>Ga0082212_10007630_pt1 | contig 14260 bp, 11 predicted proteins | sample TergutNt197P3_FD_71548 | JGI IMG/M metagenome (GOLD analysis project Ga0082212, IMG submission 71548) | Neocapritermes taracua P3 segment gut microbial communities from Petit-Saut dam, French Guiana - Nt197 P3 | ecosystem: Host-associated > Arthropoda: Insects > Digestive system > Gut ... | reverse complement strand
CCACCAACTGTGCCGGGTATGGCACTGAGGGCTTCTACCCCCGTTAGATTACGTTTTATAGTAAATTCCACCAAATTATCCAAGTTTTCGCCTGAACTGCACTTTATGACGGTTTCAGCATCGTTTGACGACAAAATTTCGATACCAGCGATGTGGTTAAGCAAAATTACTCCAGCATAGCCGTCATCCCGCCCGATTACGTTGCTGCCGCCACCCATTACAAAAACCGGCAGTTTATGATCGTCAGCGAATTTATAAGCTTTCAGAATATCGTCATGCGACTCGACTTCAACCACATATCGCGCCGCACCACCTAATCTCATAGTTGTTAACCCTGAAATCGACACATTTTCGCGGATATTCATGCTAATGCAACTTGTTTTTGTAGATCTAGTATCTGGTCAGTGTGCTCGGCCACAACGCGTTTGGCAATAGGATAGTCCGAAACTTCGTTCTTGATGTCGATTACATCTATTTCGACACGTTTCAGACGTTCGTTCATACCGTCTTGCACCTCGGCGAAATGGATAAAGTCGTCTCTAATATTTTCCAACAAAATCTGTGTGCGATCTTTATCTTTCATAGTATCATTGTACATCAAATAAATTGGGTTGTAAATTGATAACAAATCATGTAAGATTGTACGTGTGAACTAATGGACACGTTTTTCGTGTCTGTTCAAAATTATTAATCTAAATCCGTAAAGAGGAGAATATTACATGGCAGATTTTAGCCGTAGCAAGCCGCACGTCAACGTTGGCACCATGGGTCACGTCGACCACGGTAAAACTACTTTGACTGCAGCTATTAAAAAAGTCACTGCTGATAAATGGCCTAGCGATACTAACGTAGCTGTGCCTGTCGACGCTATTGACAACGCACCAGAGGAAAAAACTCGTGGTATCACCATTGCGACATCACACCAAGAATATGAAACGCCCAAGCGCCACTATGCGCACGTTGATATGCCGGGTCACGCCGACTATGTCAAGAACATGATCACCGGTGCAGCCCAGGTCGACGGTGCTATTTTGGTTGTCAGCGCAGCCGATGGCCCAATGCCGCAAACCCGTGAGCACGTGCTATTGGCCAAGCAAGTTGGTGTGCCAAAAATTTTGGTGTATCTAAACAAAATGGATCAAGCCGATCCGGAATTGGTCGAATTGGTCGAAGAAGACATTCGCGATCTGTTGGCTAAAAACGAATTTGACCGTGAAGCCCCAATTGTCAAGGGCTCTGCATTAAAGGCTCTAGAAGGCGACACCGAAAACGTCGAATCTATCGTCAAATTGCTGGAAGCTATGGACGAATACGTTCCAGAACCAACCCGCGACATGGACAAACCGTTCTTGATGCCTATCGAAGACGTCTTTTCAATCAAAGGCCGTGGCACCGTTGCTACCGGTCGTATTGAAACAGGTATCATCAGAACCGGCGAAGAAGTTCAAATCATCGGTTTGGGAGCAGAAGCCAGAAAATCGGTAGTCACCGGAGTGGAAATGTTCCGCAAGATCCTCGACGAAGGTCAAGCCGGCGATAACGTAGGTCTGTTGCTTCGCGGTATCGACAAAGACGAAGTAAAACGCGGTATGGTTATCACGCACCCGAACAAGGTGAAACCTTATACCAAATTCAAAGCTTCGATCTATGTATTGAAGAAAGAAGAAGGTGGACGTCACACGCCGTTCCACAACAAATACCGTCCGCAATTCTATATCCGCACATTGGACGTTACGGGTGAAATCATGCTTCCGGAAGGCACCGAAATGGTAATGCCGGGCGACAACTTGGAAATTATCGTAGAACTGATTTATCCGGTAGCTTGTTCCGAAGGTTTGCGTTTCGCTATCCGCGAGGGCGGTCGCACCGTTGGTTCCGGTCAGATTACGGAAATCATTGAATAAATTTAATAATGATTAATGGTTAATGATTAATGATAAAAAAAATCGCATTAATCATTAATCATTAACCATTAATCATTAAAATACACGGGTTTAGCTCAGTTGGTAGAGCGACGGTCTCCAAAACCGTAGGTCGAGAGTTCGAGCCTTTCAACCCGTGCTTGATATATAAAGAAAGAAAGATTGATAATAATATAATGAATAAAATTATTAATTACATTAAGGAATCTTATAACGAACTTGTACATAAGGTGTCTTGGCCTACTCAACAGGAATTAACAAGTAGTACCGTCGTCGTAATGACTGCTTCCCTTTTAATGGCGATTGTATTGTTTGCTATCGATTTTAGTTTTAAGTCCATTGTTCATTTCTTTTACGATAAAATCTTTTAATTAAGGGATGTCCGAAATAGAAAAGAAATTTTACGTTCTCCGCGCCGTTAGCGGTAAAGAGAATAAAGTGAAAGAATATCTTGAAGCTGAAATTAAAAATTCAGACTTGAAAAATTATATTTCGCAAGTCTTAATTCCGACAGAGAAAGTCTTTCAACAACGTAACGGAAAGAAAGTGCTGAAAGAACGCGCGTATCTTCCCGGCTACATCATTGTTGAGGCTGCTTTGGTGGGAGAGGTCGTACACTTCCTGAAAAACGTCAATTATGTCATTGGATTTCTCGGAGGAAACAAACCGGTTCCCTTGCGCGCATCCGAAGTTAGCCGGATTCTCGGCACGGTGGATGAGTTGCAGGAACAACCGGAAGAATTCGATGTTCAATACTATGTTGGCGAAACGGTTAAAGTTACTTTTGGCCCGTTCAACGGTTTTCACGGAGAGATTAAAGAAATCATTCCTGAAAAGAAAAAACTGATTGTGCTTGTCAAAATCTTTGGCCGGGGAACACCCCTCGAGTTAGGGTATCTGCAAGTTGAAAAAGAATGAAACGATTAGGTTACGCTCTTCGAATTTTCTTTTCAAAAAGGAATTCCATACAATGGAATCTCCGAAAAGTGTGTTTATAAATTAAATTTTTTAACAAATGGCAAAAGAAATTGCTGGACAGCTAAAATTACAGATTAAAGGAGGGGCTGCAAATCCTTCTCCGCCGGTAGGTCCCGCTTTGGGATCGAAAGGTATTAATATAATGGAGTTTTGCAAGCAATTTAATGCCAGAACTCAAGACAAAGCCGGAAAAGTTATACCTGTGGTAATCACCTATTATGCCGACAAGTCTTTCGATTTTATTATAAAAAATCCGCCGGTAGCGATTCAATTGTTGGAAGCTTCCAAACAGAAGAGCGGATCGGCAGAACCCAATCGAAAGAAAGTTGCAGAAGTCACTTGGGAACAAGTGAAATTGATTGCCGAAGACAAAATGGCAGACTTGAATTGCTTTTCGCTCGATTCTGCTATGAAAATGGTAGCAGGAACAGCTCGGAGCATGGGTATAACGGTAAAAGGGGCATTCCCTGTAAATAACTAAAAAACTTCAATAGAGATATGAGTAAACTGACAAAAAATCAAAAGTTGGCTTTAAGCAAAATTGAAGCAGGGAAAGTATATACACTGAAAGAAGCATCCGCTTTGGTGAAAGAAATTTCAACCACCAAATTCGATGGCTCCGTCAATATTGACGTTCGTCTCGGTGTCGACCCCCGGAAAGCCAACCAAATGGTACGGGGCGTGGTCTCATTGCCCCACGGAACCGGTAGGCAAGTTAGGGTTCTTGCATTGGTTACTCCCGATCAGGAAACTGCAGCGAAAGAAGCAGGAGCCGATCATGTAGGTCTTGATGAATATATCGAAAAAATCAAAGGAGGCTGGACGGATATTGATGTGATAATCACACAACCTGCCACCATGGGTAAAATTGGCGCTTTGGGAAGAATATTGGGTCCTCGCGGCTTGATGCCTAATCCTAAAAGCGGTACGGTTACCAATGATGTGGCAACGGCTGTGAAAGAAGTAAAACAAGGCAAAATCGACTTCAAAGTTGATAAAGCCGGTATCGTACATACTTCCGTCGGAAAAGTATCCTTTACTGCAGACCAAATTCGCGAAAATGCGAAAGAGTTTGTGGCATCGCTCATCAAGTTAAAACCTGCCACGGCTAAAGGTACATATGTTAAAAGCGTTTATCTTTCATGTACAATGAGTCCGGGTCTGAAAATCGACCCTAAATCAGTGGATGAAAATTAAAAAAAAGATTAAATTATGAGAAAGGAAGATAAAGCCGCTGTTATTGAACAAATTGCTACAACCGTAGGTAAATATGCGAATTTCTATTTGATGGATATTGCTACATTAAACGCAGCAAAAACCGTCAATTTGAGAAGGGAATGTAACAAACAAGAAATTAAATTGCTTGTTGTAAAGAACACCCTGTTTAAGAAAGCATTAGAGAAAATTGAAGGAGATTACTCCGAATTAGAACCCGCTTTGAAGGGAAATACGGCTATCATGTTCTCGGACAATGCCAACAGCCCCGCAAAGTTAATTAAAACATTTGCGAAAGGGACTAATATCCCCGCTTTGAAAGCCGCTTATGTTCAGGAAAGTTTCTATATCGGAGCTGAAAACCTCGATTTACTTGTTGCTATCAAGAGTAAAAATGAACTCATTGGCGACGTTATTGCCTTGTTGCAATCGCCGGCAAAGAATGTCATTTCTGCTCTTCAATCGGGTGGACAAACTATTCACGGAGTGTTAAAAACACTCGCAGAGAGATAATTATTAAAATAAAAAACAAACATTTAAAATCATATTAATTATGGCAGATTTAAAAGCTTTTGCTGAACAATTAGTAAACTTAACCGTAAAGGAAGTAAACGAACTCGCTGAAATTTTGAAATCGGAATATGGTATTGAACCCGCTGCTGCAGCCGTTGCTGTTGCCGCCGGTCCTGCTGCCGGTCCTGTAGAAGAAAAAGAAGAAAAAACATCTTTTGATGTAATTCTTAAAAGCATAGGAGCAAACAAATTAGCGCTCGTTAAAGCAGTTAAGGAATTGACAGGCCTTGGTTTGAAAGAAGCGAAAGATATCGTCGACAGTGCGCCTTCGGCAATTAAAGAAGGAGTTTCTAAAGACGAAGCCGAAGCATTAAAGAAATCTTTGGAAGACGCCGGAGCTGAAGTAGAACTTAAATAATGCTTGCTCAATTCTCTCATCGGGGATAATGAAAATAATGGAAGAAATGAAAGAATCACACTTTTTCGTTGCTTTCATTATTTTCGTTTTCTTCATTGCATTCATTTTTTAATTTATTTAAGTTCCAAATTCCGCATCAATGTCTTTAATAACAAATAATCAGAGAATCAATTTCGCTTCGATAAAAAAACCGCTCGCCTATCCGGATTTTCTCGAAGTACAATTAAAGTCTTTTCAAGACTTCCTGCAGTTAGATACACCTCCGGAAAAGAGAAAAAATGAGGGACTTTACAAAGTGTTTGCCGAAAATTTTCCGATCGCAGACACACGCAATAATTTTGTTCTTGAGTTTTTGGACTACTACATCGATCCTCCCCGTTACACCATCACGGAATGTATCGAGCGCGGGTTGACTTATAGCGTCCCTTTAAAGGCAAAATTAAAACTTTATTGTACGGATGTCGAACATGAAGATTTCGACACCGTCGTTCAGGATGTCTATCTTGGACCTATTCCTTATATGACGGAAAGAGGAACGTTTGTGATTAACGGGGCTGAACGCGTAGTCGTTTCCCAGTTGCATCGTTCTCCCGGGGTATTCTTCGGACAAAGTATGCACTCCAACGGAACCAAACTGTATTCCGCCCGAATCATTCCGTTCAAAGGTTCATGGATTGAATTTGCAACCGATATAAACAATGTGATGTATGCTTATATCGACCGCAAAAAGAAATTGCCGGTCACTACGCTTTTAAGAGCCATCGGCTTCGAGAGCGATAAAGACATATTGGAAATATTTAATTTAGCGGAAGAGATTAAGGTTAATAAAACCAATCTCAACAAAGCCGTCGGACGGAAATTAGCCGCCCGCGTTTTGAAAACTTGGGTAGAGGACTTTGTGGATGAAGATACCGGAGAAGTAGTATCTATTGAACGAAACGAAGTATTAATCGACAGGGAAGTAGTTATCCAATCCGGTCATATTGACGAAATTATAGAATCCGGCGTTCAAACAATACTTTTGCACCGCGAAGATCAGAACTTGTCGGATTACGCTATTATCTACAATACTTTACAAAAAGACCCAAGTAACTCCGAACGCGATGCGGTCGTATATATCTACCGTCAATTGCGGAATGCCGACCCTGCCGACGACGCAAGTGCAAGGGAGGTTATTCAGAATTTATTCTTCTCCGAAAAAAGGTATGATTTGGGAGAAGTGGGACGTTACCGTATCAATAAGAAATTGAATTTAACAACTTCGGTTGATATAAAAGTCCTTACAAAAGAAGATATTATCGAGATTATCAAATATTTAATAGAATTGATTAACTCGAAAGCCAATGTGGACGACATCGACCACTTGAGTAACCGTCGTGTCCGCACAGTAGGCGAACAACTTTATAACCAATTCGGAATCGGATTGGCGCGTATGGCTCGCACGATTCGTGAACGTATGAATGTCAGGGACAACGAAGTATTTACACCGATTGATTTGATTAATGCAAAAACAATTTCTTCGGTAGTCAATTCTTTCTTCGGCACAAATGCCCTATCTCAATTCATGGATCAGACGAATCCTTTGGCTGAAATCACGCATAAACGCCGTATGTCGGCTTTGGGCCCCGGAGGTTTATCCCGCGAACGGGCGGGTTTTGAAGTACGCGACGTGCATTATACGCATTACGGACGCCTTTGTCCGATCGAAACTCCCGAAGGTCCGAATATCGGATTGATTTCTTCGCTTTGCGTATATGCCAAAATTAATAACTTGGGTTTTATAGAAACACCTTACCGGAAAGTAGAATACAAAAATGTAGATTTAAATCCGGACGGAATTGTTTATTTAACGGCGGAAGAAGAAGAAGGCAAAATCATTGCTCAAGGAAATGCTCCTTTGAATGACGATGGACGTTTTGCAAGTACACGCATCAAAGCGCGTCAGGATGCCGACTATCCGGTTGTTTCCCCGGATACCATAGAACTTATGGATGTTTCCCCGACTCAAATCGCCTCGATTGCCGCATCCTTGATTCCTTTCTTGGAACACGACGACGCCAACCGCGCTCTGATGGGCTCAAACATGATGCGTCAGGCTGTTCCTTTATTAAATCCCGAATCGCCGATTGTCGGAACGGGAATAGAAGGCCAATTGATTCGTGACGCCCGCACTCAAATCACCGCAGAAGGAAACGGAACAGTTACTTATGTGGATGCAACACGTATCGAAATAGAATATGACCGGACGGAAGAAGAAAAATTTGTCAATTTCGATTTGCCGGTTAAATCGTATGTAATACCTAAGTTCAGGAAAACCAATCAGAACACAACAGTTGATTTACGTCCCGTTATCAGAAAAGGCGACAGAGTGGAAAAAGACCAGATTCTGACGGAAGGTTTTTGTACCGAAGACGGAGAATTGGCTTTGGGTAGAAACCTGAAGGTAGCATTCATGCCTTGGAAAGGATACAATTTCGAAGATGCCATCGTTATCAGCGAACGCGTGGTCAGGGAAGATATTTTTACTTCCGTTCATGTCGATGAATATATTCTTGAAGTACGCGAAACTAAACGCGGAATAGAAGAATTGACGTCCGATATTCCCAACGTAAGTGAAGAAGCTACCCACGATTTGGATGAGAATGGAATTATCCGTCTGGGCGCCAGGGTAGAACCCGGAGACATTCTTATCGGTAAAATCACGCCGAAAGGAGAGTCCGACCCGTCGCCGGAAGAAAAACTGCTTCGCGCCATCTTCGGTGAAAAGGCAGGGGACGTAAAAGACGCTTCTCTAAAAGCCTCCCCCTCGTTGAACGGGGTAGTTATAGGGAAAAGTCTTTTCTCAAAAGCCGGCGTCAAACAGAAAAAAACGAAACTAAGCGATAAGGCGAAACTTCCGCAATTGGATGATGCATTCGACGATAAAGTAAATGCCTTGAGAGGCGCTTTGATAGAAAAATTGTTGCAACTTACGGAAGGTAGAGTTTCGCAGGGGGTAAAAGATTTTATGAATGTTGATTTGATTCCCAGAGGGTCTAAATTCACCAAAGAAGACCTTCTCAAAATCGATTTCGCAACCGTTCAGGTTTCCAAATGGACCACCGACGCACAGAAAAACGGAATGATTCGCGATTTAATCGTTAATTATTTGAAGAAATACAAAGAATTGGACGCTGAATTAAGACGGCAGAAATTCGATTATACAATAGGAGACGAACTTCCTACCGGAATCGTTCAGATGGCTAAAGTCTATATAGCTAAGAAACGAAAACTCCAAGTAGGGGATAAAATGGCAGGACGCCATGGAAATAAAGGGATTGTATCACGAATTGTACGTGACGAAGATATGCCTTTCCTCGAAGACGGAACCACCGTTGATATTGTTTTGAACCCCTTGGGTGTACCTTCCCGTATGAACTTGGGACAAATTTTTGAAACGGTCTTGGGATGGGCGGGACACAATTTGGGTGTGAAGTTTTCTACTCCTATCTTCGACGGCGCTTCAATGAACGATTTGAACGAATGGACAGACAAAGCCGGCGTTCCGCAATATGGAAAAACCTATTTGTACGACGGCGGCACAGGTGAACGTTTCGATCAACCGGCTACGGTTGGTATGATTTACATGTTGAAATTGGGTCACATGGTGGACGATAAGATGCACGCACGCTCCATCGGCCCGTATTCTTTGATTACCCAACAGCCTTTGGGCGGTAAAGCACAATTCGGAGGTCAACGGTTTGGGGAAATGGAAGTCTGGGCTTTGGAAGCTTTCGGCGCTTCGTTTATTCTTCAGGAAATCCTGACCATCAAGTCCGACGACGTAGTCGGTCGTTCCAGAGCTTATGAAGCAATCGTGAAAGGCGACCCGATGCCTATTCCCGGAATACCGGAATCATTGAATGTATTATTACACGAAATGAGAGGCTTAGGGTTGAGTATTGTATTAGAATAATTAAGGAAATGTCATCCCGCGCTTGACGCGGGATCCCCTGAAAAAATGTAAGGGGATTGCGGGTCAAGCCCGCAATGACAGTTCATAATTTTTAATTCTTAATTTTTAATTAAATAAAGATTATGGCTTTCAGAAAAGAAATAAAGACAAAAGTAAGTTTTTCCAAAATATCAATTGGCTTAGCATCTCCCGATGAAATATTGGGTCAATCCAGCGGGGAAGTGTTAAAACCCGAAACAATCAATTACCGGACTTACAAACCCGAACGCGACGGTTTATTCTGCGAACGCATTTTCGGACCTGTAAAGGATTACGAATGTCATTGCGGTAAATACAAACGCATCCGTTATAAGGGAATAGTTTGCGACCGCTGCGGAGTGGAAGTGACTGAGAAAAAGGTTCGACGCGAACGTATGGGACATATCCATTTGGTAGTTCCTGTGGCACATATTTGGTATTTCCGTTCATTGCCGAACAAAATCGGTTATTTGCTGGGATTGCCGACAAAAAAATTAGATTCGGTGATTTATTACGAACGTTATGTTGTTATCCAACCGGGTGTAGCGCCTGACCGGGCGATTTACGACTTGCTATCGGAAGAAGAATATTTGGATATTATCGATAACCTTCCGAAAAACAATCAAACATTGGAAGACAGCGACCCGAATAAATTCATCGCAAAAATGGGCGCGGAAGCCATTTACGACCTCTTGGAAAAATTGGATTTAGATGTTCTGTCATACGACCTTCGCCACAAAGCAAGCAACGACGCTTCTCAACAACGCAAAACCGAAGCCCTGAAACGGCTTCAGGTGGTGGAATCTTTCCGTCAATCGAAAAGCAGGAACCGTCCCGAGTGGATGATTGTGAAAGTAGTTCCGGTGATTCCTCCCGAATTGCGCCCCTTGGTGCCTTTGGATGGCGGCCGTTTTGCAACCTCCGACTTGAATGATTTGTACCGTAGGGTAATCATTCGCAACAACCGCTTGAAACGCTTGATCGACATCAAAGCGCCCGAAGTTATTTTACGGAACGAGAAACGGATGCTTCAGGAAGCTGTCGATTCTTTGTTCGATAATTCCCGCAAATCCAGCGCCGTAAAAACCGATGCGAACCGTCCGTTGAAATCTTTGTCCGACAGTTTGAAAGGGAAACAAGGACGTTTCCGTCAAAACCTCTTGGGTAAACGTGTGGACTATTCAGCCCGTTCGGTTATCGTAGTAGGTCCCGAATTGAAAATGCATGAATGCGGTATCCCTAAAAATATGGCTGCCGAACTGTATAAACCTTTTATTATCCGTAAACTGATTGATAGAGGAATCGTAAAAACGGTTAAATCAGCAAAGAAAATTGTCGACCGGAAAGAACCGGTGGTTTGGGATATATTGGAATACGTAATGAAAGGACACCCTGTATTACTGAACCGTGCTCCTACCCTGCACCGTTTGGGAATCCAAGCGTTCCAACCCAAACTGATCGAAGGCAAGGCAATTCAGTTGCACCCGCTTTCCTGTACTGCCTTCAATGCCGACTTCGACGGCGACCAAATGGCGGTACATCTTCCTTTGGGCAATGAAGCGATTTTAGAAGCGCAAATGTTGATGTTGGCTTCTCACAATATATTAAATCCGGCAAACGGAGCCCCGATAACCGTTCCTTCTCAGGATATGGTTTTGGGATTGTATTATATTACCCGCCTTCGCAAAGGCGACAAAGGAGAAGGATTGAAATTCTATGGTCCGGAAGAAGCCGTTATTGCATATAACGAAAACAAAGTAAGTATTCATGCCCCTATATGGATTTACATTGATGATGTGAAAGATGGCAAACCTGTCCGTCACATGATTGAAACTTCGGTCGGGAGAGTCATGGTAAACGAATTTGTTCCGAAAGAAGTAGGATTTATCAATGAAATCCTCTCTAAAAAGTCCTTACGCGACATCATCGGTAAAGTGATTAAAATCTGCGGAGTTGCGAAAACGGCTCAATTCTTGGACGACATCAAGGATTTGGGATATATGATGGCTTTCAAAGGCGGTTTGTCGTTCAACTTGGAAGATATTATTATTCCGAAAGAAAAAGAAGACTTGGTAAAAGAAGGTTACGACGAAGTAGAACAAATATTGAACAACTACAATATGGGGTTCATTACGTTTAATGAACGTTATAACCAAATTATTGATATTTGGACGCATGTCAATTCGCGTTTGTCCGACATTTTGATGAAGCAATTGCGTGAAGACGACCAGGGATTCAATTCCGTATGTATGATGCTGGAGTCCGGCGCACGCGGTTCGAAAGAACAGATCCGCCAATTATCAGGTATGCGCGGATTGATGGCTAAACCGCAGAAGAGCGGGGCGGAAGGCGGACAAATCATCGAAAATCCGATTCTCTCGAACTTCAAAGAAGGCTTGTCTGTGTTGGAATATTTTATTTCTACGCACGGCGCCCGTAAAGGTTTGGCAGATACCGCTCTGAAAACTGCTGACGCAGGTTATCTGACCCGCCGTCTGGTGGACGTCTCCCACGATGTGATTATCAATGAGGAAGACTGCGGAACTTTGCGCGGGTTGGTAGCTACCGAATTAAAGAACAACGAAGATACGGTTGCCTCACTCTACGAACGTATTTTGGGACGGGTTTCCGTACATGACATTCAACATCCGATTACGGGGGAAATTATTGTTCGTTCGGGAGACGAAATCACGGAAAACAAAGCCGAAATTATCGAAAACTCCCCAATCGAACGTGTTGAGATTCGCTCGGTGCTGACTTGCGAATCCAAGAAAGGAGTTTGCGCCAAATGCTACGGTCGTAATTTAGCTACGGGGCAAATGGTTCAAAAAGGTGAAGCCGTTGGCGTCATTGCCGCCCAATCGATTGGCGAACCCGGCACCCAGTTGACTTTGCGTACTTTCCACGTGGGAGGGATTGCATCGAATATTGCTACCGAAAATAATGTTACCTCCAAATACGACGGGATTCTCGAAATCGATGAAATCCGTTCTGTTGAGATTGCAGACGGCTCGGCAAATCCTTATCAAATTGTTATCAGCCGTTTATCGGAATTACGTATCGTTGATCCGCATACAAAAATCATATTATCCACCCACAATATCCCCTATGCAGCCAAAATATTCTTCAAAAACGGAGATGAAATACGCAAAGGAGATTTGATACTCGAATGGGACCCTTTCAATGCGGTAATCGTTTCTGAAGTACCCGGTAAGATTCTGTTTGAAAACTTGATAGAGAATACTACATACAAGATAGAATATGACGATACGACCGGTTTACGGGAAAAAATCATCACGGAATCTCGGGACAGAACCAAGATTCCTGCGGCTCAGATTTTGGACAAAGAAGGTAATGTACTGAAAACATACAATTTACCTTTAGGCGCCCATATAGTGAAAGAAGCAGGTGATTCAATCAAAATGGGTGAAGTGTTGGTCAAGATTCCGCGTGCAGTGGGTAAAACCGGCGATATCACAGGTGGTCTTCCGCGTGTAACCGAATTGTTCGAAGCCCGGAATCCATCCAATCCGGCGGTAGTTGCCGAAATTGACGGGGAAATTTCTTTCGGTAAAATCAAACGGGGAAATCGCGAAGTAGTAGTCACGTCCAAGTCCGGCGAATACAAAACCTATTTGGTTCCATTGAATAAGCAAATTTTAGTTCAGGAAAACGATTATGTTCGAGCCGGTACGCCGCTTTCCGACGGAGCGATAACTCCTTCCGACATATTGGCGATTAACGGACCTACGGCTGTTCAGGAATACATTGTGAACGAAGTTCAGGATGTCTATCGTCTGCAAGGGGTGAAAATCAACGACAAACACTTCGAAGTGATTGTTCGCCAAATGATGCGTAAAGTAGAAATTGTCGAACCGGGCGACACACGTTTCCTTGAACAACAATTGGTTGACAAGCAGGACGTGATGGAAGAAAACGACCGTATCTGGAGTAAAAAAGTGGTGTTGGAATCGGGCGATTCGCCGAATCTGAAACCGGGGCAAATCGTTACCGCACGCAAACTGAGGGACGAAAATTCGGCATTGAAACGCCGCGACATGAAATTGGTAGAAACACGCGATGCGGTTCCCGCCACAGCCAATCAGGTTTTGCAAGGAATCACAAGAGCGGCTTTGCAAACCACCAGCTTTATGTCGGCAGCCTCATTCCAGGAAACAACCAAAGTGTTGAACGAAGCCGCCATCAACGGAAAAATCGACAAATTGGAAGGAATGAAAGAAAACGTCATCTGCGGCCATCTGATACCGGCAGGCACCGGTTTGAAAGAATACGACAGAATCATTGTAAGCAGCAAGGCAGACTTTGAAAGGGCACAAGCCGCCTCCGGTCGCCCCAGGGCTTTTGCTACAATGACGATGGAAGAGGAGGAGGATTGATTGTTCGTTAGGACAATCGGGAAACATCCGCATCTCTTACTAAAAAGGGACGTTCCTTTTTTCGGAAAGGAACGTCCCTTTTTGAGAAGCTGTCTTTACGACCTCAGGTCGTAGAGAATACCGGATAAATTTATTCTACATTCAGATTTACTCTTTTGAAACCGGTAACCGTTAAACTTTTATCTTGTTTCTTCAGATAATCATCGATGGTTATTTTCGGATCTTTCACGTAGTCTTGCATCAACAAGGTATAATCTTTATAGTATTTAGTCAAAGCGCCTTCGGCAATCCGGTCTAAAATTGCTTCCGGTTTTCCCTGTTCGAGCGCTTTTTCGCGGGCAATTTTCTTTTCACGTTCCACAACTTCGGCAGGAACTGTTTCTTTGTCCACGCTGATGGGATTCATCGCTGCCACTTGCATGGCTACATCTTTTGCCACCTGATTTTCTACATCCGGTTGGTTGAAGCCAGCAATCGTAGCCAATTTATTACCCGGATGAATATAAGCAATAGTCGTTGGGGCTGTGAGATATTCATAAGCGCCCAATTCCATTTTTTCTCCGGTTACGCCGATTCGATCGGTAATCCATTCGGAAACGGGACGACCTTCGATAAGCGCTGCCAATAAAGCCTCTGCGTTTGCAGGTTTGTTAGCCAAAGCCGCATTCAAAATATTTTTCGTCAAAGCAATGAAATCCGGGCCTTTAGCTACAAAATCGGTTTCACACTTCACTGCGACTATAGCGGCGAAATCGCCTTCCACTGCCGCTAAAACACAACCTTCCGAAGCCTCGCGGTCTTCACGTTTTGCCGCTTCCGCTTGCCCTCTTTTACGAATGATTTC
>Ga0082212_10007629_pt1 | contig 14260 bp, 10 predicted proteins | sample TergutNt197P3_FD_71548 | JGI IMG/M metagenome (GOLD analysis project Ga0082212, IMG submission 71548) | Neocapritermes taracua P3 segment gut microbial communities from Petit-Saut dam, French Guiana - Nt197 P3 | ecosystem: Host-associated > Arthropoda: Insects > Digestive system > Gut ... | reverse complement strand
TGGCCGATTGGCTGCGGTGTGATTGAGGCGGCGTGCAAGAGCGTGTGCCACCAGCGCAAAAACAAGGTGAAGTGTCGTTTTTGCCGCAGCGGAATGCGTTGGACGCGCACCGGCGGCCAAACGATTATGACCTTGCGTTCCCTCATAAAATCTGAACGCTGGGACGACTTCTGGACGATTTATATAACCACCCGATTTACCAAAATTAACAAAACCGCCGCCTAATATCGCGGCTATACCCTATTTTTAATGTTTTCATGACAACCATATGGGATGACCTCGAACAACCGCAAAGCAAGCCTGAACCGTTGACTGTCGGCGATTTAACGCTGCTGATCAAGGGAACGCTTGAAATGACCTTTGCCGACGTGTGGGTCGTCGGCGAGATTTCGAACCTCAGCCGTCCGCGTTCGGGACACTGCTATTTGACGCTCAAAGACGAAATGGCGCAACTACCGGCGGTGGTTTGGCGTTCGGCAGCGTCACGTATCCGCTTTGATTTGGCCGACGGACAACTGATTGTTTGTCACGGGCGAATCGACGTGTATCCGCCGCATGGCAAGTATCAACTCGTCATTGACGCGATGGAGCCGCTTGGTCAGGGTGGGCTGGAACTCGCATTTCGGCAGTTGCATGCCAAGCTCGAAGCCGAGGGGTTGTTCGCACTCGAACGCAAGCGTCCGATTCCGAAACTGGTACGTCGCGTGGCCGTTGTCACCAGTCCGACCGGTGCGGCGGTACGCGATTTTCTGCAAGTCATGGCCCGGCGAACGCGACGCATTGACGTGTTGATCGTTCCCGTGCGCGTGCAAGGCGACGGGGCAAGCACGGAAATCGCTGCCGCAATCAAGATGCTTAACAAGCACTTCGGCGGCGGCCACGGCCAAAGGGAGCAATGCGACCCGCAACCCGTCGTCCTGCCTCAACCATCGGCAAAACCCATTGACTGCATTGTTGTCACACGTGGCGGCGGGAGTCTCGAAGACTTGTGGACGTTCAACGAAGAGCCGCTTGTTCGGGCGGTGGCGGCATCGCAAATACCGGTCGTTTCGGCGGTAGGACACGAGATTGATGTGACGTTGTGCGATTTGGCCGCCGATCTGCGAGCCTTGACACCAAGTGAGGCCGCCGAACGCATTGCGCCGAATGATGCCGAACTTGCCGAAGCATTGACCGCAATGCAGCGTTTTCTGGAACGTGGCATCACGCAAAAATTTCAACTGGCCGAACAACGGCTGGAACGTTTCCGCGATCATTCGATTTTTACGCGACCGGTCGAAACGCTGATTTTCCCGGCACAAACGACGCTTGACCACCTTGACGAACGGTTACATCGCGGCATCAAAACTCGTCTCGAACGCGCCGCCGCACAATTGGGCAACATCGCCGCAACGCTCGGGGCATTCAGCCCGCTTGCCGTGTTAGGACGAGGTTACAGTATGACCTTTGGCCGCGATGCCAAACTGCTCACCCGTGTTGCCGGCCTGCGCGAAGGCGACGAAATCACAACCCGCCTCGCTGATGGGACGATCCAATCCGTTGTCAGAGGCAAGAAGGTTAGTGCAGAGACTTATCCCCGGTTAGAAAGGTAGGCAGGTCAGGGCGTGAGCGCAACATTCAGGGCCCGTAGCATAAGCAAGGACATGTTACCCCGCTCATACGGTTACGGAGCGGTTGAAACGGTCCAGAGTTTCACCTCGCTTCGACCGCTCGTTTACACTCGCGGCTCTGATTTTTTCCGCTTACTGCGTGTACGGCTCTGATTCTGCGCGTCACAGGGTGACACGGCTAACGGCGGTCATGGCGTAACCGTTTTATCTTCGTGCTCTTCATAGTGATGAATCCATCACAGGGAAAACCAAATCAACAGCACCAGGAAAGCTATCGCCAAAACAGCAACGAGACCAAGAAAGATGCAAAGTCCCAGGTGATCGCTGAACCAATCGCCCCAAGACTTGCATTTCAACAAACTTTTTAGGCAGTCAAGTTCGTCTGCATGGAGCGGCGTTTTTTCTTTGGCCAGTTGTTCTCTGATCTTCTCAAAGGCCGTTATGCGGGGTTTGTTGTCGGTTTGCAACTTGAACAAAGTCTGCACGATCTTATAATCGTTAACCCAGGCGTTCCATTCCTCGCGATTCTTTTGATATGTTCCAAGAACATACCGAAGGAATGCAACACCCTGGGGGGCGGCAAACCCGCCTTCTCTCCAATTCACAAGTTGGTATTGCTGCAATTTCTCAAGGTAATTGTATTCACGAATGAAATAGTATTTGCCGGTTTTCAGTTCCTCTTCGGATTTGCCGTGTTTGGTTTCCCGATTGCCGTAGCGTATATCGCCGGCGTAGGGTTTGGAATAAGCATCATCGTTACTGCCGGTTATGGTTCTATTGCGCGGGACGTTTACAAGGTGAAGCTTCACGATTTGTTCATACACCACGGGCGTTACCGCTTTGTCAATGAGACAGTCAATGATTTCCGTGATGAATTGGTTGAATTCCTGTTCACTGAATGGTATATCGAAAAAAACGTCGAAATAGTTGCGATAAGCCTTTTCCTGATTCGCATACAAACACAGCAAGAGCATCAAATACAGGAAAAGGAACTGCTTGCGGCTGGCCGACGTGTCAACATATCGGGCAACGCATTCAAAAAAACGTTGTTTGATGTCCTCGGGCATTTGCGTCAGCATCGTTTCGAGCAATTCCAAACGCTCCAGACTGTCTTTCCAATTGTCCGGACCGATGTTCCGGACAAAATGCTTGATCAGGAACTGGAAAAACAATTGCGCAATTTCGGGTTTGACATCGAATTTAACAACAATCGCCAACAGGTGCGGAAACAGGATTTTCAGCATTTCCCGCGTGTAAAGGGTGTTTTTTTTCAGAATGTGATCAATACCCAACCTCAAACAGACAGGCAGCGGTTGCCTGGAAAAGAAATCGAGTATCGATTTGAAAACCTCCGGGGCGGGCAATTCCTGCCACGGTTGAAAAAGGTATTGATAGAGCAACACGCTTTTGTCCAGGGAGTCGTCGGATAATTTGCACTCCAAAGTGTCGATGAACGGGTATAATTCCAGCAGGTTACCGCCGGGATACGTGGCTTCATCACATCGAATACGTTCCAGGTAAATGCGCTGACTTGCTTCGGGAATTGTTGCAATACGTTCTTCGGGAAGATCAAAAACATGGCACGCGGCGTTCAATGACGGCGATTTCATCGGAATGGCGTGGCCTTCCAGCGACGTGCCAGTGATGTGAAACCGTTGGGATTTGGAAATCGCATGCATGAAAGTGGTAAACGAAATACCTGATGCCAATCGAAGCGGAAACGCATATTGCATTGCGGCGATCCAAACCGGAATGTGAGCCGGGGTGTCACGCAACAAAACTGTCTTGCCGGAAGCCAGAGCGTTTCTCGTCATGTCCAACATAGGCATCAGTGATTGCTCACGAATGCTAAGGTCGGCCAGAAAACGCGGGATTTCCGATAAAAAATCGTGCAAATCCTCTTCGTCAATGGTGAGTTGCGGCAAAGGGGGCGGCGTGTGTTGCTGTTGTTCTTCCGTGGTCAAACCGTTCGCAAAGAGCGGCGAATTCCAAAGCCTGATCGGATAAAAGGGCCAGTGGCCGGCGGGACAAATGATGCCGTGCGAAAAAAAGTTACCCCAGCGCACACCGGCGTAATCCTGTCCAATGTAAACGCTGCGTGTAACGCCCCATTTACCCGACCGCAAGGGAAAGGAAGCGAACACGACGGGAAACAATGCGTCGATTTCCTCTTGCGTTGGACGATACGGCAGGTTGTCCGGCGGCGTATAAGACCCGGCATACCGGATCAAATCGTCCTTGTCTTCCCGCGACAATCCCTCCGACATGGAATATGTGTTGAAACCATTCGAGTTTTCGATGTTGTAGCGGCAAGATGTGAACTTCCACTGCATGAAGCCGTGGTACTGCGGCATGGTTTATCTCCATATTTATACAACAGCGCAACTGGGTAGGGCGATCACGCCGTGACCGCCTTACCTTGAAATGCTTCCCGCTTGACAAACATCGCGCGATAAACGGACTCGCCGTGCAAACGGGTACGACGCTCGAAATGCGTCCGGTAGTCGAAATCATGTTCGGCTGTATGCTCGCCAACCTCAAGTGGCCCGTCAAATCCCGGCACATTGGCGATACTTTGCAACCCGGCCAAAAAATACTCCTCAACGTCAGTCCAAAAATGCAACTTACCACCGGGTACAAGTTTTTGATATACCAGTTTGACAATCGACTCGCTCACGATTCGGCGTTTCCTATGCTTGCGTTTCCACCACGGGTCAGGAAAATAAATATGAACTGCCGCCAGTGACTGGTCGGAAACATTGTCTCGCAACATCGCTTGAGCATCGCCGCAGACCATCTGTGCGTTGCACAACTGTTTTTTCGCAATCAGCACCGCACAGAGTTTTGCGTACTTTTTTGAGATTTCGACGCCAAGAAAATCATGCTCCGGCATAGACGACGCCGTTTGTGTGATAAAAAGTCCGCGACCGGAACCGATTTCCAACTCCACCGGGGCTTGCCGTCCAAATAAGATTGCAAAATCCAACGGTTGTGGCAAATTCTCCTGCAACAGAGCGTCCACCTCGTTTGGCAGATGAGACAAAGCGACTTGATGGGAACGTTTTCTCATAAGGGAAAAATCAGAATGGCAACCGGGAACGTAACGAAGTGAAGTGACCGGATCATTACGCGTTCGATCCGGTCACTGCGCTTCGTGCCCGGCTACCATTGAAGAAATAGCTATTTTGGGCTTGGCGACGTAATAACGCACTTCTGTATAACGCACTTCTGTCATAAAACGTCAGTCGCTAAGTTGAGTGGCACGCCTTTGATAATCCCTTCGCAAACCAGATCGTCGTTGACAAGACCGACAAATTTGGCCGTAATCAAAATTTTGCGAACCGTGATGAGTTTCGCTTGCATCACCAAGCGGTCACCGGGCCGTACCATTCCCCGAAATCGCACCTGATCAAGCCCGGCAAACCCCATCGTGGTCGCTTCGTCCATATAGCGATGTTTGGTTGAAAAATAGCTGGCCAGTTGAGCCGCCACTTCACACATAATAACTCCCGGCATGAGGGCAAATGCTGGCATGTGACCCGCGACCCAAAACTCTTTGTCAGTTATGTCTTTATAACCGACGCAAGCTCCCACCTCAAAATTTTCATAGACAATCGCCGTCAACTGCTCCATTTCGAAGCGCTGTTTGTTATATTTACGAATTTCGTCGATCACGGCCACCGGCTGATTCAAGTCATAAGACGAAGGTGCGACGAGTAATTCTTTCCTACCCAATTATCCAAACTCCGAGACTGTCTTGTCAGCGAAAAACGCATTGAGTGCAAACAATGGAACGCAAAAAATCAGGTTTTAACCTTATGACGCTTTGCCTTGCGCATTTTTGAACTGGCGGGACGTTTGCCGTGATTAGACTTCTTTAATTTGTGTTGCGGTTTTGACATGGAAGAGCGTACTCCTTGTATCTAGTGTTGTAATTCAATTATTTTATTAGACTTACGACAATAAACACTACAAAATCATTATGTGAATAAAACCCGAACTCGCTATTATACAACCCAAGTCACGCAATGAAAAGCCCCTGAACAAGGACAAAGGCAAAACATTCGGTCTGTCTGCAAGTTTCACGGAGATTTTTTCGGCCATGCAGGGTTTTCCATCGTATGGGGTTCAGAGTGGTGTATCCGGCTTGGTTTTATGATGATTAGCGACACTGTACTGTATCATAAAACGACACTGCAGCAAAAAAGTGGCGATAATGACACGCAACTTGTTATTTATCAAATGGTTACATCACAATGAATGAATGTAATGCTTTTCACACGAAGGCACAAAGACACGGAGGTGACTCCCCCTTGTTTTCGCACTCTCTGTGCACTCAGTGCCTCTGTGTGGGAAATCATTCAGGCTACTTTTATACTACAGTCTCAGATTCGCAGTGTTTTATCGTCCTTGTCGCTTCGTTTGTGCGCGACTTTGATGTTTGCGAAAATTACGTCGGTTTCGGGGATTTTTTTGAGGCTTTGTCTTTTGCCCGACTTGCGAATCGCCTTGCAGACCTTTCGCAAAAGTTCGCCCAGTTCCTCGTCAATTCCTTCGGCCAGTCGATGTTGTGCATTTTGTCAAAAAGTTTTTGTGCCGGGACAAAATCCTCCATGTCGGGAAAACAATTGCCGTCGCGAACATGCGCCATGCCGCGTCGGTCCAACTGACGCGACAGCCACTCGCGACCGTTCATGAAAAACTGGATGTGAAACGGAAACCATGTCTGAATTCTTGCCGACATGAACCCGAATGTCTTGTCGATAAAATAATGGTAAAGGAATTCTCTGATTCCGCCGTTTTGAGTGGCGGGATTTTTCTCTTTGGCACGGCGGAGGTTGCGACATCCAGGGAGCAATGCGACCTGCAACAAGTAGGTTTTCGAGCCAGTTGTCGGCGTAGCGTTTTCCGTTCAAGCGTTCCGCCGGGCAACGGTAGCCGTCATTTTTCTCGCGCGTCTTTCGGCCCCAGTCCCAGTAGTTGGGCAAAATCGCCCAAGCCCGACTTCGTAAATTCGCCGATTCCAACGTTCCGTGAAAATGTTGACCGCGTTCAAAGTAACGATTCTGACTCCGCATCAGTCGATCCAGAGCGTTATTCGTCGTGTAGGTATCCCCTTATTGCCGATTAGCACATCTTTGTATTGAAAATTGATGACATGGCCGCCTTGCTGCCGGATGTTAAAACCTATCTTGACCAGATTTACTTCCGCGATGTTGACCTCAATATTACACCGGAAGAATTCGCGGTGCTTCAATCCTATTGGAGCAGAGATTTCCAATTCAAAGGCGATTTCGCGGCGAGTTCCTCGCCATAAGCCACTGGGACTTGCGAAGGGGACTCCGTCCGCGTCCTTGTTTGAAATGTCGTTTCTGATACAATAACATCTTTGGGTCAATTGATGCCGCTTTTGGGCGGCTGTTTTTTTCTTGAACCGGGATGTCTGACATTTCAACATGGCGTAACATTGGGATTTCCGCCCATATCGACAGCGGCAAAACGACGCTGAGCGAACGGATTTTGTACTATACCGGCCGGATTCATCGCATGAACGAAACGCACGGCGGCGGCGGAGCGACCATGGACCACATGGAACTCGAACAGGAACGCGGCATCACAATTTCCAGTGCCGCAACGTCCGTCCGGTGGAACGGTCACGTCATCAACCTGATCGACACGCCGGGACACGTCGATTTTACCGTTGAAGTCGAACGCAGTCTGCGGGTTCTCGACGGTGCGGTGCTCGTGCTGTGCAGCGTGGCCGGAGTGCAAACGCAATCGATCGCCATTGATCGTCAGATGAAACGTTATCAAGTGCCGCGTTTGGCACTGGTCAATAAAATGGACCGCATCGGGGCCGATCCGTTCCGCGTGGTTAAGCAACTTCGTGAAAAACTCGACTGCGCCGCTCATCTCATGCAATTGCCCATCGGCAAGGAAGCGAATTTCGAAGGCATCGTCGATCTTGTGCGCGGCAGGGCGATTTATTTCGACGGTACGCAGGGCGAACTACTCCGCGAAACCCCCGTGCCTGCCGCCATGCGCGACGAATACAATGCCGCTCGCGCCGAGTTGCTTGAATCTCTTTCGATGTACAGCGACGAGTTGATGGAAACGCTGCTGTCGGGCGACGAACCTTCGGAGGAACTCATACACAGGGTTGTGCGCAGTGCGGTTTGGAGTCGACAGTTGACCCCCGTGTTTTTGGGAAGTGCTTACAAGAACAAAGGCGTGCAAACGCTGCTGGATGCGATTTGTCGTTACCTGCCTGCGCCGGATGATGTTGATAATTACGCACTTCAGGCTTCAGACTTCAGGCTTCAGACTTCAGGAGAGGAGGTTTCTCCCCGAAACCCGAACTCCAAACTTCTGCTTGAATCGCGTGACGGCCTGCCGACTGTGGCGATGGCGTTCAAAATCGTGGATGACCCGTTCGGCACGATGACTTACATGCGCGTTTATCAGGGCGTTATCGAAAAAGGCGGCATGTACTACAACCAACGGTCGGGCGACAAGGAGCGAATCGGTCGCATTTTACGAATGCACGCCGACAATCGCGAGGACATCGACCGTGCCGCAGCCGGGGACATTGTTGCGGTAATCGGCATTCATTCGGCCAGCGGAGATACTTACGCATCGGAGAAAAACTACTGCGTGCTGGAATCAATGTACGTGCCGGAGCCGGTGATTCAAATTGCGATTCGTGCCAAGCAGACCAAAGACGCCGACCGTTTGGCCAAAGCCTTGTACCGTTTCCGTCGCGAAGACCCGACGTTGAGCATTTCGACTGATCAAGAGAGCGGTGAGACTCTCATGGCCGGCATGGGCGAGTTGCACCTTGAGGTTTACGTCGAACGTATCCGCCGAGAGTACAACGTTGATGTCGAAGTCGGTCGGCCCAAGGTCAACTACCGCGAGGCACCGACGCGCGAAATCAAATTCGACGTGCGGCACAAGAAGCAGTCGGGTGGTTCGGGACAGTTTGCCCATATCGCGGGCGTGATGTCGCCGATCCCCGAAGACGACGTGTTGATGGGAGCAGTGCGACCAGCAACCCACGATACCTTCATTTTCGAGGAAAAAATCGTCGGCGGAGTCATTCCGCAACAGTACATCCCCGCGATCGAAAAGGGCTTTCGGGCTTCGCTTGTCAAAGGACCCGTCGCCGGTTTTCCGGTCGTCAATCTCAAGGTGTTGTTGAACGACGGCTCGTTCCACGCGGTGGACTCAAGCGACTTGGCCTTTCGCATCGTCGCGCAAACGACGCTGCGTGAAAAGTTCCCCAAGATGCAACCGACGCTGCTGGAACCAGTGATGAAAATCGAAATCGAATGTCCGAGCAACTTTCAAGGCGGTGTCGTCGGGGATATGAACCGGCGTCGCGGCATGATCACCGTGACGGAAACACTCGGGACAAGCACCCGTATTGAAGGCGAAATCCCGCTGGCCGAGACTTTCGGTTACGCAACCACCCTGCGCAGCATGACACAAGGTCAGGGAACGTTCAGCATGGAATTTCTCAAATACAAACGCGTTCCCGCCGCGATTCAGGAAGCGATCATTCGTGAGCGTAAAAGGTAGGGCGACGGATTGCGGGTCGCATTGCTCCCTTGTGCCGTGACCGCCATTTTCTCTCTTTCTCTTGCTAACGCGGCGGTATCTGACTTTTCCGCTTATTTTGTGCGCGGCTCTGATTCCAGCATGGCGATACGTTCACGGCAATATCGGATGTCCACGGCGAGGTCGTGGTGGGTTGTCAGGTATTGCAACGCCAGTTGGTAATACTCCAGTGCCTCTTGTTTCCGTCCGAGTCCCTCAAACGATCTCGCCATCCAGTAACAGGCGGCATTTGCCCTGACCGTGCAGCAGGTATCCCAAAGACACTGGTAAAATCGCGCAAGTGCTTCTTCATACCTTCCCAAATGTGTCATCGCACGGGCGCGTCTGTCCAAATTGGCAAATTCGGATTCACGATAGCTTCGCTGCGTTGGGTCTTCCGAACGAATGGCCAGGAGAAACATTTCCTTTGCCTGTTCGGTTTGCCCCTGCATCTCCAAAACCTGCCCAAGAAGGGAATATGCGCTCGATTGATTCGGGTCTTTCTCAATTGCGGAATGCAACAAATCCGTCGCTTCGTCGAGCTTGCCTTGCCTGAGGTAATTGTCGGCAAGACTGTAGTGATTTTCGACGTCGTCAGACAGCGTCATGGATTTCACGAAGTATTCCTCCGCTTCGCAGTGACGTCCCTGGTAATCCAGGCAGTCCCCCAAAAGACTGAGGAGGACTTTGTTTTCGGGGTCGAATTCCAGTCCCCGTTGGCAAGACGCTTCGGCCTCGGCAAATTTCCGTTCCAGCATCAAGACCGAACTTCGACCATAATAGTTCCACTCATCGGGATCCATCTCATTTGCTTTGTCAAAGGCGGCCAAAGATTTCGCGGCATCCCCCAAGTCGAAATAGCACCAGCCGAGCCAGTAATAAACCGACGACATTTCGGGAGACTGTTCCTCAACATATTGAAAGTCATACAACGCCGTAAGATACTCGCGATCTTTGTACGCATAAAACCCGCGATACCACCGGGCTTCATCGTTGTCCGGCACGAGCCGAATCGCAGCACTCAAATCTTCAGCGGCGTGGCCGTAGCATTCGCGTTGTTCGTAATGATCGTTGCCGCTCAGTTCGGGCTTGGTCACCGGAATGGTTCGGCCTTCTTCTTTCGCCGTACCGACTTGTGCAGCCAGTTCGCCCCACGAACGACCGCGAACGATATAGGCATCCGCGTGGTAGAATTCCATCTCATGTTCAATGACCTTACCCGCCGCGACAATCGCCTCCTCATAACGCTCCATCATCCTGTAAAGATACGCCCGTTGGTACATGGCATCGACATTGTCCGACTCATAATAGAGTATCCGCGAAAAATCGTCAATGGCTTTGTCGGGTTGACTCTTTGCCCAATAGCAAAACGCCCGCAATCGCAGGAACCCCGCGTCATTTTCCAGGAGTTCCAACGCCCGTGTCAAATCGTCAATGGCCTCGTCAAAAGCACCTTTTTCAAAACGCGATTTTGCTCTGTTGTGGTAGTAATGCGGATACTGAGGATCAATTTCGATCAGACGGCTGAAGATGTCCTCCGATTCATCGTTCTTGTCCATATCAAACAACAGGGTTCCCTTGAAATGGAGTAAGCGTTCATCTTTCGGGGCAAGTGCCAGGGCCTGCTCCACCGTTGCAAGTGCCGCCTGTTGTTCACCGAGTATTTGCAGCGTCAACAATTTTTTGAAATACGCTTCGATCCACAACGGGTTCATCACCAGCGTTTTATCGTACAAACGCAATGCCTCTGCATAATCGTCTGCGTCATAAGCCGTTTCTCCGGCGTAAAACGTCATATTGGAGCGAAACAATTCGATCAAGGGCAGCAACGCGGCTTTTGCTTCCGACCAATCCTGCAAGAGAATCTCGCAGTAATTTGCGATGACCGGGGATTCCGTTTCGTCGGCTATTTTTTTTACCGATTCCAAAGATTGCCGACACTGATCCCATTGCCCCAAGCGTCCCTGCGCAACCGCCGTTCCGTAAAAAGCCGACCACACCATTTCACAATTCGGGGTTTCTGCAAACGCCGTAATCGCCTCCTCATGGTGTCCAAGTGCCAGCAAGGTTCGCCCCTTGGCCAGGCAGATGATCTGTAATGCGTATTGGTTTTCTTCCAAATCGAAAATGCGCGGCATATTGGCAATGTTGTCCAAAACCTCATCAAACCGGTGCAGAGCATCCAGAAGGACAATCTTCTGCCCCCAGGCATCCGGAGCATCCGGCTCCAACTCGAGCAGTTTGTCGATGTCGGCCAGGGCTTCCTCTGGTTTGCCGAAAGCCTGCTTGGCGGCGGCACGTCGGTCATACGCCTTTTCAAAATCCGGGGCCAACTCAACCACCTTGTCAAAATCGGCAATGGCAAGGGCGTAACGGTCAATGTCGTAGTTCATCATTCCCCGAATCATCAGCGCGTTGATGTCGTCCGGATCGACTTCCAGAGCTTGTTCCAAGTCGGCGAATGCGTCCGCAAAATTCTCACGGGAAGCGTTAAGTTGGGCACGATAAACGTGCGCTTCAGCCTGTTGCGGCGAAATTTCGAGTGCCATATTCAGGTCTTCCAACGCATCTTCAATATGGTCCAAACGCAATTTGGCGTAACCGCGTTTCGCATAAGCCTCGGAGCAAACCGGCTCCATGTCAAGAACCTGGTCGAACAGCAAAACGGCTTCCCCGTACTCGCCTTCGGCCATCATTGCCACCCCCTGCATGAACACCGGCGCAAAATCTCGTTCATAGTCTGACATGTCATTGCTTTCCCTATTGAGGATAAAATCGCTATCAATGCCAACCATTTTACCCGATTTCACGGTTTTTGCCATTGGTCGCCCCCACCAGAACCACGACATCAGAGCCGCCCGTCGCATTAAGCAAGGGAATCAGAGCCTTTGCCACCTGCCGGGTATCGGAAATGATCGCCCAATTCGTTCAGATGATGTTCGTCGATTCGTTGAAAAAATTTGGGTTGTCACGGTGAAAACCACGGATTGACACGGGTGAAACACGGATTGATTGAGACTGATTATGAAATATGCAATTAAAATCAATAACTTTGCAAAAAAATCCTTTTTCTTGCCCGTGTAGCCATGGGCATCTTGTTTTTGACAGAAGCAATCCCTATAATCAACAATGTACTGTGTTACATAATCGTTTGTTAGTCTTTTGTGGGAGAGTTGAAATGAAACGGTTCAGAAATGTTAATCCGGGGAAGGGTAATCTGCGAGCCTTTACCCTCGTTGAACTCCTTGTGGTGATTGCGATCATTGGAATTTTGATCGCCCTTCTATTGCCCGCAGTCCAAGCCGCACGTGAGGCGGCACGTCGTATGCAATGTACCAACAATGTCAAGCAATGGCTACTTGGTCTTCACAATCATCACGATGCCAAGAAGGCAATTCCTGCCGGTACGAACGTTCTTTCGAGTGGGGGACGTTCGACAGACAATTGGTCGGCAACAGTTTTGATTTTCCCCTTCATGGAGCAACAGGCATTTTATGATGTCAAATTGAGCGACTTGAGTAACTACGGCGGTCCACAAGTTTGGGACGATGGATGGGGGTCGATGCAGGGACAGGTTCCGACATTGCTTTGTCCTTCCAGTCCGAGAGCGACCGGACGTAATGAGGATCAGCTCAAATCCACGAAAACAAATTATATGCACAGTTACGGTGATGCCGTTCGTCCCAACACATTCAGTCCGACCAATCAGGGCGGAGATGCAAGATGGGGAGCAATCAATACCCGGGGGATTTTCTCACCGAACAACATTCGCACCTTCGCGTTTATCACGGACGGCCTCAGCAATACCATAGCGATTGGAGAAGCGGTTTCCGCCCAATCCTTCGGAGAGGATTATATTCACAACCATATTAAAGAAACCTTCATTGTTCTTACAGTCATGGACGGCGGCTCTGGAATTTACGAAGGTTTTTCAGGAGGATCGGGCGACAAGGGACCCGGTGAATTTTGTTCCATTGCTTTGGTGACCGAGCCGGGAAATCGTAATATTTATCTTTCCGGCAGCCAACGGAGGAGCGGCCACGGCTTACGGGCAGCCGACGGGCGATTTCCTCAGACCGGTTTTTCGACCGTCCTTGCTCCCAATTCGCCCTCGTGTCTGAGTTGGGCCGGCGATAATAATTGGGGTATCTCGTCAGCCGGTAGCTACCACACGGGAGGTATCAATGTTGGTTTAGCCGACGGAAGTTGCCATTTCGTTTCCGATACCATCGACTGCGGCAATTCCACAGATTTGCCGACCGTAAGCGGCCACAGTCGCTATGGCGTTTGGGGAGCACTGGGAACGCCGCAAGGCGGCGAGTCAAGAGGTTTGTGATCGACGGTTGCTCAAACTGTCAACAACAGATTGATTTTGGTTGCAACAACACCGCATGAGGTTCGGATATGTCAAATCGTAAACACGTTTTTGCAGGTAAACTCTCATTATTATTGTTTTTCACCGTTTTGGGAGGCACCTTGTTACCTTGGGTTGTTGGGTGTGGTGAGAAACTGCCGCCGGATTTACCCAAGCTTTATCCGACAAGGGTGCTCGTCATTCAAGCCGGCAAGCCGCTTGAAGGTGCGTCAGTCCACCTGCTCCCCAAGGATACCAACAGCCGTTGGGCAGCGGCGGGAAAAACAGATTCCTCCGGCAAGGTTGAATTTTATACCGAAGGACGATATCGTGGAGTCCCTGAAGGAGCCTACCAACTGACGGTCTCAAAAACTTTCACGGAGCCAAGTGAGTACGACAGGGCAAGGCCGGACGATATTGATTACGCCACTTGGGAGCGAATGGCCGCGCAAGAAAAGCGGGATTCCTATCACCTGGTCAATCCGGTGTATGATTCCAGAAAGACTTCTCCTTTGGAATTGACTGTTGGTCCCAAACAACCGACCGACCGACAAATTGATGTCGGCGAAGCATTTAACGAACTGATCAAGTGAGGCTTCCGCCAGAAAATACCAAGACAGGATTTACAGGATTATTAGGATAGAGGGACTAAGGAATATCCTTTCATCCTGAAAATCTTGTTAATCCTGTCAGAAAA
>Ga0082212_10007628_pt1 | contig 14261 bp, 12 predicted proteins | sample TergutNt197P3_FD_71548 | JGI IMG/M metagenome (GOLD analysis project Ga0082212, IMG submission 71548) | Neocapritermes taracua P3 segment gut microbial communities from Petit-Saut dam, French Guiana - Nt197 P3 | ecosystem: Host-associated > Arthropoda: Insects > Digestive system > Gut ... | reverse complement strand
TGATAACAGAACTCCTGTCCCGGCAGCGATGCACAATAAGATGATGGAGCTGTTCAAGGAGTACATTGTTGTTGGCGGTATGCCGGCGGTGGTACAGGAATTTGTGAACACCCACAATTTCGCTAATGTCCTGCGTTAACAAAAGGGTATCATCAGCGACTATGAGGACGATATTGCGAAATACGCCGAAGACAATCAAAAAGCCAAAGCAAAGGCGTGTTTTCGGTCGATTCCGAAACACTTGTCAAAGGACTATAAGAAGTTCCAGTACAGTATCGTCGAAAAAGGCGGCAGCGCCCGAAAGTACGGCGGCAGTTTGGATTGGTTGTTTGACGCGGGGATGATTAACTTCTGCAACAACCTTGGAATCCCGGAACTGCCCCTTGAAGGCAATGCTATGAGTAGCGAGTTTAAGGTTTATATGCGCGACACGGGACTGCTTATCGCGATGCTTGATGAAGGCACGGCAAAGGATATGGCGATATTTTTATGAACGATGCACGTCAAGCGCGTCCGCAAGAAGCGGTCAACCTTATGACTTTGAACAGCTTCCCATACTCGAGTTCTTTTGACGTGCCGTCTGCTGCAAACCCGCATTTTTCGTAAAAGCAAATCGAGTCCGCGTTGTCGGCGAGAACCCAGAGGATGATGGCTGTTTTCCCCAAACTGCGGGCTTTGTCGAAAGCGAACCTCATAGCAATCGTGCCAATGCCCTGCCGGAAATAGCCCGGATGCAGGTAAATTGCCTGCAGTTCGTAAACGTCGCTGCTCAGATCATCGTCGCCTGCTTGATCGAGGCACATTAAGCCGACGATAATACCGTCTTTAACTATTGCATATCGTGTGGTGTTCGCGCCTGTGACGATTTCCTGCCATTGAGCCGTTCTTGTAGCGTTCTTTTCGCGGATGTAATCATCAGGGATGATGCCTGTGTACGCTGCCTCCCACGAACGCTTATGGACCTCCGCCAAATCGATTGCGTCAGCGGGGGTCGCAAGGCGTACGGAAACTCCTGTGTCAGATTTCTCCGGATGGTCATACTCCCTGAGCGGTTTTTCAAGCCATGTAACGTCGTGCCACTTGCCGTGTTTGTACCCGACATTGTGATAAGTGCCGACCTCAGTAAACCCGAGTGATAGGTGCAGTCCCATGCTGGCTTCGTTCGGCTGGGTTATTCCCGCAAAGATTGTATAGATGCTTTGCGCTCTGAGCAATTCAAATAGCTTTTCATATAGGGCCTTGCCGATGCCATGCCGGTGATATTCCGGGGCGACATAGACCGACACGTCAGCGCTGTACTTGTACGCGGCGCGTTCCCGATACCTTGAGGCATAAGCATACCCGACGATTCTATTGTCCAAACAATATACAAGGTAGGGATACTTCGCTATTGTGCTGCTTATTCGCTCAGTGAACTGATCTACTACCGGCACTTCCGTCTCAAAAGAAATGCAGGTATCGGTAACGTAGGGCGCGTAGATACTTAGTATTTCCTGCGCATCGCCGGGAACCGCAAAGCGTATATTTTCGTTATTTTCCTTGTCCATATATGCAATAGCCTCCTGTTGCCAGTGCGCAAGCTCGAAAAAACTTTACGTGCATTTTATCATCATCGCACGCCAATATCAACGTAAAGCATTGTAGTTCAAGCATCAAGTGATCCGGAACGATTGATAACCAAAACTCTATGTGATAAAATGAGGTTCAAAGGCGGTATGGTCAATGACTTGCACGTTAATGCATAAGAATATTGAAGTTGCCGAACTCACCATCGCTGAGTCCGCAGTCGCCATAACGGACATCGGTACTATTCACGCCCCGGAGCACATCCCGTTAGGCGTTCAAGCGCTAAAGGGCGGGGTGGATATCGGCGAGATGAACGATTGGATGAAAGGGCGCTCAATTCCCGCGAGCCGCTCCGGGGTTCGAGACTTGTACACCCGATTGGGCAGAAGTTCAACGGAATATCTGATTTTGAAATGCTATGGACTAAGCCTGTCCGACCATTATTGGATACGGCCGGCTGGCTCCGGTCTTGTTTGGGCAGACATAAATTTCTTCCAGAATGATTTCTCGAGGGACGTAGGCGAAATACTTTTCGGTCGCGAGCCCGAAGATAAAAACAATATTAACCTTGTATCGCCGGATAACACTTCGGACGGCTGGCTTCGAAAAAAATGGATCATCGCCAACGGAAAGCGTATGCTTATTAAAGGTAGCTCAGAGCCTTGGAAACAGGAGCCCTTCAACGAGGTAATCGCCTGCGCGGTCATGCGTAGGCTGGAGATCGATCATGTCCCGTACACGTTGACGTTCGAGGACGGCGAACCGTACAGTTTATGCGAGGACTTCCTCTGTGTGGATACGGAGCTTGTCCCCGCGTGGAAAGTGTTCCATTCAAGAGCGATGAATGACGGCGACTCTGATTTTTCGCATATTTTGCGATGCTGCGATCAACTTGGAATCCCGGACGTCCGCACGGCATTCGATAGAATGATAACGCTTGACTATATAATAGCAAACGAGGACCGGCACTTTACAAATTTCGGGTTTGTCCGCAATGCGGAAACACTCGAATGGCTGGGGGCTGCACCGCTATTTGACTGCGGAACTTCTCTCTGGCATAACGCCCTTGATATCGGCGAACCCAGAAAATGCCAGCCGTTTTCAAAAACCCACAAACAACAAATCAAACTCGTTTCAGATTTCGCTTGGTACAACGCCGGAAAGTTGAAAGGACTCGATAAGGAGATTGCAGAAGTTTTTTCCCAATCCCGCGTTGTAGATGAAAGCCGCGCTAAAGCTATTGCTGGCGCGGTGCTCAATCGGGCTGATTCAGTCGAAAGGCTTGCTCGAGGGTAAATTGCAAACGTGACCGCGGATTTCGAAGAAGCCATGCTCGCCAGACCAATGAGATGCATAACGGGAGGATAAGATACATGCGAATTAAGCCATTATTGTTTTTTCGATTGTCTTCGATCGTGCAAGCAATTGGCTATGGTGTGATTACGTACTTCGTAATATATCGGCTTATTGCAAAAGAAGATGTGTTCCTAACCTATCTACTGAACATAGTCGCTATCATACTTATGCTTTTCGTCGACAGCGTAGCTCATCGGTTTGCAGAGAAGAAAGCGCATGACATTCGCAAGGTGTATGCAGGCATGGGCAAGGTTTTGAGAGCAGTATTTTTGCTGGGGCAAGGTTTTACCCGTTCAGCGATGTATCTGTTCTACCTTGTGGTTTTAGTCCTTTCAAGGATGGAAGAAATGAAACCCGGGATAATGCCTTTAAGGCTGGGAGGTTTTTTCGCTTCTATCGAGTATGGAATTCTTTTGCTGTTTGCCTTTGATACACTTAAAGAGCTGCTTGTAACTGACAAACAGTGGTTTAGCGAAACACTGAGACCGGATACTGTGGAAGATAAAAGCAGGCATGGCAAGTGACTATATAGCAACATAGGAAGCTGATAAAACCCATAGAGTTGCCAACCTACGGTCAAATGCGTCAAATGCAGGAAATCAGGGGGTTCATAGAAAGCTCTTGATTTTTCAGGGGCTTTCGGATATACTGGATTACAACGCCTTACAGCCCAAATATAGCGGTAGGCGCAGGTGAAAACACCAGCACAAACGCAGTGAATTTTTTAATAATGTGGTGACTGATATGGATATAGCAGCTTTATCAATGAACATCAGCGCAGTTTCCGCAAGCGTTCAAGCGCAAAGGTCAATCCTGAAAATGGCAATGGACATCCCTGCTCAGGCCGTTGGGAACCTGTTGGACAGCATGCTGGCGCTGGAAGAGGAAATGGCAAAACTAATGACCGGCCTGGGGCAGAATATCGACGTATACGCATAAATGTGATAGGAGAAATGATATGTCAAGGAAAGCTACCGCAGTCATTTTACTCGTGGCTACGCTTGCGTTACTGCTTAGCGCCTGCGCGGCAGCGGAGAAACTCACCGAGTACGAGTTTGGGACCGACAAAGTACCCAGCGTGAATGCAGTCATCGGGGAGTCCAGAAAGGTCACAAGCGTCAACGTCGGGACATCAAACGGCGTGCCGTACAGGGAGTATACCTATACTACCAACACTATGGTAGACGACTTGGGGCAGTACACCACCTTCCTGCGAAGCCGGGGGTGGCTGGCCACAATCGACTTTAATTTTTACGATGGCAGGGGAGACGCTCAGCTTGCAATAAACTCAGCTGACGCAGGCAAGATCCTCGTTATGTTCATCGCTTTTGAGCCCAACAGGTATACAATCAGAGTCGAGAAGCTCGTCGGTGAACTCACAGCATATTAATAGCATAATTTAAGAAAGCGGGTTTCACATATTGGCTGATACCGCGAATGAGCATGGAAAAGGGCGCGCGTGGGCTGAGATAGACCTATGCGCGCTCGTAGATAATGCCGCAGCTCTGTGCGCTCTTATGCGCGGGGGCTGCGGGCTGATGGCAATCGTCAAGGCGGAGGCGTACGGGCATGGCGCCGATGCGGTCGCCAGAAAGTTGCGGGACGCAGGCGTTGACACGTTCGCCGTAGCGACCGCGGAAGAAGGCGTCAGCTTGCGAAAAAGCGGCCTGAGCGGAGAGATCCTCGTGCTGGGGTACACTCATCCGCGTGACGCGGCGTGCCTGAACGAAAATAACCTTACGCAGCTCCTGGCGGATGGCGCGCATGCGAAAACGCTCGACGCGTCGGGGCACAAACTGCGGGTCCATATTGCTGTCGATACGGGTATGCACAGGCTTGGAATCGATAGCGCTGAGTTTACCGCTATAGAGGATATTTACAAATTCAGGAACCTTAGCGTCGAAGGCATGGCGACCCATCTGGCGTCCTCCGACAGCCTTAACCCGGATGACGTTGCGTTTACTAAGGCTCAACTCGACAGGTTCGGCGCCGTTGTTGGCGAACTAAAAAGCAAAGGGCACGACGTTGGCAAGCTGCATACGCAAGCGAGCTATGGCCTGCTCAACTATCCGGGGCTCGAGTGCGACTATGCCCGCGTTGGCATAGCGCTCTACGGAGTCCTCAGCCACGGTTCAGCGATTATTGCGGCGCCTGCGCTCAAACCTGTATTGTCGCTGAGGGCTACTATCACCAGGGTGCAGAGTATCGGAGCGGGCGAGACAGTCAGCTATGGCAGGTTGTTCATGGCGGAAAGACCGGCAAAGATCGCTACTGTCGGCATCGGGTACGCCGACGGTATCCCGAGGCAGGCTTCGGGCAATGGGATGCAGTGCCTGGTAGCGGGGCAAAGAGTCCCCGTAATAGGGAGGATCTGCATGGATATGCTAATGCTCGACGTCACCGGTATCGATTGCGTCGCGACCGGAGACGTCGTAACCCTGATAGGCAGGGACGGCGATTCGGAGATCCGCTGCGAGGAGCTTGCGGCGGCTGCGGGGACAATCACTAACGACATTCTGTGCCGCCTTGGCAGCAGGCTCCCGCGAGTCTACACAGGGTGATTTCATCAGCAGGGTGCACCTGAATATACAGCCCGGAATGACAGCCGGGAATGATATATGATTGAACGCGAAAGCGCCTGTGACCCTCAAGTCACAGGCGCAGCGATTTTCTACGTCCGGTAGCAGGCTCCCGCGGAATCGCGCTACTGTGATAAAAACCTGTCGATCGCTTCAGAAATCTCGTCAAAGTCGCTGTGCAGCAGATGAGCCGAGATCTCAGCGAGGAGGTCGCCTGTGCGCTGCGACCACGGGGAGTCGCGTAGCTGCGAAAGCACGGCGTCCGCAGCGGACTCATCGAAGTCCTCGCAAGCTGTCTTGATCTCCGCGAGTTTGCCGTGCAGCAGGTCGGAGTCTTCATCTGCTTCGGCAACGGAGGGGGTATCATCCGCAGGTTTCAGCTCGTTCACGAAAAGGCGCAGGGAGTCTATAAAAGCCTGCGACTCCGCAGCAATCAGCTTGATATTCCCGCTCCTGCCGGAATCCTCAAGCTTGAGCGCGATAGCGGACAGCGCCATGTTGCCTACGTTGGCAAGAGCGCTCTTCATGCCGTGGACATGAATGACATATGTGCGAAGGTCTTCTTCGCTGAACTCGCCGCCCTTTGATATGATCTCATCAAGCACGGACAGCGACTTTACAGCGTCGCGCACGAAGGCTTCCGCGAAGAACGGGTCGATGCCCGGCGGCTGCGAAGCGCCTTCCTCTTTGCCGTCAGGGGACTCCGCCTTTCGCCTTGCTTCTTCGATGACCTCGGGGCTCGCTTTATCACGGATCAGCTTGTTGAGGATAGTGTTCAACTGCCGCACGTCGATAGGTTTGGATATGAAGTCGTCAAATCCGTTGCCGAGGAAAATCTCCGATTGGCCGGTCACGGCATTGGCCGTCAGCGCGACTATCGGCTGCGAGTAGCCCATCGCGCGGATCTTTTGGGTCGCTTCGATGCCGTCCATTTGCGGCATCATGTGATCCATGAATACGATGTCGTATTCCTTGCCGCTCTTTATCTTCTCGATGGCCGCAAAACCGCTGTCGGCGGACTCGATCTTCACGCCGTACGGGGAAAGGAGGCCTCTTGCGACGTAAATGTTCGTTTCTACATCATCGACTATGAGAACTTTTCCGTAAGGCATAGGCTCGCGCGTTATCTGCACACGTTTCATCTGAGCCCTTGTGCTCGTGCGGAACTGGTTGAGGTTTTCCGCCATTTCGCGGCCAAGCGTTTCGTCGCCGATCCTGCCCTGCGGGATGCGCACCGTGAACGTCGAACCTTCGCCGGGGGTGCTGTCGATCAGGATGTCGCCCTTCATCAGTCGTATAAGATTGCGCGTGATGCTCATCCCAAGCCCGGTGCCTTCGGTCGTGCGGTTGGCCTCCATATTGAATCTTGAATACTCGTCAAAGAGTTTGTTTACCTGCTCCTCCGTCATGCCTTGGCCGGTATCGCTGACCTTGATGAGCAGCGTCGTTTCGTCCGCGTTAACGCTGTCTTCCGTAGACACCGAAAGCCGGACGGTGCCTTCATCCGTGTACTTGAATGCGTTTGACAGGAGGTTGTTGAGGATCTGCTTCACTCGCAGTTCGTCTCCCATCATAAGCACCGGCATATTCTCATCAGCCTGCAGCTCAAACTCGATAGGCTTGCTGCCGATGCGCATCATGTTGAGTTGCGCGGTATCGCTGACGAGGCTTGCGATTTCGTACTTGTCGATAACAAGTTCCAGCTTGCCGGCTTCGATTTTCGAAAGATCCAGAATGTCGTTGATGATCCCCAGCAGAAGGTCGCCTGAAGCATATATCTTCCCAAGCGCTTCCCTCATGTTGTCGTCCAGTTTCTCATTTTGAAGCTGGATCTCGGTAATGCCGAGGATTGCGTTCATTGGCGTGCGGATCTCGTGGCTCATCGTGCTGAGGAACGCGCTCTTTGCCTGGTTTGCGGCTTCCGCCTCCACACGTTGCCGCTCAGTATCGAGCAGTAGGTTCTTCGTCTCGGAGATGTCCACCAGCGACCCGGCAATGTGCACTGCGTCGCCGTTATCATCCCTGATAGTCTCGCCGGAAGCGTGTAAGTAGGAGTACTCGCCGCTGCTGTTCTGCAGGCGGAATTCCACGTCGAATGAGGTCTTGCCGGTCTTGTCGAGTATATGCGCCTTCAGCGCGTTGAGAACGCGTTCCCGGTCATCCGGGTGCAGCTTGTCGCTCCAGGTGCCCAGGCGGTTCGGGAAGTCAACTGCGTCGGAGTACCCCAGCATATGCCTGAACTCGTCAGACCAGATGAACTCGTTATCGGGATTTACGAGATCGCTAAGGACGACGTCCATATCCCATAAACCGATTCTCGATGCCTGCACCACCAGGTTCAGTTTTGTCAGTTGCAGCTCGTTAAGGCGGCGCGCGTTGTCAAGGGCCATCTCGCGCGCATGCACCTCGGTCGTGTCGATGACATATCCTACAAGCGCAAAGCTGTCGTTGTATGGAATCCTCTGGAGTATGACGTCCAGGTAACGCATCGCTCCGCCCAATACAACCTCTGTCGCAAATTTCGAGTACCCGTCTTTTGCTGCGGCAAGCAATCTGTCTGCCAATGGCAGCGAGGGGCGGCCGTCTGACTGGAATGGCGGGATGCTTGAGGTCATGCCGTGGATGAACCCGGCCAGGAAGTCTTCCTTGGATTTGAAGTTCATAAAGCTGATAGCTGCCGGGTTGCAGTCGATTACGTTGAAGTGGTCGTCGAACATTATGTTGATATGAGGGTTCGCTTCGAAAACTGCAGTAGTGGTCGACTGCGCGGCTTCGAGCGCCTGGAAGGCGGACTCCGCTTCGCTTAGCGCTTCTTCCGTCTTCGCTGTCGCTGACTTTAGATCCGCGATCATGCGCTTTTCTTCCCTCAGGTCGCGCGTAAAGCCGGCGAGAAGCACATCGCCCCTGAAAGTTACGCGTACCAGAGTCACTTCAACAGGGACAAGCTCGCCATCGGGCATCCGGCGCGTCCATTCGAAGCGTTCGCGGCCGCTGGTGAGAGCTTTTTCGAGCCATTCGGCGGATTTTATATCTGAACGGACTCCGTCGGGCTGGTACTCGGGCACCAGCTCGCTGTATCTGGCGATGTATTCTTCCTTGCTTGGCATCTGGAAGAAATCGACAGTCTGCTGGTTGCACTCGACCAGTTTCATATCCTTGTCCCAGAAGTGCGCGCAGAGCGGCGTCGCGTCGAACATGGTATGCACCCAGTCGGCGACCTCCTGCTCCCTCTCAAGCTGTGAAAGTTGCTCATGCGCGGCAATGTTCTCGGCGTGCTCCTTGCGGGCGTCTTCCATCGACTTGTAGATGCAGTTTATGGGAATGTTGACGCCAAGGGCTATCTTACGGGCCATGTTGAGACAGGTCTCGCTGCCGCAGGCGCCGCAGTTGATGTTTTGCTTCTCGTCCGTATCCTTCCCGAGCCTTACAAACGCTTTTTCTATGTCCTCATTGGTTATCTCGGGCGTTTCGAGGACATAAGGTTTGTACTCGCGTAAAAAATGCGACAGTTCGAACTTCTCATCGTACTGTTTATACAGATCGTCGTAGTACTCACGCTTGCGGTCTTCCGTCGCATGCTTGCGGTTCACGTCCATCTCGCGGTTGATCTGGAAGACATTTCCGGATCGCACGCAAGCTGTGCCGATATTGCAGCCTTCGGCGCAGTTCAGCACGTCAAATATATCAGGTAGCAGCGCAATATCGGACTCGGCATAGGCGTCGAGCGTATCGTAAACTTCAAAGCCTTCCGCCTCATCTATGCTGAGTTGCCTGCCTGTAAAGAACTCGATGTTTTCCTTCAGCCCGCCGGGCATCGGAAAAAGAGAGCCGAGGCCGCATTCGTAGTTATCGAAGTCCGTCTCTTCTTCAGGCAGGACAGCCCCGCTCATTTCCAGGTACTGTATCAGTTTCTCGAAAGTGACGTTGTAGTCGGTCAGGCCTGTCTCGTCGAACTCGTTCGATTTGGCGATGCAAGGGGAAAAAGCGGCAAGGCTGTCGCTGATCCCTTCATACTCTTTCATATATACGGCCAACGAGGCCATAGGGCTTTGAACCGGCGCGAGATACTCAAGCAGCTCGTGGCGGTGCAGCAGGATATATGAGACTATTGCGGGGCAGGGCTGGGTGATGATTGGTTTGCCACTGCTCTGCTGCTGGTATCTCACATAGCCCCAAATGCAAAGGTCGGCGCCGAGTGAGACGTCGTAAATCTTCTTGACGCCAAGGTTCTTGAGGTATGTAAACAGCTTTTTATACCCGGGGATGTTGGTGCGGATAGAGGGCGCCGTCATAATCGAAATCGGCTTTCCGTCGGTCAAGTCGATAAAGAACTGCTCAGTATCGTCTTCAAAGTATCTGGCGTCATGCGTACAGGCCGTCACACACCTGCCGCAGGCGATGCATTTGTCATAATCGATGGTCACTTTTATATCGCCGTTTTCATCCTGGTAGGTTATGTTGGCGGTTTCCATCGGGCATTCTCTGACGCATCTGTTGCAACCGGTGCAGTAATCATGCCTGGTCTTGATAAGCTCTTTCATGGTTACATCACGCTTTCACGGCTTCAAATTGTTCCTTGACCTCTAAAAATACTTTTGATATCTCGGGATCGAACTGCGCGCCCGCGTTTTCCATGATTATACTCACGGCTTCGTCTGAGGTGAAGGGTTTCTTATACGGGCGCACGGATACCAGCGCGTCGTATACGTCCGCAAACGCCATCAGGCGCCCCTGGATCGGAATGTCCTCACCCGAGATTTTGCGCGGGTAACCGTTGCCGTCCCAGCGCTCGTGGTGGCAGCCGGCGAAGAGTTTGGCGTTTCGCAGGAACTCGACGTTATCCGTCCGCGACGCAATCTGGTCGATAGCTTTCTCGCCCTCCGTCGTGTGGGTCTTCATGATCTCGAACTCCTCGTCGGTCAGCTTGCCGGGTTTATTGAGGATGATGTCCGAAATGCAAATCTTCCCGACGTCGTGCAGGCGCGCGGAAGAGACGAACAGCTCCTTGTCAAGCTCGGCGATTTCCTGCGAGTAGAGGCCTTTTTCTTCCATGGCTTCGAGCAGGATTTTAATATATGTCGCTGTGCGTTCGACATGGCCGCCCGTGCCTTCGTCGCGGCCTTCCACCAGATCCGCGAATCCGAATATGATGGCGTTTTGCAAATGCTGGAGCTGAATTGTTTTTTCTTGCAACTGTGCTGTGCGTTCGCGTATCAGGCCGTCGATGTCGAGGTGCGTCCTGATGCGGTTGGTGAGGACGGGCGCGGAGAAGGGTTTCGTGATGAAGTCGATCACTCCCAGTTGGAAACCGCGGACTTCAACTGCCGCGTCAGTCATGCTCGTGAGGAAAATGACCGGAATTGTCGCTATCGCGCCATTTTCTTTGAGTATCTGCAATGCCTCGAATCCGTCCATTTCGGGCATTTCAATATCCAGCAAAATAAGGTCAGGCGTTATCTTTTCCATCATTGTGAACATTTTCGCCGCTGACGGAAGGGTCATAACCCTGTATTGCTCCTTAAGCGCTTCTTTTGCCATCGATAAGTTTGTGTCGTTGTCGTCAACTACAAAAACTGTTTTTTGCATCGTATTCTCCTTTCAACGCACAGCTCCGAAGCCTATTATACATTCATTAACCCAAACAGTCAATACTTCGTGAAGCTACATAAACTTATCTTCAACATAACGTGAGTAGCCTTCCGCTCTTTGCGCGCATTGCGCCTGCGAGTCGCCGCGCGTCAGCACATAGATTTTTACTTTCGGTTCCGTCCCGGAAGGGCGCACGATCACGACCGTGCCGTCGGAGGTTTCGAAGCGCAGGACATTTGAGCCGGAAAGCTCTATGGGCGACGTCTCGCCTGAGGGCTGCATGGTCTGCGTGCCTGTCAGGTAGTCGCGCGTCGTGACGACGTCCGCGCCCGCGATGCTCCCGGGGGGCGATGAACGCAGATCGTCCATAAGGGCCTGCATTTTCGCTATCCCGTCCAGCCCGGGCATCATAATGTTAAAGGTTTTCTCGCTGTACCAGCCATACTTTTCATAAAGGTTCATCAGAGCCTGATATAGGGTCAGGCCTTTTGAGGCATACCATGCGGACATTTCCGCAATCAGCATCGACGCTGTGACTGCGTCTTTGTCGCGGACGAAGTCGCCGATCATATATCCGTATGACTCCTCGTACGAGAAGATTACGCTGCCCTCGCCGGCTGCCTGGAGCGCGTTCATCTTCTCCGCCATGAACTTAAATCCGGTAAAGGTATCATAGCAGTCCAGGCCGTTCTGCTCGGCGATGTACCTTGCCATTTCCGTCGTGACGATCGTTTTGAGCGCGACAGGTTTTTCCGGGAGCGAGCCCGCGCGTTTTTTCGCGCCGATGACATAGTCAAGGAGCAACGCGCCTGTCTGGTTGCCTGTCAGCGGGATATACGCGCCGGAGTCGTCTTTTACCATTATGCCGACCCGGTCGGAATCCGGGTCTGTCCCGATGATGAGGCCGGCGTTATTTGCCTCCGCAAGCTTGATGGCGAGGCTGAAACCTTCCGGGTTCTCGGGATTGGGGGATTCGACTGTCGGGAACGTCCCGTCTGTGATCATCTGCTCCGGTACGCAGATGATGTTTTTCAGGCCGAGCCTCCGGAGCGCTTCGGGGACCAGTTTGTAGCCTGCGCCATGGAAGGGCGTGTAGACCAGTTTAAAGCTGTCCGCGACTTTTTTCGCGGTCTCGAACTCGCTCGCCTGGGCCATGACGTTGCGGAGGAAAAGCTCGTCCGTCTCGCTGCCCATTATGGTTATAAGGCCTTTTTCAGAGGCTTCCTCGAAGCTGATCGAGCGTATTGATGTGAAAAGATCCAGCTCTTCCATCTTCCCGGCGACAACGGATGCGTGGTGCGGCGGTAACTGGGCGCCGTCGGCCCAGTATACTTTATAGCCGTTGTACTCCTTCGGATTGTGGCTCGCGGTGATGTTTATTCCGGCTGTGCAGCCATACTCGCGGATAGCGAAGGATAGCTCGGGGGTAGGCCTCAGCGATTCAAAGATGCGTACGGCTATCCCGTTGGCAGCCATCACGCACGCGGCTTCGCGGGCGTAGTCGCTGCTGTTTACTCGCGAGTCGAAACAAATGGCGACGCTTTTATCTGCGACAGGCTCATCCAGGATCAGCAGGGCCAGGGCTTGCGTTGTATGCCTGACGATGTGTACGTTCATCTTGTGGAGGCCAACGCCCATTGTGCCGCGCAGCCCGGCGGTCCCAAACTCCAGGGGGCTGTAAAAGCGGCTCTCGATCTCCTTTGCATCGCCGGCAATGGCGCGCAGTTCGTCCTTTTCCTCCCCGGATAAAGCGGCGCTGCCCAGCCAGAGGTCGTATTGTTCCTTGAAATCCATGTTAGGACCCGTTCCTTTCTTCTTGGTGTCTGTTCAGTTACTCTTGTTCATCTTCAATATCTGCGCTAAGTATGTTGAGCGCATCGTCGAGCATCGTCTCCGGTACGTAGAGATCCATGCCGCCGGGTGGAAAGCCGAGTATCAACTTTCCGAATAATCCGTCGTTCGGGTACTCGCTGACTGACGGAATCCCGTATGCGCCAAGCAGATTCAATGTGAGCTCCATATCGAGGGGACCGCCGTGTATATGCTTCAGGAAAACCGGAGGTACGGGGTTCCCGCCGCTGTCGTTCGGCCAGCTCGCTCCGGGCTCTTTACCGAGGTTCCAGGTCAACTCATCGCCCCTCCTTGTGTGAAATCTTCTATAACTAAACTTCGTGCGGCGCGCCGATCGTATCCGGCGGCGCCACGTCGACAGTGACTGCGGCGCCGACTGTGGCGCCTGCTTCGACAAGCGCTTGCGCGACAGTTGCGCGAGCGATTTCCGGGGTGTTGTTCTCTTTGCTGAGGTGCGCCAGCGTTATGTGGCGCAAGCCGGCTTGAAAGAGGCGGACTGCGAAGCCGGCGCAGTCTTTGTTTGCCAGATGGCCTCGGTCCGACAGGATACGCCTTTTCAGGAACTGGGGATAGGGGCCGCTTTTGAGCATATCGAGGTCGTGATTAGCCTCGATGACAGCGGCGCCGGCGCCGAGCGAGGCGTCAAGGATTTCGCCGGTGACGCGGCCTAAGTCCGTAAAGTAAGCTAACCTCGCGGCTTTTACGCTGAGCGTGAAACCAACGCTGCCGGATGCGTCGTGCGGGGTAGGTATACACTTTACGGTTATGCCGCCTAAATCAAAAGCGGCGCCCGGCTCAAACGCGTTTATGAACGGGCCTGTCTCCGGAAATGCTTCTTCGAGCCCCTGCGCTGCGCCCGCGCTGGCGAACACAGGTATTTTGTGGTACTTCAAGAGTATGCCCGCACCGCTTATGTGGTCGGTATGGGCATGCGTCAGCAGCACGCCATGAATGTCGTCCGGGCTCAGCCCGAAGCCCTTGAGCCCTGTCCTTATCCTCCGCAGCGAGATCCCCGCGTCTATCATCAAGTGCGCTCCCCCGTGGGAAACGATTGCGCAGTTTCCCGATGAAGAGCTGGCTAATGTGCGATATACCATACTAATCTACCATAACAAACCGGGCGTTTCAGGATGTTGATTCCTGATGTGAGCGCGGCTCCCCATGAACGAAAAAAGGAAAATGATACAATATACCGTACTCATTCTCCATTCTTCAATACTTAGGAGTTGTTGATAAATAATTTGCACATCTCGCCTTGTATTTTTGCCATCATACTTCGTTGTCAAAACTTGCAAGGCTCCAAGCATTACTGCGTTTTGA
>Ga0082212_10007627_pt1 | contig 14262 bp, 14 predicted proteins | sample TergutNt197P3_FD_71548 | JGI IMG/M metagenome (GOLD analysis project Ga0082212, IMG submission 71548) | Neocapritermes taracua P3 segment gut microbial communities from Petit-Saut dam, French Guiana - Nt197 P3 | ecosystem: Host-associated > Arthropoda: Insects > Digestive system > Gut ... | reverse complement strand
CGACTACGTGGTGTTCCACGACGGCGGCGACCTGCCGACCGGCGACCCGGCGCAGTTCATGGCCAACATCGGGCGGCTGGCCGAAGCGGCGCGCGAGCACGGCGCGGTGCCGGTGCTGTACAACCCGCCGTGGGCCACCTCGGGCGGCCGCCCGGACAAGCTCACGCAGTTCGGCATGACTGCGGCGTACAGGAAGGCCGCAGTGACGCACGGGGCTATGCTGGCCAACGCGGCGGAGGCCTGGGTGTACGCATACGACAAGCACCCCGACATCAGCCTGTATGTGGACGGCACACACGCCAACTCCGCCGGAGCGTACCTTACGGCGTGCGTGTTCGTGTCCACGCTGTTCGGCCTGCACGTGAAGGAGCTGTGCGAGGGCAACTCGTACCGCAGCGCCGTCAACTCGGTGAGGCTCGGCCAGGCCGCCTGGGAGTACGCCTCGTACTACCGCGACCATGCCCGCTCCCCCGCTCTCCCAGTCTCCGTCCCCGACGGATCCAACTCGAGGTAGATATATATGGAGTGCAAAAATGAAATAATAGGCATCATATCGGGATTGTCGGCGTTACCGGAAAGCGAGATTGCCATGGAGGACAAATTCGCGGACATAGGGATAGATTCCTTGAAGATTGTGGAATTGATCATCAAGATAGAGGGCGAGATGAACATACAAATCGACGACGGCGAATTGGACCCGGGCAAACTGACCACGGTGAAAAGCATGGTTGAATTGGCCGAAAAATATACAGATACAGGAGAATAGCCATGCGGGATTTCATCGTTGAGTGCCTGTCAAAAAACAAGGATTCGACATTGTTTGACGTGGAAAGCAGAATCACATACGCAGAGCTGTGGCGCAAAACCGAGCAAAGCGGCGAAATGCTGAAGAATATATTGCCGCCGAAAGCAAAATGCGCGGTGCTGTGCGACAGGGGGCTGAACGCGGCCATGGGCATATTGGCGTGCTGGCATGCCGGTTTGGTTGCGATTCCGATGTCGAAAAACTATGGGGAGAAGCATTGCGAAAACATAATCGCCTTGGCTGCACCCGATTTGATCATATGCGACAGGGACGTGAATATGCCATTTGCGGGAATGCGCCTCAACATAGCCACAGGCGAAACAGCCAACGAAAAGACCGTTTCAAGGGCAGAGGAAATACTTTGCGACGTGGCGGCGATCATGTGCACATCGGGGACGACGGGGAGGCCGAAAGGGGCGATGATCACCGAACACGGGCTGGCCAAAAACGTGGAAAACATCGCGGCGTATTTCGGCATCGAAAAAAGCGACAAGATGATGATAAGCCGACCGCTGTATCACTGCGCGGTTTTGACGGGGGAGTTTTTGGTATCGCTGCGCAAGGGGCTGGACATAGGTTTTTTCGATGGGGCGTATGACCCGATATCGGCGGCCAAGTTCATTGACGAAAACAAAATGACGGTTTTTTGCGGAACTCCAGCATTGCTAAATCATATGGCGATATGCATGAAAAGGGCGAGCCGTAACAACGCCATAAAGACAATCGCGGCGAGCGGCGAATGCATGACGAAAAAAGCGGCGGCAAATATCCGCTCCGCGTTCGCGGATGCATCCATATATAATGTATACGGGCTGACGGAGGCCGGGCCGAGGGTGAGCTATCTGCCGCCGGAGCGTTTCGACGAATACCCCGAATCCGTCGGCGTTCCGCTGAACGAAACGTTTGCCAAGATATCCGAAGCGGACAAGATCATCGATCATGTATGCGACGAAAACAACAGAATCCCGGTCATAAAGCATCTCGCAAATACCGACTGTTATAAGACATGGAAGGATATTGTGGACATCATCAAAGAAAAATTGGACTGGCAGCCTCCAATAGGCCAGGATTCGTGGCTCCATACAAGTTGCAAAATCGAGAAACTCAAAAATTATTGCCAATATCAGCTATATAAAAACAAGAGAACGCCCAATATCCCGGAATCCATGAAAGAAATAAGCGCGGCGGTTTACCTCGGATACATAACAAGGGAAGAGGGAATGAAAGAAATTGAAAACACGGGATATTTCGCCGAACCGGAATGCCTCGAATATGTTTTGGAATTTTTGGATGCTGGCAGGGGCGGAATGGGCGGCATCGGCGGCGAATTTGATTTTGTCGTCAAGGGGGCGAAAGATGGCGGAAACAAATCCAATTGAAACATTCAAAAGCTTCAAGTTGAAAATGCCGCCCCGCCCGATGGCCGCAAAAGCCCTTGAATTGTTTGGCGGCAAAACAGGAACAATGGTCGACCTGGGCGCGGGCGAAGGGTCGGATTGCGCGTATTTTTTGGCTCATGGATGGGATGTCGTCGCCGTTGACATAAACACCGGCGGGATTGAAAATATGCTGAAGACGATAGGAGACAAATACATAGGCAGGGTAACCGTCATAAAAAAGAGGTTCCATAACGTCGCGATCCCTGCGGCAGATTTGGTCATCGCGAATTACAGTTTGCCGTTTTGCGACGCAAGGCATTTTCCGTCGGTTTGGGAAAACGTTAAAAACGCAATAAAACCGGGAGGGCGTTTTGCGGGCACATTTTTTGGCTTGAACGACGCATTCAAAGAAAAAGCGATATTGTTGGGCGCGGAGCAGATCAAGGCGATGTTCGAAGGGCTGGAATACGAATACTGCTCCGAAGACGAGCAAGAGAGCGAAGTGATAGATCGGAAGGGCGACAAGGCCTTTCGCCATTGGCATGTTTATCAAATCGTCGCCGCAAAAAAAAATATGGAGGGTGCTGCATGTCCATAATGGAACAGATTTGCGAACTGATCGATGAATATTTGGACTTGGAAACAAAAGCTGCCGACATAGGGCTGGAAGAAAATCTCATATCCCTCGGCATGGATTCCATAAGTTTCATAAAGCTGATAACCGTGATCGAAATGAAGTTCGACGTGGAAGTCGATGATGAATATCTGTTCGTAGAGACGATAGACACAAAAAACAAAATAAACGATTTATTGGAAAGAATAACGAAAAATGACGCGGAATGATTTGCGAGGGCTTATCACGGACAATTCCAAAGACGCGGCATTGGTCTGGTGGTTCAATGTCGGCTTGGATATCGATTGGGATCGGGAAAAATCGGGATTTTTCCCACGAATCGAGACATCTGACAAAGCGGCGGTATTTGGCATGGAGCAGATAATGCTGATGCTGGCGGACGAAAATGATTTTGTCGTAATGCGCCGCCAGCCGGATGAACTGATTTGCGGCAATGTCAAAAGGACGGGAAAAGGCCTGCCCAAGATATTGACGCCATTTGATGTCGGCATCGGCCAAAAGACAATTTCCGAATTGATTTTGTCCGACGGCGAATTGCTTGCGGCGATTGGCGGCATCGCCAAAAAAACAAAGACATATCTGGTTCCGTATGCGATTACAAGACATGAGGCGAAAATCGCGGAACTGACCGGAGCGGAGCTTTTCGGGCCTTGCCATGAGCGGGCAAGCTGGGCGAACAGCAAAATCAATGCCCGAAATATATCCAAAGAATTGAAGTTCGACACGGCTTTTGGAATGGAATGCCATTCGAAAGAGGATTTGTGCATCGCATTCGACATGATACAAAATGAATATCCCGGAACCGCGATGGTTCTGAAAGAAGAATACGGCGCGTCCGGGAAAGGCCTGTTTCTCATAAAAGGGAGGCAGGATTGGGACTCGTTGATGCACAGGGCGGGCAAGCTCGAGAAAAACGGCTCAAAATTCAACGCGATATTGGAAAAATGGCATTGCGTGAGAGAAAACATCAATTATCAGCTGATGATTTCGGACAGTGCGTATTTGCAAAAAAATTATCTTTTTGCCGTAAGCAGACAAGAAATAAAAGACGGCGTTTACAAAGGCTCGATTTTTTTGAAAAGCGATTCGGAAATGTATGGATTGTACAAGCCGTATGCGGTGCTTCTGGGCGACTATCTGTATGGCAGAGGCTACCGCGGGATATGCAACGTCGATTCCATAATCACGGAAGACGGCCTGACTGTCCCCATCATCGAGATCAACGGGCGGCTGTCGTTGTCCACATATATATCATGCCTGTCGGAAATATTTTGCCAGGACATGGCCATCGCCTCCGCATATTATGACATAAACGGCAAAATTGAGCTATCCGAAATAGACGGTGCAATCGGGCGATGCAAATACGACGAAAAATCCAAAACCGGAACGGTCGTATATTCATTTTCCACCGGCGCAAAACGCAACCGATTATTTGTTTTGTTCGCGTACCTCTCGGAAGGGAATATCAACGAAAAAAAGCTTGAATTTGAGAACATCCTTGAAAATCTCGAATTGAAATATGCGGCGAATCGGGGGAAATCGTAAATGAAAGCAAACGCATTGCCAATCGGCCAAGGCATGATACATTCGCATTCCTGCATAATATGCTCATATTCTTCTTTCGTCAATGTAGCCAAATATTACAATGACAACATTTGCGAGGAAATGGCTTTTTTGAAAAGGAAAGGCATAAAAACGGAAACAAACATCGAAACAATTTCTTCGCTGAAAGACGTAATTGTTTCAAATAGGTTCAACGACATAGTCATCGGATTTCTCGACGATTATGAAATCGGAAACAGGCCTATTGCCTTTGACAGTTTTTTGGAATTCAAGGAATATGTTTATGGGCAATTGAATGATCTAAATCCCGTAATAATGAGGGTAAATTCAAATTTGCTGGACTATGGCCCGACAAATCTCCAAAATAGCAACAGGAACCATACATTGGTTGTCGCCGGCTGTAGCAGGGAAATGCGGGAAATATATTTTTATGATTATTTCATACCGACTTATCCGCCCAAGACATTTTATGGATCCATGAATATCGATGATTTTGGGGAAATGACCATCAAAAACGGCAAGTTCCATGTTTTCCATTTTGACTATCTGAAATTGAAGGAAAGCTTTGGCGAATACGGAAGGGAGGAATTTATGTCCGACCTCAAAAACAACATCGATGCCTATATGGACAATTCCGGAAAAATGGAATTGCTCGCAGACACGATAAATAACCTGTTGCCAAGATTTTCAAAAGAAGACATACTCAAAAATTCGCGCGAGTTGGTTCATCACATGATGTATCGCAGCATCATACCAAGCAGAAGCCTGCTCAAAAATATCTGCAAAAAATACAATTGGCTTGCGCTCTACGATGGTTTTGATGAATTGGCGCTGGAATGGCATAAAATTTCGCTGTCGCTGATAAAATGTAGCTTTGCCCCGACAAGGGAAAATTACGGCAAAATATCGGGAAGGATTTTCGCGCTGCTGGAAAAGGAAAAAAGCATTATGGGTTCGATGGGAATGTTGGAATAAAATGGAAAAAGCTTTTGGGGAAAATTTCATGCAATTGGTTATAATATTAGGGCCGCATGCGGTGGGCAAAATGACCGTCGGGCAGGAATTGGCCAGAATCACCGGCTTGAAACTGTTTCACAACCATATGACGATAGAGCTTGTCGGAAACTTTTTCCCTGCGCACGGTTCGGCTGAGGGTCGGAGGCTCAACGCCCTTTTCAGGTGGGAGATATTCGAAGCGGTCGCGAAAAGCGATTTGCCGGGGCTGATATTCACCTATATGCTTGATTTCGATGATGTTTCCGAGCATGAATACATAAATTCAATCATCGGGCTGTATGAATCGCATGGCGCAAAAACCTGCATCGTCGAGCTATGTGCGGATTTCGACGTGCGCATTGAACGAAACAAAACCGAAAACCGTCTGGCAAACAAACCATCGAAAAGAGACGTGCGGCGCTCAGAAACGCTGTTTCGCAGCATTGAGAGAAAACGCCGCTTAAATTCGGTCGACGGCGAAATCCCGTTTGGTAATTATCTGAAAATAGACAACACGTATCTGCAGCCCATAGAGGCGGCCATGCAAATCAAAATGATGTTCGCGTTTTAAATAAACCTCGAATAGGGGGGCAATATAAGTGAACATATACAAAATAAACGAACGATTGCAAAGGCGGCCCGTCCCCGGCTCGATCATTTTTTCGATTATGCCGTTTCTGGCGAAAGCGTTTCTGCTGATCCTCGTGTAAATGGTGGATGGCAGGTATTTCACCTCGCCCGATCCGCGTGAACCTATATAGTGAGATGACTAAACATAATTTTATGGCAAAAGCAACAAATGAAAGGTGAAAAAATTGAAATTGCTATTGAATCACGGAAACATCGAAAACGAAATAAACGAACAGTTGCATAAGCTAAAAAAGCTGTCCATTTCCGACCAAGCCAAAAAGGTGGCTTCCGAAATCGGCGAGTGCGTGGCCAAAATCCACTCGCATGACCTCGCCAAGAGCAAATTGCCCCTGTACGGCGCAGAATGGGTCATGGGATTGGTGCGCGGCAACCAAAGTTGCGAATGCAGGGACGACATAATCGCCGCCTTGGAATATATGGGCAAAGTCGAATATTACAACCCAATGGATACTGTAAATCTCAAAGAGAAGCATTTCATATCTTGGGACATCGATAGCTCGCGGTGGCAGGGCGAGTATAGTTCAGGGCATATCGGAAGCTTCATATGGGATATGGCGGCCATCATAAACCATGCAGACGACCCATCGTTCAGCGATGTATTCTTGGACAGCTATATAAGTCACGGCGGAAAGAAGCCGACATTGGCCGCATTGCACGCGAACTTGTATTACGTGCAAGTGGCCCAGGCGGCGGCGAATAACGATTTCGAAGGCATAAAACAAACGACGAAAGAGATAACAGAACAGGTCATGTTCAAGACAGAATTGATTCCATACGAAACGATAGTCCGTCTGGGGATAGACGGTTTTTGAAAAATGGGCGTGATCGCATGATAGACAGCATCATAAAAAAAACATCGAGTTCATGCAAAAACAAACTCGAAAAATCAACCGTTTTGTTTTAAATCAAGAAATTTTTTCAGCATCCAAAGCAAGTAAAGCGGGACATGATTCTTGTCAAGTTTATTTAATGAAGTTATGACGGTATTGTTTGGGTCATATTTCTTTTTGTATTCTGCGAGGGAGCGCGCCCTCTCGTTTCTTTCCGATTTCACTTCAATGGGGACGATATCCGCGTTGTTTTGTATGACAAAATCGACTTCCGCCAAATTTTCCGATTTCCAATAATACGCAAAATCGCCGTATAGGTTCACAAGCTCGCACAAAACATAATTTTCCGTCAATGCTCCTTTGAATTCTTTGAACATCGAACTTTTTTCCAATATTGCCGATGCGGGCAATTTGGACATTTTGCGCAGCAATCCAATGTCATGCATATACAATTTAAAAAAAGTCTGGTCGGCATATGCGGACAACGGCAAAAACGGCTTCTCTATTTTCGCGACTTTGACCGCCAGCCCGGCGCTTATCAGCCACTCCAAGGAATCTTCCAAATCTTTCGCCCTGAGCCCTTTTTTGACCTGGCTGAAAATAAATTTGCTGTTTTCTTTTGCCAGCTGCCCGGGCATTGACCGCCATATGGCGGAAAGCTTGGGAAAATCTTTGCTTGGCGCATGTTTGGCGAAATCAAGTTCATAGCTGTCCAATATTTTTTGCTGCACCTCTTCCAGCTTTTCGATATTTTTTGTTTCAAGCCATGTCGATATGCTTTCCGGCATTCCCCCGGTGATATAGTATGTCTTCAAATGATTTTCCAATTTTTCGGCAAATAAATTTGACGCGTCGCCGCTTTCCTCTATATGGCAGCACAACATGTCTTCGCCGTTGGCAAGCAAAAATTCTTTGAAGCACATCGGCCGCAGAGTCAAAAAATCCACTTTGCCGACAGGGAACGACAAAGGTTTCGACAATGCGATCCCCAAAAGGGAACCTGCGCAGGATATATGGTATTCCGGCGCGTTTTCGCAAAAGTATTTCAATGATGCGAGAGCGCGGTTGCAAAATTGAATTTCGTCAAATATGATCAAAGTTTTCGAGGGAGAGATAATTTTTTTTCGCATTATGCCGAGTTCCGCGATGATTCTTGCGACATCCAAATCCCCTTCGAACCTTGCCTGAAGAGCGTCGTCGCCTTCAAAGTTGAAATATGCGACGTCGTCGTAATGTTCAGAGCCAAATTCTTTTAGCAGATAAGTTTTTCCGCATTGCCTCACGCCTTTGACAATCAACGGCTTTTTTTTCGCATCGTTTTTCCATTTCACAAGATCGCTTGATAGAATTCGTTTCATAAAAAATCCTCCGTATAAAATCAATTATATCATAAAATACGGATTCTGTCAATAATATTTGCAATTTACATATATAAAAACGTGTTATTTTTGCGTTTTTCATATTTAAGAATATTTTAACAAATTCATCCCAAAATTTTGCAACTAAATTAAAATTTTTTTCATTATTTTTTTTGAAAAAACTATTGACATTTGCTTTGGAATATGTTATTATTTAAGCATACAGGTAAATCAAATTTACAAAGAAGATTTTTCGGCTATACGATTTGCAACGCCAATCTGCAGCGAATATGAATTTATGGATTTAGTCGGGAGGAGGAAAACAAATATGGGAAATTTAAAAGAAACGAAATTCGAATTCGAAATGACATTATATGACAGCGCAATTGCATTAGGCGAAGCAAAAGAAAAAATTGCCAGCCTGAAAAAATATTCCATCAAAAACATATGCAATTTTCTCTTGGATAAATCCGCCGAGGCCGAAAAGGAAGCGTGGCGCATATACAACTCGGAAAAAGAAATTTACGACAAATCGCGGGTTTGCCTTGACGAGATAATAGACGAGATCAAACTCGATAATGGGCAAATCGACGAAAACTTAGACAAAGAAAACATGAAATATTCATACGGGCAAAAAATTGAATCGCTGAAAAACATGGAAAAGGATTTGGAAGAGGTCATCAATCTCGGAAAAAAGATCGTTGAAATACAAAATGACACACTAAAAAAAATGGACAGGGCCGATTTGTACCTAAAATCCAGATATGCCACCGAGCGAAACGAAAAAGACAGCGTTCCGGTGCGTGGCACGTTATATTTTTTCATATACGGAGAATCGGACAAAAACAAGATAATCGGCAAGATATACCTGAACTTGTCGAATCTGGCGAAACTGATGAAAGCTTTCGTTTTAAAAATAGACAAAATAAATAAAAAGCGGCCGGATTTCCTCGAAACCGAAAAACTAAAAGAGAGAAACATCGCAGCCAAATTCATGGATTATTACTATTTTGCGACAATAAACGACATGAAACGCAAAAAAAACCTTTCGGACGATATGCGCATATTGGACGGCTTGTGCGAACAGGTCAGCAAGATCGCCCGCGAGGCTTTCGAAGCCAAAAAAACCATAACGGCGGCCATGGAGCGGCTCTACACAAACCACCGAAACAGCGAAACGGGAACAAAAGAAGAAATTCCGGGCTGATTTGTAAAATTTTTATTGAAAACCCTTGACAATCGCGGCATAATTTGTTACGATAATTTAGGGATGAGCAAAAGTCGGAGGAGACCACCCCGCGTCTGCGGACGCACCCCTCCACAGAGGGGAATAGGAGAAAGAACGCCGGAAGTTTGCCAAAATTCCCCTCCGGGGAGGGGTGTCACGTAGTGACGGGGTGGTCGGATTCTGATCTTCTTCTGACCTTTTGCTCATAGCTACAAATATTATGAAAGGCAGGATCGAATTATGAAATACAAAAACCGCAAAATACCGGCATTGTTGTTCGCTTTCGTTTTATCGATTTCTCCATCGTTATTTTCATGTTCCGAAAAAAATTCCGACGAAACCGAAAATGCGACTGCAACAAATTCTGATTCCAGCGGGACAGCAGAGGAAACCGAAATCGCGAATGAGCGGGAATCCATCGATTATTTGCCGATTATCGACTACGGGGCTTTTGAATTCAAAGTGCTTTCATATGCCGAACTCAACAATCCGGTTCATACAAACAACGATGTCGCGGTGGAGTCCGACAACGGCGAAACGCTGAATGATGCGGTCTATAGGCGCAATATGGAAATCGAAGAAAAATACAACATAAAAATAATCGATCACCATTCCGAAAATTACCAGAGCGACCTCAATAAAACCGTGGCTTCAAATGACGACACATATTCACTGGCGACGGCGCGGATGATCAGCGCCCTGCCCAACATGGTCGGAGGTTATTTTTACGATTTGTATAAAACGCCCCATATAAATTTAAAACAGCCATGGTATCTCCAGTCGGCTATTGAACAACTGACATTGAACAACGGATTATACGTCGTGCCAAGCGAAATGCTGATTTCGCCGTATGGAGCGACGTCGCTCATTTTGTTCAACAAACAGCTGCAAAAGGATATGGGATTGCCCAACCCGTACAAAATGGTGATAGAGGGTTCATGGACATTCGATTCGCTGCGGGAAATGAGCAGGGAGGCAACGAGAGACCTTGACGGCGACGGGTCGATGACCAAAGCCGATCAATGGGGTTTTGTCGTATTCCAAGATATAATGAGCGCGATGTTGGTCGCCGGAGGAGGCGAATATGGCATAAAAACCGGGTCGGAAACTTTTGAAATAACGTTTAACAATGAAAAAAACGCAAATATAATGGACAGGGCTTTTTTATTGATATACGACGAATATGTCACGATGAATTTGCAAAAAACCGTTTTCGCGGATTATCACCCGGGGACAGCCAGCGTGAAAATGATGGGCGTGCTTACAGATGCGAGGTCGTTGTTTTATTGGGTGAGGATGGGCAATGTACGGCTCGCCCGAACCATTGATGTTGAATACGGCATGCTGCCTATGCCAAAATTCGATGAGATGCAAAAAAATTATCGAAATTGGGTGAGCCCCCATCAAATGCAATCGCTCGCCATACCCGTGACCACCCCTGATCTTGAGCGTTCGGCCATAATCATGGAGGCCCTTTCGGCCGAAAGCAGATATACGGTCATTCCCGCGTTTTTTGAAATAGCTTTGAAAATGAAGTGGGCCCGGGATGACGAATCAGCCGAAATGATCCCATATATATTCGACAACACCGTAATAGATCCAATAGCCACGTACAATTTCGGAAACATAGTAGACGATTTTCATACAATGTCCAATACCAACAATACCAATATACAGTCGTTCTATGAGTCAAGGATATCACTGATAGAAAGGGACATAAAAGCGATGAGCGACGCATTGGGCAAATAGCCTTTATGCCGTAAAAATGAAAAACATCAAAAAGGGAGATATAACTCATGGATAAACCTAATGTGATACTCATCCACACCGATCAGCACCGGCAGGAATGCCTTGGCGTTTATGGGAACAAAGACATAAAAACGCCAAATATCGACGCCATAGCCGCCGACGGAGTTTTGTATTCCAGCCATTTTTGCTGTTTTCCCGTCTGCACCCCTTCGCGCTACTCGCTGCTCACCGGAATGTACGCTTCCGCCCATCGGGGCCAAAACAACAACTGCACCCTGCCGCAGGGCCTGCCCACTTTCGCAAAAGAATTGAGAAACGCCGGATACCGCACCGCCGCAGTGGGCAAAATGCACTTCACGCCCACATATCTCGACGCGGGCTTTGATTTTTTAAAGCTCGCCGAGCAGGACGGCATGGGCCGTTTCGACGACGACTACCACAAATATCTGCGCGAGTTCTTTCTTTTGGACGAAATCGACCTGTACGACCAAAGAAGCGAATACCGCAAAAACGCGCCCGCCGAATATTTCGAAAGCTTCGGGGCAGGGAAATCGGACCTCCCCTGCGAGCACCACTCCACCACATATATAACAAGAAGCGCCATAGAACAGATAGGCAAATTTCGCGACGAGGGGGGAAACCTTCTCATGGTCGGGTATATCAAGCCCCATCACCCATTTGACCCGCCCGAGCCGTATTCGGAAATGTATGACCCCGAGAGCCTGGCGCTGCTTGACGGATATACCGAAAGCCTGGACGATGCCGACTGGAAGAGGGGAGGGCACTATTTCGATTCCCGGAATTTGACGGAAAACAAATTGCGCAAGGTCATGAGCCAGTATTACGGCGCGATCACCCATGTTGACGACGGGGTGGGGATGATAATCGGCAAGCTCAAACAAAAGGGCATATACGAAAATTCGCTGGTCATTTTCACCAGCGACCACGGGGAATACCTTGGATTTCGGCATTTGCTTTTAAAGGGCAACTATATGTACGACCCGCTCGTGAAAATACCGCTGATCATAAAATACCCGAAGTCGTGGAACAAAACAGGATTGGACGATTCCCTTTCGTCCAACATCGACATCGCCAAAACGATACTTTCGGTGTGCGGCGCGAATATCCCCGGGAGCATGCAGGCTTTCGACCTCACGAAGGAGCCGAGGCGCGAAGTCGCGGTTTGCGAATCCGCGCACATAAATGGCGAATATATGGCGCGGACCAAAGAGCATAAACTGTTGGTCTCCGACAGTTTCAAATCATGCCGGTTCTTCGACCTTGCAAACGACCCGCTGGAGCAAACAAACGTCGCGGGGGAGGCAAAATACAAAGACGCGGAGGCGGGCCTAAAAGAGCTGTTGATCGAAGAGATGATGATGCGCCAAAACAAATCGGCGTACCGAAATCCAGATGAGCCGCTTTCCGGCGGGCAGACGCGCGAAAAAGCCGAAAGCGGGCGCGAAGAGATGATCGCCTACATGAGGCAAAAATCCACGGTCAAACCGAAATACGATTGAATATGGGGTGAAATTCATGACAAACAAACAACGCTGGGAAAGCATACTAAAAAACAAGTCACTTCCAAGTGACAGGCTGCCCATGATAGAATGGTCGATTTGGTGGACCGAAACGGTCAGGCGCTGGGAATCCGAGGGGATGCCGGAGGGTCTGGGGGAACAGGGAGTCCGCGAATATTTTGGCTTGGACGAGCACCGCCAGTTCATGGTGTCGGCCATAGGCGCGTCCTGTCCGCCCCCCGCCTCCCATTTGGGATCGAGGGTGGGGCCCGGGCGATCTTACCGCGAGATCAAAAAACATCTGTTCCCGGAAGAAAATATCAGCCAGTTTGCAAAAACGGCAAAAGAGATAGCCTCGAGGGAGCCTGAAAACAAGTGCCCGGTTTCCCTGCTTGTCCACGGTTTCTTTTGGTTTCCGAGAGACCTTTTCGGGGTCGAAAACCATTTTTACGCATTCTATGACTGTCCCGGGCTCATGCACGAAATGAACGGGGATCTGTTGGAGTACAACAAACGCATAATCGACGGGATCTGCGGGATATTGTCCCCCGATATTTTATGCTTTTATGAGGATATGTCGTACAATCACGGGCCTATGCTCTCAAAAGGGATGTTCGATGAGTTCATCGGCCCGTACTACAGGCAATTGATTCCGTATGCCCGCGAAAAGGGAATGACGGTTTTTGTCGATACGGACGGGAATGTGGAACCCTTGATCCCTTGGTACATCGAAACCGGGGTCCAGGGCGTCACGCCCATCGAAAGGCAGGCGGGCGCGGATGTCGTGAGGATTTTGGGCGAATACCCCGAACTTCTCGCGATGGGAGGCTTTGACAAGATGACGATGCCCGGCGGGGAAGCGGCCATGCGCGCGGAATTCGAGCGCATTTTGCCCGCCATGAAAACCGGCAGATACATAGTTTCCGTGGACCATCAGACGCCGCCCGGCGTATCCGTCGAAAATTACCGGATCTATTTGCGCCTGCTCTCCGAATACTGCCAAAAAGCCGTGAAATGACTTTTATTTTCCATCGAAAAAATCCAATAATTTGTAATTTTTGAATGAAAACAAAACGTTATATAAATTTGAATGACGAAAAAAAAGAAACCACATTGTTTCTGATATGCTGGTTCATATACTTTTGCATTTATACAGGGAGGCTGAACTATTCGGCGGCTATGGTTCAGATGGTGAATGACGGGTTTATCACAAAAACCTCCGGGGGGCTGATTGCCACATTCTTTTTTGCCGCATACGGATTCGGGCAAACATTCATGGGTTTTGCCGGCGACAAGCTTTCTTCATTCAAAATGCTTTTATTCGGTTCGGCCTTATCCTCGCTGTGCAATTTTCTTATGCCTGCCCTATTTCATGGCAATATGGCGGCAATGTGCGTAATCTGGGGAATAAACGGAATTTCGCAGTCGGTTATGTGGTCTCCCATCATAAGGATTATTTCGCAGATAATATCGCCCGAACGCCGTTTCAAAGCGAGCATATATATTTCCACCTCGGTGCCGGCCGGAACATTGTTCACATATATTTTAT
>Ga0082212_10007626_pt1 | contig 14263 bp, 15 predicted proteins | sample TergutNt197P3_FD_71548 | JGI IMG/M metagenome (GOLD analysis project Ga0082212, IMG submission 71548) | Neocapritermes taracua P3 segment gut microbial communities from Petit-Saut dam, French Guiana - Nt197 P3 | ecosystem: Host-associated > Arthropoda: Insects > Digestive system > Gut ... | reverse complement strand
TCAATCCCATAGAAATAAAAATTGTAGCCGAAGCCTGAATTATAATATTCCATACTGTTATCATGCTCAAAAAGTTACTTGTAAAAATACAATTCAACCCAAAGAATAGGAAAAAAGTAACTATTATGCCGTGTTTTTGTATATTATCCCGAGTCATCAATTTAGCTAAGTTTGTCATACTCTTCTCCGATATATATACATCTCAAGTCGTTGCAAACGCTACCGGGTTTTTTGAGGCAATCATTTCCACGACGGCGTCTTCATTAATATATTTTTTATAACGGTCGGCGCTTCTGCCGCTCTTCGCTTCATATGCAGGCTTGTTTTGCGTATTCAGTTCAATAACCTCGGTATCCTCTGAAAAGTATTCGCCGATGCCCAGCTTTTTTCCATAAGCAAGATATCCTATTTCATCCGGTTGGTATCCGATAAGCTCCGCGCAAAAAGAATCGATGAGCAACGGGTCACGCCCCACGATGATCCGGTCGGAAGCCACCGGAGTCCCGCCTTCCTCAAACGACAGATCTCCGCAAATCCCGTCTACAACGCAGTACCCGGTTTTTATCATCGCGTTGACCGCCGCGACGGGCTTATGTATCCCCAGCGAATGGAACCTCTGCTTTTCACTATCCGGTATGCAGCCCTTCAGGTTTTTCATACAGCAGGTCAGAGATGTTTGGCAATGCGCCTTGAGTACGGGAACGTTTATTAAAAAATCTGTGTTCAGCGCTTCGTTGTATACCTTGATGTCATACCCGGCACTATTGAGAGCAGTAAAGGTATCACTTTTTAAGTCAATCAACGGCACTTGATATTTTCGGGCAAGCGCATCGTAGCCGCACCTTTTATAAGAATTTTTCGTATCGGTTCCGACCTGAGAGCTTTCGATGATTTTAATTTTTTTGACGCCAAAATCATTCAGGAATCTGATGATTCCCTCCACGACCTCGGGATGTGTGGTCGATCCTTCATCAGCCGGGCGCGAGTTGACAAGGTTTGGCTTGATGGCTGTAGCATCGTCCGCTTCTAAATATGAAGCAATGTCCGACGCAGCCAACGCGTCATATGTATTTTTTATAATATCCTTGCCATAGTTCACAATTATCATTGGATTTCACCGTAGTGCGTCTGCTACCTGGCGCCAAAGTTTCAGGAATTCCGGCTTTGCCTGCATAGCCCTGTTTGCCGGGCTGGTAGACGGAAGATAAACAGAAGTCATGCCGGATTCCTCTCTGCAAAGCCTGTCGAAGAGCTCTGTCGCCTTCTTCCCTGTCGTAAAAATCTTTTCAATATCAGCCTGTTCGAGCAAAGGCGCAAACTTATTTGGAACAGGATGCCGGATGCTCATATCCGAAGCGCCCTCTATCTCACATGAATGAAGCACGTCCCAGAGTGCGATCCGGTTCTCAAGAGCAAACTCCCGGCGCTCACCGATATCATAAGCAGGCGCCGCTTTTCCGAGTACCTTCGCAAGCGTCTCCCAGAATATATTCTGCGGATGCCCATACGCAAACCCCATTTCGCGTGACTTGGGCGACGGAATAGTGCCGAGAATCAGCGCCTTTGAACGCTCATCAAATACCGGTCCCCAGGGATGCACGATCAGCATATGGTCAGGTACTCTTTCTTAAATAGTTCTTTGCGATGCGCCAAACGCCTTCCTGCCTGAAGGCGGGTATAGTCTGCTTTTTAGCCGCGTTGGTATATGCCGGGGCGCTGTAACCGCCGGTCTTTACATAATCCGACAGCTTTACGATTTCATCGCCCCGCAAATAAGCAAGCCTTTTGTTCATGGATTCGGAAAGAGCGAGATAAAGATAGTTCTCAAACATATCGGACTTCCCTTTAGTTCTCCACTCATCGAAAATAGGGTAGTATTCGCCATGCTTACCTTTATTTTGTATTATCACCGGAGGATAGCCCAGAGCCGAAAGCTGCATATTAATGAGTAGCCGTCCCATACGTCCGTTGCCGTCACAGAAAGGATGTATGGTTTCAAACCCGAGATGAAATCCGGCGATATTCTCAAGAAAAAATTTGCCGTCACTGTTATATTGATGTATTAGTTCTTCGAGCATTGGCCGTACCTGTTCGGGCGGCGGCGCGATATGCCAGCCGACACGCACATATTCTCCTGCGCTTCTGATATGTCCGGCGTAGTCGTCATTTATACCGCCGAGCAGCATCTGATGCAGCAGTTCGAAATTTTCGATTGTCAATTCCAGTTTTGGACGTTCCCAAAGATATTTTATCACCCGTGCCAGATTTGTTGCCTCATATGTTTCGCGGATCGACACTTTTCGCATCAATACCTGATCGCGCAGGATTTTTTCCGTTTCCTTCAGCGTAAGTGTTGAATTTTCGATAGCATTAGAGTTGTATACCATTTCTGGCAGTTCGGATTCGGCTATCATCTTAAGCAGGGCGTCATGTTTTCCTCGCATCTGCTCATAAGCCAGTTTCATTGTTTGGATCTTTTCTCTTTTCGCCTGGTTCATCATAATACGTGAATTATATCATGTTTCCACACATATTCACTGAAATAGTTAATTTTCCCGTGAATGGATGACAAAAAATAGGTTCTATTCACGGTCCTAGCTCTTTCACCATTAAATAGTCTTCGTGGCCTGCGTGGTCGAACCGTTCGCCCGACATCTCGTATCCGAGCCGTTGATAAAAACGCACGGCAGGATTGTCTTTCTGCACTGAGAGCGAGGTCTGTTTGTAGCCATTTTCCCGCAATACTATAAACAGCTTCTTCATCATCTTGCTGCCGATACCATAATTGCGAAATTCCGGCAATACAGAAATTGCAAGTTCGGGAGTCACGCTGTCAACATGCCCGTAAGCCGGAATAATGCGTGTCCAAGCCGCCCCGACCACTTGGCCATTCTGCACAGCTACTGCGCCCAAGTCGCCCGGCAATGTTCCAAAGTCTTTTATATACACGAAAATTTCGGGATCATTAATAACGCTTCTTGGCGGAGGCTTTGCGTCTTTAGGAACATAAATCGCCTGATACAGGAATTCGGACAGACATTCATAGTCGGATTCCCGCATTGCCCGGACCTTAGCATTGACTTCCAATGATGTCGGGGCTTTTTTCATGCTCATGGATTGCTGAATTCTACCCGGATACTGCCGCTCGATGTATCAACGACTATATTATTATCAAATGAACCTGTTGAGCGCGCGGGTTTTCCCATTTTTATCCCGTTCCAATGAATCGAGCCGCTGCTCGGCGTCAGGGAATAGCCATATTGCGAAGGGTCGCCGTTTACATTAAGTATCACAGCACCGGAAGATGATTTGACATATGTATCTCCGAAAAGTTCGCCGCTGATCTCTGTGGCGCCGCTTTGAGTTTTTGTCATGACATCCCGCCAGGCAGTACCATCTGCCCGGATACTGCCGCTTGACGTATTAACAGTCAATGCCGTAACTAAATCACCTGAGCAGGCAAGGGTCACGCTCCCCGAACTGGTTGTAGCGCTGATTGCATCGCAATTTTTCACACTTGCGTTAATTGTTCCGGAAGATGCGCTGACATCCAAATCCGAAACAGAGACTTGCGGCAATTCTATGGCTCCGCTCGAGGCCTTCAGTGTAATATCGTTAAAAACAGTTCCCGCCGGATAATAAACCTTCACATAGCTTTTCGAAAAAGTGATATTCGGGACAAAAAAGGATCCCCTTGTTTTTGCGTAAATGTTTAGCTGCCCGTTTGTCACATCCCATTCAGGGTTAAAACTCTCAGGCACAAATATTTCGAGCCCATAATGGTTTGACGCAACAAACTCTATCTTTGATGAAGACGTCGCTACATATACTGAATTAAACGCAAAAAGATTTTTTTCTTCCATAAGAATGTTTTTGCTTACATTATTGCATCCGGAAAGCAGTATTACTGCAAGAGTCATTGTTATTAAAACAACTATGAATTTTTTTCGCATAATAATCTCCTTAGTATTATTCGATTCTATGCAACCCGTACATGAAAAACAATTTAAGCGTCATTAAAACCAAGTTAAAAAGAAACGAAAAAAAGACAAAAAAAAGACAAAAGGTAAGACAAAAGGGACGGTTCTTTTTGTCTTAAGGCGGATTGCCCGGCTCAATAACAAGTATATCGCGTATGTAATCTTCGCGTTGATGATAGATACGCCTTATCTCTACAGTCCCTTTGACTATCTCATAGACTGCAATATACGGATCTGTGATATATCCCCTGTATGGTGTAGTGTAGCCATACCTTGCGCCAATCGAAAACCCGAGCCGGGGATTCCCTTCCAGATTTCGTATGGAATTCAGAATTCCGCTTAATATATGATTGATTCGTTCATTTGATAAGCCGTTTTCATTCATAAATACCCGAAACCGTTCGAGATCGCGTTTTGCCGGCTCAAGATATATAATTTTACAAACCAAGCTCTGCCCGGAGTTCTTCCTCATCGTAATGCTTTCCGCCGTTTTTCATTTCTTCGTCGACATCTCTCATATCTGAAAGGAATCTCAGCATCGACTTCGAATACTGCCACATTTCCGCATCTACGACGATGTATTTCGCAGTACCGTTTTTAGTAAGAATCACCTCGTTGCCTTCGTCAACGGCAGACAGTACTTTATTGTAATTTGTCAGCTCAGAAATTGGTTTTGTTACAAACACCTCCAGGCTCCTTTCGTTATTGCTCGGCCACCTTATTTCAATTATAAACCCGGCACCACCTCGCGGCAAACATTTTTCGAAAAATTTCTCGAAAAACCCCGTCCCTATTGTCTGCGAGCCGTGTCTGGGAACCACATGCCCTACGGAGAAACGAATGCAATAAAAGAAGGAAAGTGTTACAATGCCGACATAGCTTAACGGAATGTGAAAGGGGAATGGAAATGGACAACGATACGGTAAACGCCGCTTTGAAAAAAGCTATATCCCAAAGACGCAGCACCAGAGCCTACACTGATCAGATGGTACCCGACGAACTTATCGAAGAAGTACTTGAAGCCGGCAGACACGCTCCAAGCGCAAACAATCTGCAGACCACGCGTTTTTACGTGATAACAAATCCGGAAAAGCTCGCCCTTCTGAGAGATACCATGAATGACGTTTTGCAGGATACGACTGAAAAAGAAGGTATGTCCCCGGGGCTTCTGTCCCTTATCAAACGCGCAATGCAAGGCGGCGTTGACGTTACGTACGGCGCCCCCGTTTTGATCGTAACCACGAACAGAAAAGGATCCGCGAACGCTATCGCGGATTGTTCCTGCGCGCTTCAAAACATGATGCTGACCGCTTCCGCGAACGGGCTCGGAAACTGTTGGATAAACCAGTTCCACAGCTTCCGGGAAACTCCGCAGTTAAAATCCGTATTCGCTGAATTGGGCCTATCCAAAGATGAGGAGATATGCGGCTCATTAATACTCGGATATGCGGAAAACCCTGTAATCAAGCCAATCCCTATTACAGGAAATCGTGTGACCTATATCAGATAATCCGGCGTATATGAATCAAGTTAATCCGCGGCAACAAGCCTTGCCCGGTTTTTGGCTGCCGAAGCCATGCCTATATAGTTTTGTCCGAGCGCGAGGCCTCCGTCATTCGGCGGGACATGAATATTGTAATAGACAGGAAACCCTTCCTTTCGCAGCAGCCGAAGAGTTTCTTCGAGCAGTATCTTGTTTTGGAATGTTCCCCCTGACAGACATACTTTTTGGATACCGAAATCGGCTTTCGCTTTCCGGCACTGTTTCAGAATCATTTTTGCCACATTAAAATGAAAATCAAGCGCGCGGCGTTCCTGTTCCGTCGGCATTTCTTTATCAAGCGCCCTCTGCGCGGCGTTCTCGAGCATGACGGCGCACTCACCTTCATACCTGTTTTCGTAATGGACTCCCAGCATCGCGCTGACTGCGTCAAAAAGCCTGCCCATACTCGACGTCCGTATCGTGTTAATTCCCTTATCGATCGCAGCTTCTGCCACCGACAATGAATCCTCCCTGCCCATCGCAAGCGTCCCATGCTCTTTGCAGTACGCTGTGATTTCCGAAAGATTGATTTCAAACCCGTCATTGCCGCCGCCCATACCGTCATTGCCGCCGCCCACACCGTCATTGCCGCTGCCCACACCGTCATTGCGAGCGCAGCGAAGCAATCCATTCTCAATAGCGCGCAAATACGACAAAGCGGAAATCCAGCCTTCTTTGACCGACGAATCGCCCTCGATCATATCCACATACTTAAGATGCGAATAACGCCTGAATCCAGAGCCCTCGCAGATCAGTATTTCCCCTCCCCATATCGCTCCGTCCGTTCCGTATCCGGTACCGTCAAACGCGACGCCGATTACAGGCCCGGCAAGGCCATGCTCCGCCATTACCGACGCTATATGCGCGTGGTGATGCTGAGCGTATATCAGCGGCAGGCCGAGCGTCTCGGAAAAGATTGTTGAAAAATAGCGAGGGTGCATGTCGCAGACAGTCAGACCCGGCTCGATACCAAAAAACTCTTTCATGCGCGAAAAAGTTTCACGGTACAGATTTTCCGATTCTATGCTTTCAAGATCCCCTATATGCCTGCTAAGGTAAGAATAAGCCCCTTTGCTGAGCGCGAATACGGATTTTAAGTGACCGCCTGCTGCGAAAATCATGGTTTCTTTAGTCAGAGAGCCCGCGGACTGTATATAGACCGGCGACGGCACATAGCCTTTGGATCTTCGGATCATTTGAACAGAGCTGTCGATAACGCGGGCAACAGAGTCGTCCAATCCCGCCGCAATGCGCCGTTCATTGTAAAGAACGCCGGCGATGGAGATGCTGCCATCAAGCGAATCGGCCATTATTTCCATCCCGTTGTCCTCTGTGATGACAGGGAGCTCGGATACATTGGCGCTTGTCATTATCAGCGGCCCAGTCCCGTCAAGCAGCAAATACTGAAGCCCGAAAGAGGGCAAAAAAGCGCCTGTAAACCGGCTTGTATTGTTTACCTCCGGCACGAACATGCAACAGCTTCCGTCGTCAGGATCACAGCCGCCTGCGCATTTTCGCTGTTCCAAAAGCAGTATCGGGCGTTCGGGCGATAGCAGCGCCTCTTCCTCTGTTTCGTTTACTTCGCAAAATTCCTTTATTTGCGCCGCGTCCCGGAACATCACGGCAAACGGTTTTTGCTCCCGCCTTTTGATTTCGCGAAGCCTCCGCACGGCATTTTTATCAAAAGGCGAGCAAGCGAGATAATATCCCCCGACTCCTTTAAGCGCCAGAACGCCGCCGTCCTTTAAGATCCATACCGCTTTCTGTACGGATTCATCAGGAGAAAAACACCCCCCGCCCGCCCTGAGGATCGGACGGGGCCCGCATTCGTGGCATGAGATGGTTTGGGCGTGATAGCGCCTTGAAGACGGGTCGGTATACTCTCCGCCGCAAAACCCGCACATAGGAAAATCTCTCATAGTTGTCGTGTCCCTGTCGTAAGGCAGTCTTTCAATGATCGAATACCGGGGCCCGCAGTTCGTACAGCTGATGAAAGGGTGTAAATACCTTTCGTTTTTTGTATCGTAAAATTCACACAGACAATCATCACAGACAGCTATATCCGCCGGGATAACGAAGATTTCATCTTCTTCCGCGCTGCTGGACACGATCGAAAAATCATGGAAAACAGCCGTATTTATCCGTTCGCGCGACACGCCGGAAATCCTTGCCATAGGCGGCTTATGCAGATTGATTTCACGGACGAACCGATCGATTTTCTCAGGTATATCAGTGCAAACCAATTGCACAGCCCCGCCCATGTTTCTGACGCGGCCCTTCATACCCATTCTCTGCGCTATTCTGTAAACGGTCGGCCGGAATCCGACTCCCTGCACCACGCCCCGAAAAGTGATTACTTCCGTGACAGCCTTGGTTCTTGTGTCATGCATAATGTCAGTATATCATCATGATGTTGCCGGAGGTAACAGACAAAGGCATTGTTATGGCTGTAATTAACCAAATCAAAACGAACAGAAAATGGATGTATATATTATTATGCGCCGTGATTTTTATTTGGGGACTTGATTATTCCATCGCGAAAGACGCGCTTAATATACTGGACCCGCTGTCCCTGCTGTTTTTTAAATACGTTATTTCTTTGGCGCTTATCCTGATAATAAGGCTTATAGCTGAAAGGGGCCCCATTATCAGACTGAACGACGTCTGGAAATTTGTCGTCTGCGCGGTGTTAGGAGACATAGCCTATTATTACGGCGAATACTCGGCGATGTCGTATATGCCGGTATCGCTGATCACTCTCGTCCTGACCTTTGTCCCCGCCGTTTCGATTTTGATCGAGTGGATCCTGTACAGAAGAAAGCCCGGCAAAAAAGTGATAATAGGGATTTTCGTCTGTATTTTCGGCGTTTCGCTCATTATCGGAATAGATTGGAGCATACTTCTCCAAGGCAGGATCATCGGCTACCTGTTGGCATTTTCCTGTGTTTTTTGCTGGAATATATACAATTTTATGACAGCGAATCTGCATAAGCGCTACACAACATTATCTTTGACTCTCAATCAGCTGATTTGCACATGCCTGCTTCTTTTGCCTTATGTCATTCATTTTGCTCCCCCTCTCGCGGAATTCACGCCGGTTCTTGTTTGGGAGCTGCTCTATCTCGGATTGATAAGCAGCAGTATCGGATTTCTTGTATTTGTCAGAGCCCTGTATATCCTCGGGCCTACTCCCGCGGCGCTTTTTTCAAATTTCCTGCCGATTACGACGACTTTGTTTGGATGGCTGATCCTTGGCGAAGTCATAGCCCCGATCCAGCTTGCCGGCGGCGCCATACTTATAGGCGCGGGCTATGCGGTGATAAAAGAACTGGGGAAAGAGAAAGAAAAAAACGAAATAAATAAAATTTGACACGCCCATATATTGGCTGTAGAATCAGCTTTAATTAAATAAAGGCAAATGCATTGATGGAGAGCGTCGTTTGCGAAAGCCATGCAGAGAAGGGGCGGTTGGTGAAAGCCCCCGGCGGAAACAAAAGACTACTCACTCCGGAGCAGACATTCTGAAGACGAAGCAATCCGGTATATAGGAATGTACGGCAGGGTCCGTTATCAGGCCCGGGAGTATGATTGTACTCTAATGAGAGGCCGGCTTGTCCGGCAACCGGGGTGGTACCGCGGAATTTCCGTCCCCGAAGCAATTAGCTTCGGGGGCTTTTTTATTAGAAAAGCCCCCATACAGGAAAAAATATGATAAAAAGGCAGAGAGGGAAACGAAATGAACAGCAAAAACAAAGTGGCCATATTTGACACCACGCTCAGAGACGGGGAACAGTCCCCGGGCATGAGCATGAACATCAAAGAAAAAACGGAGATGTCAAAACAGCTTGAACGGCTGGGGGTAGACGTGATCGAGGCCGGGTTCGCGAGCAGCAGCCCGGATGATTTCCAATCGGTCAAAGCAATAGCGGGCACTATAACAATGTGTAAAGTAGCGGGTCTTGCAAGAGCGTCGGCGCTTGATATTGACGCTACCTGGGAAGCGGTCAGGGAAGCGGCAAGCCCCCGGATCCATTTGTTTATCGCCACGAGCGATCTGCATATGAAGTACAAGCTAAAAATGAGCAGGGACGAGGTGCTTGAAACCGTGGCCGAAATGACAAAACGCGCGGCGGGGTATTGTCCCGACATCCAGTTTTCAGCCGAAGACGCGACAAGAAGCGACATGGACTATCTGGAAAAAGTTGTCCGCACGGCGATAAAAGCCGGCGCGTCCACGATCAACCTTCCGGACACTGTGGGGTTTACAACCCCGGAAGAACATGAAAAATTCTTTATCGAAATCCGCAGCCGCGTCCCCGAGGCGGAGGACGTCATCCTGTCTTCGCACTGCCATAATGATCTTGGGCTTGCTGTAGCAAATTCACTTGCGGCGATCAGAGGCGGGGTCAGACAGATTGAGTGCACCGTAAACGGCATCGGCGAGCGCGCCGGCAACGCGGCTCTTGAAGAGATCGTAATGGCTTTGTATGTACGCCAAAACCAGTTCGGAGCCGTTACGAATATTAACACGACAGAAATCGTTCGTTCATCTTCATTGCTTTCCAGGATCACCGGCGTAAAAGTACAGCCAAACAAGGCAATTGTCGGCGAAAACGCCTTCGCCCACGAGGCTGGGATACATCAGCACGGAATTCTTGCGAAAGCGGAGACTTACGAAATCATGACGCCTGAGGCAATCGGGCTCAAAGAAAGCAACCTTGTACTTGGCAAGCATAGCGGAAAGCACGCGTTCAGGGACAGGGTGAACGAACTGGGATACTCTCTGTCAGATGAGGAGCTCGCCGAAGCATTCAATCGCTTCAAGAAGCTTGCTGATCGCAAGAAACACGTCTATGATAAAGACATAGAAGCCATAGTCGCTAAAGAGTCGGTGCAGGTTCCGAAGATATTTACGCTCGGCGCTTACGTGATTAACAGCGGGAACACCATCACCTCAACGGCGACCGTATCTTTGATAAAAGAAGGCAAGGAATCAGAGAGAGTCGCAAGCGGTTCGGGCCCGGTCGACGCTTCATTCAAGGCGATAAACAAAATAATAGGCAAACAGCTTGAACTGGAAGATTACAAGATAGACTCGATTTCCGAAGGGGAAGACGCGCAGGGCGACGCGCGCGTGGTACTGAAAAATGAAAGCGGAAGGAAGTTCCTCGGCAGAGGCCTTTCGACGGACATCATAGAAGCCAGTATCATGGCTTACGTCAACGCCGTAAACAAAATGTATTATCAGGAGAAGGACCGGGACTGAATGAATGAAAAAAAAGCAATGACGATGACGCAGAAGATTCTGGCGGCACATTCGGGAAATGAAAATGTCTATCCGGGGCAGTTTATAGAAGCCGATCTTGACATCGTGCTCGCGAACGATATCACAGGGCCGGTCGCGATAAGGGAATTTTCCGGGATGGGCACCGGCAGCGTTTTCGACAAGGAAAAGATCGTGCTGACCCCCGACCATTTTACGCCCAACAAAGATATAAAGACCGCGGAACTGTCAAAAGAGCTGAGAGAATTCGCGGCAGAAAAAGGCATAGTAAACTATTTTGAAGTAGGGCGGGTCGGCATCGAGCATGTATTCTTGCCCGAGCAGGGCCTGGTCACCGCGGGCGATGTGATTATAGGAGCGGATTCGCATACCTGTACTTACGGCGCTCTCGGGGCTTTTTCCACCGGCGTAGGATCCGCCGACGCGGCCGCGGGGATGGCGACAGGAAAAGCCTGGTTCCGCGTACCCGCGGCGATTCGCTTTGAGCTGACAGGTGAAAAGCGTGAATGGGTTTCGGGCAAGGACGTAATACTTTATATCATAGGTATGATAGGTATAGACGGCGCTCTGTACAAATCGATGGAATTCACAGGGCAGGGTTTGGAAGCGCTGTCGATGGACGACCGTTTTACGATCGCGAACATGGCGGTGGAAGCAGGGGCAAAAAACGGGATCTTTCCGGTGGACGAAAAAACCCTTTCATATATAGAGTCCCATCCGGCAAAAACAATGTCAAAACATCCAAGGGTTTTTAAAGCTGACCCGGAAGCGGAATATGAAAAAGTGTACGAGATAGATCTGTCATTGCTGAGGCCGACCGTTGCCTTTCCGTCGCTGCCGGATAATACGAGAACAATCGACGAAGCAAAGGGGGTCAAAATCGACCAAAGCTTTATCGGCTCTTGTACGAACGGAAGAATAGAAGACATGGAAACGGCCGCCCGCATACTAAAGGGCAGGAAAGCAGCCGGCGGCGTCCGCCTTATCATCATTCCGGGGACGCAGGAAGTATACCTTGAATGTGTGAAAAACGGTTGGGCGGAAACATTCGTTAACGCCGGCGCGGCATTTTCAACGCCGACGTGCGGCCCCTGCCTGGGCGGGCATATGGGCGTGCTTGCGGCGGGAGAACGCTGCGTTTCGACGACAAACCGCAATTTCGTAGGCCGGATGGGGCATCCCGAATCAGAGGTTTATCTCGCGAGCCCGGCGGTCGCTGCGGCTTCCGCAGTAACCGGCGTCATTACAGACCCCGCGGAGCTGCAACCGTGAATATAGTCACAGCGGGATGCGGTAAAATAAACGCTGTTTATATGAAAGGTTAATTGTTAATGGGAAAAGCATATAAATACGGAGACAACGTCGACACTGACGTAATCATACCCGCCAGGTACCTGAACATCCTGGACCCTGATGAATTGTCAAAGCACGCCATGGAGGATATAGACAAAGATTTTGTTAAAACAGTAGAGCCGGGAGATGTGATAGTCGCCGGAAAAAATTTCGGTACCGGCTCATCGCGAGAGCACGCGCCCCTTGTGCTGAAAACCTGCGGCGTCGCGGCCGTTATCGCGCCGTCTTTTGCAAGAATCTTTTACAGAAACGCTTTCAATATAGGATTCCCGATTTTGGAATCAAGTGAAGCGGCGGAGAAAATCGAAGCGGGAAATGAGATCAAAATCGATTTTGCCAAAGGGGAAATTGCCAATGTGACAAAGGGCGAGATCTATAAAGTCGAGCCGCTGCCTGAATTCATGAGGGCATTAGTCGAAAGCGGAGGCCTTGCCGGATACGTACGCGATAAGATACTTCTTGGGGAGAATAAATTATGAATTACAAAATAGCGGTTATAAAAGGGGACGGCATAGGGCCGGAAATCATTGAAGCAGCCATACCGGTACTTGAAGAGGTCGGTAAAAAATTCGGACACAAATTCATATTTGACTATCTGCTCGCGGGTGGGGCGGCGCTTGACGCCGGCGGAGATCCCCTTCCGAAGAAGACTCTGAAAAAATGCAAAGACAGCGACGCAGCGCTTCTCGGAGCCGTGGGCGACCCCAGATGGGATAATCAGCCGGGTAGCAAACGTCCTGAAACGGCGGTCCTGAAGCTTCGTGAAGAACTGGGCCTTTTCACAAACCTCCGGCCCGCGATTGTCTATGACGAGCTTGCGGCCGCCTGTCCTTTGAAGGCGGAGATTGTAGAAAACGGTATCGACATACTGATCGTCCGCGAGCTAACCGGAGGCATATATTTCGGAAAGAGGGGTACGGAGGTGGTCGGCGAGGCGTCAGGGCTCGGAAAGTTTGTCGATCATCTGCGCGGAGAAAAAACACTGCCGCCCGGACGCTTTGCGTACGATGTCGAGCAATATACGGAATTCGAGATAAAACGTATCGCGAAAGCGGCGTTTGAAATGGCAATGAAGAGGAGGAGATCCGTAACGAGCGTTGACAAAGCAAACGTGCTTGACAGCTCCAGGCTTTGGCGCGCGGTCATGGAAGAAGTTCATGCCCGGTATCCGGAAGTAAAACTCGATCATATGTATGTCGATAACGCGGCGCAGCAGCTGATCAGGGATCCGAAGCAGTTTGACGTCATTGTCACCAGCAATATGTTCGGCGATATCCTTTCGGATGAAGCGAGCCAGATTACGGGTTCTATCGGTATGCTTCCGTCGGCAAGCCTCGGCGAAGGAAGTTTCGGCCTCTATGAGCCGATCCATGGTTCCGCGCCGGATATCGCGGGCACGGACAAAGCCAATCCGGCGGCGGCGATACTCTCCTCCGCTATGATGCTCCGATATTCGCTGAACCTTTCCGAAGAAGCAGGCGCGGTAGAAAAAGCCGTTTCATCCTGGCTGGCTGCGGGATACCGTACGCCGGACATTATGTCAGACGGGAAAATTCTCACAGGGACGAAGGAAGCCGGAAAGCGGATAGCGGAATTCATCGGAAAATGAAGCCCCAAAGTTTTCAAAGCATATGCCCTGATTGCGGCATACCTGTCCCCGCCTCTTACGAGCGGCGCGGGGATTCGGTCTATCTTGAAAAAAACTGCCCCGAGCATGGAATATCCCGGATTCTGGCGTCCGAGGACGTCGACGCTTTTGAGCGCTGGATCGCTTTTCCTTCGGTCACTGTGTCCCCCCGCGTTTTTTTGACTAAAGGCGCCAAGAGTATAAAAGCAGCCAAAGGCGCTATATCTGCCGAAGGCACTATAACTGCAAAAGCGGCCAAAGACGCCATAACTGCAAAAGCTGTCATTACCGGTGATGCCTCCTCTGTCATTGCGAGGAGCGGCGCAGATGCGACGAAGCAATCCACCGAATGCCCGCTTCATTGCGGCCCTTGCGAAAACCACCTCATGACAGCATGCTGCGTACTGATCAATGTAACGGAACGCTGCAACCAGCGCTGCCCCTATTGTTTCGCAGACACGGGGGATAACCGCAGT
>Ga0082212_10007625_pt1 | contig 14264 bp, 8 predicted proteins | sample TergutNt197P3_FD_71548 | JGI IMG/M metagenome (GOLD analysis project Ga0082212, IMG submission 71548) | Neocapritermes taracua P3 segment gut microbial communities from Petit-Saut dam, French Guiana - Nt197 P3 | ecosystem: Host-associated > Arthropoda: Insects > Digestive system > Gut ... | reverse complement strand
CCGCCCGGCAGCGCCTCCATGGATATATGCGTATCCTGAGCAGGCATGGCCATCGGACATACAGCCGCTCCGGCGCAGAGAAGGACGGCGAGCAGAACCATTGCCGCTCTCCGAAGCGGCCGGACAACCCATTTGCGCATGATGCAATCCTCCTATTCGCCTACGCACACGCCCGCCGCATCAAAGCCAGCGCGGCGGGCATTTTTTCCTCGTCAAATATCCCGTGCAGCATCATGTCCCCCTGGAAGCAGCTCTCCGCCAGCAGGCGGGCAAACAGCGCGAAGTCAACGATGCCCTCCCCCGCCGCGCAGAAATCGATGCCCTCCGATTCCCGGATGTCCTTGCCGTGGGCGACGACGACTTCGCCGCCGAAGAGGGCAAACGCGTGGCGCATGGCGCTGTCCACATTGGCGCGCTTCGCCTCCCCCGCGTGGAACAGGTTGGCGCAGTCCATGACCATCTTCAGCCGCGCGGAGCCGACCTCCTCCATGGCGCGGCGGGCCTTTTCGGGCGTGTCGATAATATTGGCCGCCTCGGTTTCGATAGCCAGCACGATGCCGTGCCGCTCGGCGATGGCAGCGAGGGCCCGCATGACTTCGATCATGTCGGCCCAGGCCGATGCTTCGCCGTTTGAGTCGTGGGGCGACCACAGGTAATCCGGATTCCGTGTGCCGCTGCACAGCGTAATGATCGGGCTGCCCAGTTTTGCGGTGGCGGCGGCGAGAACCTCAAACCGCTTGACGCCCTCGGCCCGGATCGCCGGGTCGGGGTGCGCCGCGTTGAAGGTGCCGTTGACCGCGCCGATGGGCAGGCGATAACGCTGCGCCTCGGCGGCGGCGAGGCGGACCAGCGCATCGTCTATGCGTTCGGGTATCTCGATCTGGCCGGTGGGAACAAAGCACGACTCGCTCACGTCGGCAAAGCTGAACTGTACCGCGTCAAATCCATAGCCGCGGATACGGCTGAAGAGCTCAGTTGCCGGCATGGTCCCAAAATCCGTGGTGCATACGCCGATTCTCATGTCCTGCCTCCTATCGTCAAAATATATCCTGGATCAAGCGAACCAGCAGCCCGCCAAAGATGTAGTCAACGAAAAAGACTGTCGCAAGCCGCACCGTAACGCTATACAGCTGGGCGGGCAGGGTAAGCAGCGGGTCCGTCGGGAGCACGGCCCGGCTTTCGATAGGCGGCTTGGGCAGCGTCTTTTTGATGGTAAACTCGTCGCGCGGCTTGGCTGTGTCCGTTTCGGGGTCATAGAGGCTGGCGCGGTATTGCAGCGTATCGCCGTCGATCTCTATGTTGGCGAAGGTGGGGCCGTGGCCGCCGATTTGGCCGGCCGTGCCGGGCATGACGTATATTGTGCCCTCCGGGTCGGTGAAGAGGCTATCCTCGCAGCGCTCGTAATCCGCGGTCCCGTGGTCCTTGAGCGGCGCGCTGCGGGTGTAGCTGTGCTTGTGCCCGCTGAGAACCAGGTCGATGCCCAGCATGTCGCACACCGGGCCCAGGGCGCGGCGCAGGGCGATGACATCCGGCGAGACCTCGTTGTGGAAATAGATCGGCTTGTGGGTCATGAGGATCTTCCACCGGGCGTCGGAGGCGTTCATGTCGTTGATGAGCCAATTGAGCTGGCTCTCGCCGATGTGGAGCCAGTCGTTGGTATTGAGCACGGCGATATGGGCGTCCCCGTAATCGAAGGCGTAGTAAACACCGTTGTGATTGGTGTAGCTGTACTGCTCGGGCAGGGTGAAGGTATTGCGCAGCCTGCTAAATTTGAAAATGCCGTCATGGTTCCCTGTCACCGGCATGAGGGCGCTCTTCGCGTTGACGCCCGCCATCTCCTCGAAGAACATGTCCCACTCATTGTTGGTGCTATTCTGGGTCAGGTCCCCCAAGATGGCGTAAAACCCGGCGTCCGGGTAAGCCTTGAACGCCGCGTTGAAGATGCTGGCGGAGAGCCGGAAGTGGTCCCGCGCGGTGCCCTGGGTGTCGCCGCCGACGATGAAGTTTACGGGCACGCCCCTCCCCGGGTCAGTCCGGAACGTGCCCTCGCAGTCCCCGATCCGGTAGCTGTACTGCTTTCCGGGTTGCAGGCCGTCAACTACAGCACTGTGCGCCCAGGCCCCCATGAACCAGGCCGATTTGCCGGTGTAGCTTTCGCCGTCCACAGTGACCTTGCTTTCGGCTTTCACGTCGGTGTACCAGTGGAAGCCCTGGGCGCCGGGGCCGTAGAAAGTCGTCACCACCCGGCTGACGGCAGGCTCTTTCGCCGCTGCTTCCGCAGATGCGGAGCAGCCCAGCAGCAGGGCCATGCTTAGGATGATAGCGGATAGTTTGCGCATGGGATGATCCTCCTGACTATTAATTGGGGTTATACTCTCCCCATCATTTTACCGAATGTATCAGCAATCGTTTCCGCCGTCAAATAGCCCAGCGAATTCGTCTCATGGTAATGGTTCGCGCCGTTTCTGTCCTTGTGCTTGCCCAGGTAGGGCTCGGTCTCGTGCAGCATAAAGTCGTTGGGCGCGATGATATAGCCCGTCATGTCGTTCGTCACGCCGAAGACAAGCAGGTTTTCGTCCCCCGCGATCCCGCACAGAGGCGGCGGGTTGACCTCCGCGCCCAGCCCGGTCGCGCTCGTCTCCGCCGGGGCGTAGCCGCCGTGGGCGAGCTCTGGCTTCATCTCCCCCGGGAGGAGCAATATCTGCTGTTTGCCGAGCCGGATGTAGGTCAGCTCGCTTTGCAGCGCGACGCCCAAATCGCCTTGATCACAGGGATATTTCTCCGCGTTGATGATCCCCAGCAGCCCCATCAGCGCGAGCACGCCGTTGTCTATGGGCGAATAATAGGGCTGGCACAGCACGGTGATCCCGGGCTCCAGCTCCTCGTCGTTATCGATGGAAAGCGCGGCCGCCGCGAGGGTCTCGCCCTGCAGGACCGTGCGCTCGAACCTGTCGCCGCTGCCATACCCGCCCGCGTTGATCGAAGCGATCGCCCCGGCGGTGAACAGCACGTTGGTCTCCCTGGTCTCGTTGATTTTTTTGCGCAGATAGTAGGGATAGTCCGCGCTGACGTTGCTGTTTTTGCCGCCCAGGGTGTTCGGGTGCGCCCCGAAGTTCAGCAGCCAGGTTTCCGCCGAGCCGTCGCCGGGCACGAAGCGTATCCTGCCCAGCACATCGCGGGGCGCCGTGGGCTTCCGGCCTTCGCTCACCGCCTCGGGCACGCGCGCCGAGCCCATGTACAGCTCGCCTTCGCGCCTGTTTTCGTATGCCTCGACGCACGCGTCTTGAATGCTCTTCAGGAACATGTCCATGAACGCGGGGTCCTTGCCGTCGCTGGGAATCGGGCCAACCTTCGCTTTGCCCCAGTAGCCCAGGGTGTCGATCCCCGCGTGCGTGTGTGAGCAGGAGATGTTGATGGATACGCAGTTCGAACGTTTGGAAAAGTCCGCCAAGGAATCGCGTACACGTTTTACCTCGCAGCGCGAAAGGCCGATGCAGTCGGCGCTGACCAGAAGGATGCCGCCGTCGCCGCAGCCGATCCATATCGCGCTGACCGTCATGGGGTCGTTGACGCCGGTCACGCGGTTGCCGGTTTTGAAGCCCGCCATCCAATACTTCTTTGCGTTGATGTCGTCGGGCATGGTTTTACGCGACGCGAAACCTACGGTATAATTCCCGCCGGGCGTGCCATGCAGACGCACCGGCTGTGCCTCGGGGATCGCCGGGGCGGGCCCGCGCTTTTTCAATTTCTTGCCGCTCCTCACGGCGATTTTGCGTACGCCCGACGCGGCCAGCGACAGTATACTCATGCTTGTTTCCCTCCATCCTGTTATGTTAGCTAAGTATAACACGGATCAGCGCGGTTGTCTACCAAAAATAATTGCGGCAGCGCTGTACGCTGCCGCCTGGGTTTCTGTTTGATTATGAAATAAGCTTCGTGTTTTACGAATACGGCACCGGCGCCGTCATTTTGTATCCCCGATAATTGACCTCTGCGGCGACGATTTCGACCGGCTGCAGGAGCGCCTCCCCCTTCACGGGGCTGGCGGCGATCCGGTCCACCGCGCCCATGCCGGAAATCACCCGGCCAAAGGCGGCATATTGGCCGTTCATGCGGGGGCTTTCGCCGCTCAACATCACAAACCCGCCGCTCGCCGTATCGTATGACGCTTCGGGCGGGCGGCCTTGGGTCGCGTTTTCGCGCGCCATCGAGATCACCCCGGCCTCATGCCGCAGGTCGTTTTGCGCAAACCCGGCCGCGGCGAATTCGCCCCGGACGCGGTATTTGGTCGGCTTATAACTGCCGTCGGTGTCCAGGCCGTCGCAGGCGATCAGGTAGCCCGTCACGGCGCGGCTGAAAGTTTTTCCGTCATAATAGCCGCTGTCGGCCAGATGGAGAAAAAGGTTGACCGTCTCAGGCGCTTTTTCCGGGTAGAGCTCCAGCACGATCTTTTCACCCGATTGCAGGGAGAGCGTCACCCGGGGATGCGGCCGGGCGCCGCAGCTGCAGCAGAGCCCAATCGTCCCAATCAAGATCACTGTCATCGCCAGCAGCGGGAACCGCGTACGCCTGCCCGTTTTTCCGCACATTCGGCTTCTCCTTTTCTTCTGTGGCTTTGCCCCGCGGGCGTTTCAGCTTGTCATCCAGCAGCAGTATCATCTCGTCGATCCACGCCAGGGAGCCGTCGTCTTCGGCGGCCGCCTGCGTATCGCTGACCCGCGTGTCGTCCGGCAGTATGATGGGGGCCGGCTGCGGGGCGATGGGGGGTTGCACAGCTTCCACCCCCACCGGTGCGCTTTCCATATACGGTTCCTTCCATTTTCCGACGCGCCTGACGAAGAACACGCCGATGGCGGCCAGCATCACAAGCAGGGGCGGCAGGCAGACCAGGTAGGCCGCGCCCCTGTGATCGCTCACCCAGGCCATCCAGTTCCATACGAAGACGACTTTATATTTATAGTTGTCCGGGGTGATCCAGCCGGCGTCCGGGGCGGCGGCGTTGTCGCCCTTGGTGACGATGTGCGCGCCGTCCTTGGAAATCACGCGGTGGGTATCCAGTCTCCCGTCCGGCCGCTGGAAGGTGATGACGTCGTTGACCTTCAGGTCGTCCCAGCGGGCGGCGTAGACAATGACGAGCGCGTTTTTGCGGATCGCGCCCTCCATGGAGTTTGTCCGCACCGTCAGGGGCCGCCAGCCCAGGCAGGTGTTCTCGTAGGCCGGGATGGTCCTGGAGACCACCGCCGGCATCACCGCCGCCAGCAGCACAATGGATATCGCTATGACGATCCCCGCCAGGCGCCCGCCCGACCCTGTCTTTTTGTCCTTCATGTTTACTTTTACTCTTACTATTTACTCTCTTAGCCTCTCTGGTCGCAGGCCTCCTGCGTATAGCTTATGATTTTCCGCAGTCCCGCCGCGTCCAGCGCGGCCAGATAGGCGTCCCATTCTGTCTCAAGGCTTTTCTCACCCGTGACAAAGGCCCGCGTAAACGCAACCAGTGCGTCCGTCACCTTGCGGTAGGTATCGCCCGCCGAGAGCTCGGCGGTGCGCTCCGGCGGCAGCGAAAGCGGCGGCAGGGCATTGCCGATGCACCGATCGCCCACCGGGGCATACCAGGTTTCGGTGATCTCGTCCGTTTCGACCTCCCAGCAGGGCACTTCGCCCTGCAGCGCGCTGTAGACGGCTGCCGCGCCGTCGAAGCACACCAGTCGCGTGCCCTCGGGGCCGAGCATGGCGTCGCCCAGGGCGAGGGCCCGTTTCTGCCGCGCCGGGGAGATGCGGGCGGGAATCAGGAACCCGCCGGTTTTCACCTGCGCGCGGCGCACCAACGTCGCGCTGTGGCCGTTATAGATCAGGGGGGGCAGCGGCGCATAGCTGGCGGCGCGCTCATCGCCCAGCAGAGCGAGAAGGTCCTGCGCCAGGATGACGCCATATTTCTCGCCGCCGCCCGTGCTCTCCTTCAGCGCGCCTGTGCTTTGGGTAAATACGGCCTTGTCCATCAGGCCGTCGGCATACAGGCCGCGCAGGTACGCGAGGGCCTCTTTGAATTTCGGGTCGGTGACGCCCGCGTATACGCGCCCGTTCTCCACGTTTAGGTAATTACCCGGCGAGAGGTCATAATCCGTGGTGAGGAAGGGCGCGATGAGAAAGCCCAGCGTGCTCTGCCCCGCGCCCGCGTAGGCCGCGCCCAGGGGCGTTTCGTCCGCGATGCCGTTGCCGTTGCCGTCCAGCGTTTTGAAGGCCAGCAGGGCGGCGCGCAGCTGCTCGGGGGTCGTCGGCACGGGCAGCCCGGCCTTCTCCAGCCAGTAGGTGTTGATCCACGCCTTTTGCGGATAGACCGACGAGAGGCTCTCGCGCAGCGCCGGGAAGGAGTAGATGCCCCCGGCGAGCTTCATCTCCGGGATGCGGGAGGTATCGCTGTTCATCACGCGCTGCAGGTTTGGGGTCCGCTCCGGGGTCGCGCCGATGTCGAGCAGGGCGTTCTGGGCTGCCAGCGCGCCGATCTGCCGGCTGTCCAGCCCAAGCCCCAGGTATACGTCCGGGAGGCTTCCGGCTCGCTTGTCCAAATCTCCCAGCACGCGCTGGTAGACATCCTGTGTGCCGTAATCCATCCACTTGATCCGCACGCCCAGTTCCCGCCCCAGCGCCCGATCGACGCCCTCTTCGCGCCACAGCGCTATGACTTCGCTGCGCGCGGCGACCTTCAGGGTTGGGCGGAACACAAGCAACGCTGCGGCCGTGCCCGCGAGGAGCAGCGCCAAAGCCAGGGCGACGACGCGGAATGATTTTTTCATGGATGGCTTTCTCCTGTTTCATTTTTTTCGATGGTTCCCGGGGCGGCGGCCTGTATACCGCAGCCCCGGGAACGCAGGTTCAGTGCTTGCGCGCAAGGGCTTTCTTTTTGCGGATCAGGATCATAGCGGCTGCGGCCACCGCGCCGGAGGCCAGCGTCAGGATAATCGCCCACAGGGCGGAGGCTTCGCTGGTTTTCGGGATATCCTTCCCGCCGATGCTGCTGGTGGTCTTGCCGCCGTTGCTGCTGCCGCTATTGCCACTGCTGCCGCTGTTGACGTTGCTGCCGACATTGCCGCTGTTGACGTTGCCGCTGCCGATACTGATGCCGTTGCCAATATTGATTGCGCCAATGTTGACGTTGGTGCCTGCGTTGCCGGGCGTCACCAGTCCCGGCGGGACGATGGTGCTGGTGGGCACAACGTGGGTGATCTCATTGGTTTCCTTTTCCGCGAGCCCCGTACCGGGTATGTAATACGCCTTATTTTTCACGCTGAGGGGGGCCGCGCTCAGGTTGACGTTCACCGTTACGGTGAAGGTGAGGGTCTTGTCCTTGCCGGCCTCCAGGGATGGGATTGCCCAGGAGAGCTCACGCTTTGCGGCGTTATAGCTGCCTTCGGGGCTATCCACAATGCTCACGCCCGCCGGCAGAATATCCCGCACTGCGATGCCCTTGGCCTCGGCGTCGCCCTTGTTCTCCACACGCAGGGAATAGACGATACGCTGGCCCGCCTTTACTTCGCCTTCGGGGACATCCGCGCCCTTGGTGACCTTCACATCCGGGGTGGGGGCGGCGACGGCCGCTGCCGTATGGGTCACCGAATTGGTGAATGTGCCCGGCGTTTCAGCGCCCGCTTCGCCGTAGAGCGCCTTGTTGGTGATGGTCACCTGGCCGCTTGCGATGTTGTCCACCTTGGCCTTGAAGCTGAGCTCAACGCTGTCCTGCGCATCGACGTCGATGGTCCACCGCACGATTTTGGCGGCTGCGTCGAAGGCACCGTCATGGTCCGCGGAACCTGCCACATAGCTTGTGCCCGTGGGGATGGCGTCCAGCACGGGGATGTCCTCCATCGCCTCGTCCGTGTTGTTCTCGACGGTGATGGTATAGGTGAGTATGTCGCCGGGCCTCAGAATGGTTGTGGATGGGATATCGGCGGATTTCGCCACATCCAGATCGGCGGGAGGCGTCACCTCGGCGGCAGCCGTATGGGTCACCGGATTGGTGAAAATATCGGGGATCGTTGCGCCCGGCTCGCCGTAGAGGGCCCGGTTGGTGATGGTGACCTGGCCGCTTACGATGTCGTCCACGGTGACCTTGAAGCTGAGTTCCACGCTGTCCTGCGCATCGACGTCGATGGTCCACCGCACGGCTTTGGCGGCTGCGTCGAAAGTGCCGTCATTGTCGGCGGAGCCCGCTACGTAGGTCGTGCCCGCGGGGATGGCGTCCAGCACAGGGATGTCCTCCATCGCCTCATCCGTCTCATTGAAGACGGTGATGGTATAGGTCAGTATGTCACCAGGCCGCAGAAGGGCCGTGCCGGGGCGGTCGGCGATTTTTTCCGCGCGGAACGTCGACGGGGGAACGATTACTTCGGCCTGCGCCGTATGGGCCACGAGGTTGGTGAGCGCATCCTCCGGGCCGTAGACGGCCTGGTTCTTGATGCTCACCTCTCCGATGGCGATGTCATCGATCGTGACCTGGAAGCTGAGCACAATTTCGCCCTGGGCTGCGAGATCGACACTCCACAGGATAGCGTTTTCATCCTCGTCGTAGACGCCGTCATTATCCGCCGAGTCTTCCACATAAGTCGTGCCGGCGGGGATTGCGTCCAGCACGGGAATGCCGGCCATGACTTCATCGGAATTGTTATAGACCGTGATGGTATAGGTCAGCGTGTCGCCGGGGCGCAGAATGGCCGTGTCGGGGCGGTCGGCGATCTTTTCCGCGAAGAGCTCCGGCTCCGGTTCAACTATCTCGACGGCGGCTGTGTGGGTCACCTGGCCGGTGAAGATGTCTGGGATCGTTGCGTCCGGTCCGCCGTACAGGGCCCGGTTGGTGATGGTCACCTGGCCGCTTTCGATTTCGTCCACGGTGACGCGGAAGCTGAGCTCCACGCTGTCCTGCGCATCGACGTCGACGGTCCATTTAATATTCCCGTCCTCCTCCGAATATACGCCGTCATGGTCCGCGGAATCCTCCACATAGCTTGTGCCCGCGGGGATGACGTCCAGCACGGGGATGCCCTCTATCGCTGCATCCGAGTTGTTGAATACGGTGATGAAGTAGGTCAGAGTGCTGCCGGGCTGCAGAATCTCCGTACCGGGACGGTCGGCAGATTTTTCCGCAAACAGATCGGGCAGCGCCACATTGTGGAAGACCTCGTTGGTCTCCTCGGCCGCGTCGCCGTAGCCGTAGATCAGGGCCTTGTTGCGGATCTCGCCGTCGGCCGCCGAAGGCAGAACTGTCACCTGGAAGGTCAGCTCCGTCGGGCCGAAGGGCAGCGCCTCGATATTCCACTCCACATGGTTGGTCGCGAGGATGTATTCGCCGCTGCCGATGCCGGTGATGGAGCCATTCACAAACTGCGTGCCCGCGGGCAGCGCATTGACCACCTTCAGCGCGGGGGAATCACTCTCGAACGCGTTGTAGAGGCTGATCTTATATGTGATGGTATCGCCCACCTGTACTGTGTCGCCGCTGGGCGGAATAGCGCTGAGAAGGTGGCTGTAAACCTCCACGGAAACCGGGTTGGTGCTTGCCCCGCAGACCTCGGCGATGTTGTCGACGAGCCGCGACTGCGCGCCGTCCGCCAGGGCGTCCGCCTTCACCTGGAAGGTGATCTCCGCCGTCGCCCCGGATGCCAGGGAGGCGATGAGCCAATCCAGCTTCGCCGCCGTTTCATTGAGGGCGATGTTTCCGTCCTGCGTGGCCGAGCCCGGCACATAGGTCATGCCGTCCGGGATACTGTCGCTGACGGGAAGCGCCGCTGCCGCGCCGCCGTTATTGGTCACCGTGATGGTATAGGTGACGATGCCGCCCTGGGCCACGCGCGCCTTGTCGGCAGACTTTTCGATGGTGAGGTCGAGCTCGCCCTGCTGGTGCGTGACCGTGTTGGTCATCCTGGCCTGGCCGCCCTCGCCCGCCTGCGCCTGGTTGCTGATGAAGCGCCTGCCGGCGCCCTCGGGCAGGGGCAGCACCTTCACCTGGAATGTAATCAGCGCGGTCTCTCCGGCCTCCAGTTGGGGGATGACCCAGGCCAGGCTCTCGTCGTCATAGGTCACGGCGTCGGTGCTCCAGCTGCCGACGGACAGCAGGGCGGAGTCGTCCACGTATTCCGTGCCCTCCGGGATGCTGTCGAATACCGGCAGGTCGAATTCGTCGGCGTCGCCGGTATTTTCCACCTCGATGGCGTAGGTGATGATCTCGTCCTCCGCCACGGGGCCGGGGGCCGGGTCGGCGGCCTTCGCCGCGCGCAGGCTGGAGGCGTATTGGTGGTGCATGACGTCGCTGGTGGCATAGCCGTCCGCCAGTGCGCTGTTGACGAAATCGCGCGCGTCGCTGCCGGGCAGCTGGCTCACATCCGCCTTGAACTGCACCGTGACGGAAGCGTCCGGATCAAGGCCTTCCACCAGCCAATGGAACACCGTGCCGCTCGCGTCCGTGACCGCAACGCCCTGTATGCCGGCCTCATCGGTCATGCTGCCGGGCACATAGACAAGCCCTTCGGGGAGCGTGTCCTCGATTTCCACGTCCCTGGCCTGGCCGGTGGTGTTGGTTACCTCGATGAAATAGGTGATCCGGGTGCCGGAGCCGTCCGCCTTATAAGCATAGACGGTCGCGCCGTCGGAGGGATCGGCATATTTTCGGGCCGCGATATCGCGCAGCGCCTGGACATGCCTCACCGTATTGGTATCCTTGCCTTGCACCTTGGCGGTGTTGTCGATGTTACGGGTGCTCAGCGTGCTGTCCTCTCCGGGGGCGAGGACTTTCACCCGGAACGTCGCTTCGGCAACGGAGCCCTCCGGAATCTCGCCGATGATGAACTGTACGGTTCCATCCGCGGCATCCCAGCTGAAGAGGCCGGACTTTTCCGCCTCGTCCGCGGGGAGGGGGGACTCATAGGCCAGCGCCGCGCCGTCGAGCATGACAATGGGCCCGAAATCATCGTCGAACTGCGTGCCTTCGGGCAATTCGTCCAGGATCAGAACGTCATACTTCGGATTGGCGCTCACATTTTCCATGCGGATGGTATACAGGATGGTTTCGTCCGTGCGCACGTACGCGCCGTCGGGGGGATCGGCGGATTTCACGGCGTCCAGCGACTCATCCGGCTGCCAGCAGGACACCTGGTTGGTCTCCTCGCCATTCACACTGGCGATGTTGTCGAACGCGCGGCCGCTGAGCGTCTCCGGCAGGGCCGTGACCTGCGCCTGGAAGCTGACCTCGGCGGTATCCCCGGGCTGCAGTTGATTGATGGCCCAGTGGAAGTTATAGCGGTCCACGCCATCGTCCGTCACACCGTTGGGGGTCACGTCGCAGGTGACTGTGCTTCCGCACGGCAGATCCGCCGGAGTGCCCTCGCCCGTAGCCGTGCCCGCTATATAATCCAGGTTGCCGGGCAGGGCGTCGGTAATATCAATGTCGTAGGCCGGGCTGCCGCCCTCGTTGGTGACGCTGACGGTGTAGGTGATGATGTCGCCCTGCGATACGTTGGCGCCGTCCACATCGGCGCCGTCGATATCGCCGCGCTTTGCAATCGCCAGCTGCGCGGGGCTCTGCGTGTGCGTAATGGTGCCGATCTCCTCTTCGCCGTCATAGTCGAGGAAGGCGGTAGCTACGATATTGCGCCCCGTGCTGCCGCTCGGCAGCGCCTGCACAGTCACGGTGAACGTGAGCGTCACCGTTTCCTCCGGCGCAATGCTGTCGATGACCCAGCTCAGCTCATCCGTTGGTTCATCCACGGGCTCCGGGTCAAATGAAAACAGCGTTGTGCCATCCGGAATGTTGCAGCGCACCAGGATATCGGTCAGCGGCTCCTCGCCCTCGTTGGTCAGCGCGATGGTGTAGACAATCGGCCAGCCCGCGCTGACGGGGCCCCCGCCGGGCAAGGAAACAAACGTGGCGGACAACTCGCCGACGGACAGCTCGTTCGCGTATTGCTCCAGGCTGTCGCAGTCCACGGGAGTGCCGCCCACTGTGGCGTATGCCACGATTTCGCGGTAGTCGGTCTCCGGGGGCAGTTCATCGACGCTCACCTCGAAGCTCAGCGTCATCCCGCCCACGGGCAGGTCGATCAGCCAGGCCAGGGGGCTTTCACCGGGCTCCGACGTGAGGTCGTCCTCCACGCATTGGATGAAGGTGGTGCCGTCGGGTATGGGGGCCTCCACCAGCAGGCCCGGGATCATCTCTTCGCCGTTGTTGGCGATCACGATTTCATAGAGGACCACGTCGCCCGCACGCACGAATTTGCCGGCCACGGGCGTGCCCTCGCGGGTGACGGAGGCGCTCATCGCGGCGGTATACGGCGCTTCGCCGGGCTCCTCATCAATCGCCGGATAGGCGATCTGCGGCGCGTCATAGAAGTCGTCCTTGGTTACGGAAAGCTCCTCGCCATCCGGGCGATAGGAGGCCTCGATGTTTTCCAGCATGTCCACCAGGACGTCGGGCGTATATGGCGACGCGTTGAACGCATCGCGGTCGAAGGTCAGCGTGACGACCAACTGGAGGGACTCGCCCTCCTCCAGCGCCCTTATCAGTTGAAGCGTATATTTCCAATCGCGCTCCAGGGCGTCTTTCGTAATGGTCAGAACCGCGCCGTCGGTCGTGGTGACAGCGCTGATGTCGAAATAGTCACGGATATGCTCGGACAGCTCGGCGCGCAGCAGGAAGTCGCTCATCCCTATGACAGTTTCGGCCGGTTCGCTGCCTTCTTCGCCGCCTTCTTCGGTATTGCAGCAGTCGCAGCCTACGCATTCGCACGACGCCTCGTCCTCGCAATCGCAGAGAACGGCGTCCTCGCACACTTTACATTCGAAATCGCATTTCTGTTCCTCTTCATTGCAGAAAACGGCGTCCTTGCACGTGCCGCATACGAAATCGCATTTCTGATCATCCTCATTGCAGAAAACGGCATCCTCGCACGTGCCGCATACGAAATCGCATCTCTGATCATCCTCATTACAGAAAACGGCGTCCTCGCACGTGCCGCAATCGCCGGGGCAATCATCGTCACCGCAGGAAACAGCAGCTTTGCATGTGGGACAACCAAGGCAGTCACCGTCGCCGCAAAATTCAGCGGCCTTGCATGTGGGACAACCAAGGCACTTACCATCGCCGCAGAATTCGGCGTCTTTGCACACGGGGCAGCCGGCGCATCCGCCTTCGCCGCAGAATTTGGCGGGGGCGCAGCCGCAGTTGACGGGTTCTTCGCCGCCTTCATCGCCGCCTCCGCCGCCGGAAGCGGCCGGCCCCGTGATTTCCAGCACGAGGTTTAGGGTGTCGCTGTCCAGGAATATCGCTGCGGCATCTGGGTTTTCCACCAGGTAGGCGCGCAGCGCGCCGTCACCAAAACTGACGCCGTCGGCGCCGGGGCTTGCGCCTTTCAACTTGCCGTCGTCGGATGCGAAGGTGAATCCGATGATCGCGCCGACCGTGCAGGTCACCACGCAGGCCAGCGACAGCAGCAGCGCCAGCAGTTGCCTGGAGTTTATGCGCCCTTTCAGGCGCCGCGGGAGAAGTTTGCTTTTCATGGTCTTTTCCGTCCTTTCCTGATTGACACTTCGCGGGTATTTGTTTTTGTAGGAAATCCTGTGTATTGACAAGGCTGACGCCGCGTCAGCCGGGCTGCGCCGATAAATCCGGTTTTTCACCTCCATAATTGACATACCACGCCGCGGGATAGAGCGGCGCGGGGTTTTCCCTGGCGCGGGCGGGGTCGGGCGGGGTTTCCCCCGGCCGCAGCGCGCGCGCGAACACGACCAGGCGGCCGTCCTTGATCTCATAGGTGCAGGTGGTCAGGCTAAGCAGCAGGTCGCCGGGCCTGACCTCCACCCCGGTATCGAGCATGGAACGCTGCTTCAGCGCCGTCACGAACGCCGTGATGTTTTCCGGCGCGGCCAAGCTTTGCTCTCTCCACTCAAAAATTGCCCCATAGTCCTGGGCGGGCTTGGCGTTGGTGATGAGCACGGCGAACACCACCCATTGCCGCCGGATATATAAAGTATCAAATTGAAATCCCAAATTCGTAGATGTATAGTAAATTAATACATCGCTACTTCCTTTTGCAGGAATTAATAAAGGGAATTGACTTACCGGAGCAGTAAAACAATCTTTCTGCTGTAATATAACATTATTTATTAAAATGGCGGTGTCGCCTGTGTTTGTTATTTTTATACTACGATAATTTTGTTTTCCATATTTAACGCTATCTATGAAAAAAGGATTTTCGTTTTCAGAAATGTCTAATACATTT
>Ga0082212_10007624_pt1 | contig 14266 bp, 11 predicted proteins | sample TergutNt197P3_FD_71548 | JGI IMG/M metagenome (GOLD analysis project Ga0082212, IMG submission 71548) | Neocapritermes taracua P3 segment gut microbial communities from Petit-Saut dam, French Guiana - Nt197 P3 | ecosystem: Host-associated > Arthropoda: Insects > Digestive system > Gut ... | reverse complement strand
ATAACCTCGAACGAATTTAATAACGTAACATCTGCGTAAACGTGTCCCATGGCTTTTTCTCCCAGTCACATAAACCAACCGTGTTACCTAATTATAACAGATTGCAACGTCTGTGGGCGGTCGGCGTTTGATTCGATGAGCCGCTCTTCCGTCAATCTTGCCCGTTGCGGCACCGGACGTTCCGTTGCAGAACGCATTGCCACAACTTGTTGAATCGGTCCATCCTCTCGCCGTTCGACGTAACCCGCCATCAATTCTGGAGAGTGTTTGCCGGGTAAATAAGCCGTTGCCTGCGAACTCACCACCGACGCTCCCTGTCCCTCCTTGGGAATGTAACGAACGATCAGCGACACTTTTTTCGCTTGCCCTTCGGGTCCTGCCGCATCCCAGGGAATCCAAAGATTGTACGAATGTCCCACCATTTTCGATTTCTTATAAACTCCCTTACTGTTAAGCGTCTTTGCGTCAAAAACGAATCCTTCGGTCGGTTTTGAGTCACCTGGCAACCGACCACCTTCGTCAAAGGTATAGACGACAACCGTGCCATCAATCTTGACGGGACGGTTCTTTTCTTGATCGTAGAAATAGACTCGTCCGCCGAAGCCTCGCATTGGTTGATTGCCGTTGCTCACCGCTGGTTCCCAAGTGGCAACGACTGTCGTAATCGGTCCCGGTGATTTTAAGGACGAAAGATCAACGCTCGGAAGCGATACGCAACCGGTGAAAACTAACAGTACGCAACAGGTTATTGGAAAAATGATGTGTCTCATTGTTATTTAGAAGTAAGGAGAAAGGAGTAAGGAGAAAAGGTTTAGGATTTTGGTGGCAGGAGTGGGGCTCGGTAAGCATGCAACAAACGTCCAATTTCATTCGCTAATTCCCACAGGATTTCGTTGTTCGTGTATTTGATGTCTTTGGCAAGAATGATGTAATAACGACATTCTTCCAATGATCCTTCCGAAATGTTGAGCATCCGGGCTTTGTCTGCCTTGGATTGTTTCTTAAACCCCTCAGCAATATTTGCGGCAATGGATACGGCGGCCCGGCGAAACTGTGATGTTAATCCATACATTTCTTCACGAGGAAAGTCCGAACGAGTGGTCTGATAAACGGCAAGCACAAACTGATGCGACTTCTGCCAAACAACCAAATCCCGAAAACTTTTTGCAGGTTGCATTTTCCAAATACTCCTTTCTCCTTACTCCTTTCTCCTTATTTTGTCTCAATCACCGGAAACTTCGGCATCGGAATCTTTTTCTCCGACGGCAACTGCGATTCGTTTAATATGATCGGCGTGCCATAAGTGTGCGGCACTTCACTGGGAAACCACTCATCGCTCCGCAACCGCATACCGGAATAAGCAGGACCCATTAACTTCACTACATCGCTGATGCACCAGTGCATCCGCTCTCGTTCTTCGAGATTCATCATCTCCATATCTTCCCGCGTGCGGACAATCCTCGGGGTCAACACAATCATCAATTCTGCCCGATCACAACTTTTCGTGTCATACTCAAAAAAGTGTTTGAGAATGGGTATCTTGTTCAAACCAGGAATACTTTTGTTACTCGTCGTTTTTGTCTCACTAATCAAACCGGCAAAAACAACCGTTTGCCCATCCATTGCGTTGACGGTTGTTGACGCATTCGTATTGAAAAGTTCCGGGATCGAAATTCCTGGAGCAACTGGTATTGGATCTCCCGCACTTGACCGTTCGATGTAAACCGCCATTGCAATCATTCCATCAGGCATAACTCGTGGTGTAATATCAAGAATCGTTCCGACCTCTCGAAAATTCGTGTTGTTAGTGGAGCCCGCATTTGTTAGGGTGGTACCAGAGTCATAGGGAAACTCCTCGCCTACCAAAACCGAAGCACGTCGATTATGAATCGTTACCAGCCGAGGACGGGCTAATACCTGTGTCCTGCTGTTTGTTTCCAATGCCCTAATGAACACGCTTACCGACTCGCTTGATGCGGCGAATGAAAAACCGCCGGTTGCAGTACTTGGGATCAGATTTGTAATTCCTTGAGTCCCGATTGTTCCTGTGCTATTATCTCGAAATGGCACTGTATTGGTAAGGACACCAAGCCGACCAGTGTTGCTACCGGTCGCGGTGTTAAACAGGATTGAATCTTGCAAACCGAACTCTATACCACGATCTTTATTTCGTTTTATTTCCACTTCGGCGATCAGTACATCTATTGTCACCATTTGCGGACGTTCATCGAATTGCATGACGACCCGGCGTACAATTTCGTAATTCTGCGGAGTCGTACTGATGATCAACGAATTAGTAACCGGCTCTGGGACAACGGTCGTGTCCCAACGGTACTGCTCCAACGGACTGTTCGGAAGGAAAGTTCCCGTGTTTTGGAGACCGAATTGCCGCTCCGTCGTAAAATACTGATTCAACGTAGGACCAATTTCGTCTGCTGGTTGATTGACCAATTTCATCGTGAAAACCGTACGGTTATTCAAACTCTCCGAGTCAAGCCGAATCAGCAACGCTTCGACGATTGCCAAGTCCGCTTCGCTGCCGATGGCAACGATACTGTTCGTGCGGGTGTCGGTCTGAAAACGGACGGAAACGAGGGTGCTTTCCCCCTCTTCAAAGCCGGGTCGAACCGTACCGATGGTCTGCGCTCCTGCGGCTGCCGTGGTGCCGAACAAGTTGGTCAACAACGTCGTCAGGTCAAACGCACTGGCATTGGCAAGGGAAAAGACTTTGATTTTCGATTCTGCCGATGGCAGTTGGTCGAGTTCCGCAATCAAGGCGGCAATCAGGGACATCGTGTCCGCTGGTGCCGTAACGACCAATGAGTTATTTCGGGTATCCGGCGTGATGGCAACGTTGTACATCACGCTGGCTCGCACAAGATTTCCCTGTTCGTCGGTATTTCCGACGGAAAGCGTTGCCATTCTTCCAGTGGCACCGGCATTCAGGGCATTGGTCAGAATCGTCTGCATTTCCGTTGCCATCATGTTTTTCAGTTGGAACCGTTTCATCATCACGGCGATTTCGCTGCCGGCGACATCTAATTGCCGAATCATGGATTCGATATCAATCATATCACGGGGATTTGCCTGAATGATCAACGCATTGGTACGTGTGTCCGCCACGATGTACAGTTGCACCGCCAAACTGGTGGCGGCGGTGGCACCCGGTCGGTTCGTAAATGACGTGGTAATCGTGTTGACCATTTCCGTTGCCGCCGCGTGTTTCAAGTGAACGATCTTAAAACTGGTGTTCGGAATCACCGGAGTATCAATTTTCGCAATGAGCTCTTTGGCGGCATCAATGCTTTCCCGTCTGCCGATGATTAAAATCGTGTTCGGCTTCACGAGCGGCAACATCGTTACAGGTCCCCGCCGAATGGCGTAGATTTGCAGGTAAAGTTGCTGGACCAAATTGTTGACCCGAACGGAATCGACGTGGCGCATCGGGACAAGTTCGATGACCGGCTCATTATCCAAACTCAACGCTTCCAGTTGCCGAAGCATGGCTTGCACGATGGCGACATCTTCGGGCGTTCCCTGAATAATGACGGTTCCGAAAGCGTCAATGATTTCGATACTGACGGGACCGACGACACCGGCGGCGATGAGGTCGTCGTCCGATAACATCGGCACTTGATTGGCGACTGCCGGGGGAGTTGCCTGGGCAACTCTCGGAGCCCCCTGCGTTTCCCTACTCACGATGTCGGCGATTCGTCTGGCGGCATTGATGTCGGACTGTTGTACCGGTACAAATCGTGCCACGGGTCCGCCCGCAACTTCTTGAACATCCAAATAACGCACAATTTGCAGGCTGGCTTCGACCATACTGGGCGACCCGGTAACGGAGACCGTCCCCTGCGGCTTATTGATGACGAGGGCAATGTCCGTTCCATCTTTCACGGGCAGTCGGTATTGGGTAATCCCGGAAGTCTCGGCAACATTTCGGACAGGCACGAATCGGCTTCCGAGTTTTTCGACGAGGTTTTTCTCGAAAACCTGCGGGGCAATGCGGAGCCGGTGATTCATGGTAACGGCATTTTGAGCGACCGCTCGTGCAGCGAAGGCGGGTACCGGAGTCGGCACATCGTTCGCCACGGCAGTTTGCTGCTGGAAAACCGGCAACGTATTTGTGGGGGCAACGGCGGGTTGTGCATTTGCCATCGGGAAAGGAGATTGCGGTTGCGGAACCGGCTGCGTATTGGCAATAGGAAACGGCGGCTGTCCGGCAGTCGGTTGCGGTTGCTGAACCGGCGGTGCATTCATCATCGGAAAGGACGGAGCAACGGCGGGCGGCGTAGTATTGAAGGAAATGTCGGCTCGTTCCCCCGAAATAACGGGACTGGCAAACGTCACGTTGTTCCGTGGAGTGCCGTCCTGTTCGGACGCAGGGACACTGGCAAGCCGCAGTCCTGAATTTTGGGCATTTCCATTGCTTACAGCAGAAATCACCCGGAGCGGCTCTTGATTTTGTTCGGGCGCACTGGTGATGCGCGGCAATTTCATCAGGGGAAGTCCTTGCGGGGAAACCGGTTGTCCCAAGGCGGGACAGACCGCCAAAATTGCCGCTAGTAAGGAAAATCCAATTCGTTTTACGGATATTTTTGCCATTGGAGGTAACTCCTCTCATTTCATTATGACACTTCTAGCGGTTTTATCGGCTATCCTATTGGTGTTACGCAGGTATTTCCTGTAATGAGTCGTGTGATTCTTGTACGTTTCCCTACTATCATTCCTTTTGTACCTTTCATTCTTTTTTTGCGGATTGAATTGGTTTGGCGGAATAGAAAACTTATTCCGATATTAACGATTGTACGTCGCCTTGAGGAAGATATTTATTGAGAGTTTCATTTCTGCGAAGCCCAATTTTGTGATATAATTCACTACAGTATCGACTAAAATATAATGAAACGGAATCGATTTTCGCAAATTCGATGGGGAGAAGCACTGGCGTTTCTGACGATTTCTATCGTTGGTATCGCCATTTTCGCCCTCCAATTTTGGACATGGGCGTATCCGCAGTTGGTACTGTATCAAGAATTCATCACTTCTCGCGGAATCATCATCGACAAACGGGTTGCCGAACAGACATTCGGCAACGAAGTCCGCTATCGTCCTGAAGTATTGCTCGAATACGCCGTCGAGGGTCGGCATTATCGCGTTTGGACTTTCGACTACAACACTTTGCAATCCAAAGAAGGTTTTACCCCCCATCAAGAACTTGCGAAGGCGGGACTCGAACACTTTACCGTCCAGCGTTGGGTAAACTGTTGGTATCGTATCAACCATCCTGAACAAGTCATCGTCGTTTGGGAAACATCCATATGGGGTTGGTTTTTGCTACTTTTATCCTTTTCTCTGATCGTGATCGGGCTCGTCGGTTTGCCGCAGTCCTTTCGGCATTTGGCTGTTTCCAAAGAACGACAAACCGTCTTGTCGGCACCTCCGAATCGGGCGACGAAACATGCTTCCGATTGGGCAACCGTTCCCGACATTCGCGGAATCAACGAAAGTCCGGGAACGCATCTTGCGTATCGTTTGCCGTTGGGACACCGTCCGATTTTTCCGTTGATCGGTCAAACCGTCTTTGCGGCGGCGTGGACAATCATCGCTCTTGTCATTTTGATTCAATCCTTCTTCAATACGCAGGGGGATTGGATGGATCAACTCCTGAACATCTTGTTTCGGAGTCTGTTTTGTGCCATCGGCATCGGACTCTATTGGGTTGTTGCCCGACAACTTTGGATAACGTTCCGTGTTGCCCCGACGCTCTTGGAACTGTCGGATCATCCGATTTTGCCCAACCGAAAATATCGGGTGCTGCTTCATCAAGATGGGATGTTGCAATTCCAGCATTTGACGGTCGATGTGGTCTGTGAAGAAGTCGCTCGGTTTCATCAGGGAACGGACACAGTTACGAATCGGCAGGATGTTTTCAGGCAAACGATTTTTTCCCGATCCGACTTTAACACTACGCCGGAGTTGCCGTTGCACGAAGAATTTTACCTACAATTACCGGAAGGGGCGATGCACTCGTTTCGGCAAAAAAACAATGAAGTCGCTTGGAAATTGGAGTTTACGGCACAATTGGTCGGTTGGTCGGAACTCCGCCGCGACTGTCCTATCGTCGTTCATCCCGGCTTGTTCAGCGATCTGACGATGGAAGGTATCGGATTGTAGTTTCTATGCTGTTGTCAACGGACACAGCGAGTGTTATAATGTCTCCGTGTAGATACATCGTATTTTCCCAAAATTTGACGGCACTCTGTTTACCACAGGACACCCTGCTGTTTTCCAGAACAACCTCACATCAAGAAACCGTAACATGCCCAATCTCAAAGGAACCAAGACCGAACAGAATCTCCTGAAAGCATTTACCGGCGAATCGCAAGCACGTATCCGTTACACCAACGCCGCTCTTCAGGCAACGAAAGAAGGTCATGAGCACATTGCCGAATTTTTTGTTGGAATTGCAAACCAAGAAAAAATCCATGCAGAACAGTTTGCATCCTGTCTCGAAAGTGAACCCCAAGAAATTACTGTGACGGATTCTGCGGTGGGCAGCATTCTTTCGACGGAGGAAAACCTGCAAAACGCCATCGCTGGCGAACACAATGAATGGGAGAACATCTATCCCAAATGTGCGAGAATCGCAAATGAGGAGGGCTTTATCGACATTGCCCAGTTATTCATCAATATTGCGAGTGCCGAGAAGCAGCATGAAAAACGGTATCTTGGATTTCTGAAATCGCTCAACGACGACTTGTCTGCGATCGAAGGGGAATCGGTTGTCCAATGGTGTTGCCGAAACTGCGGTTTTGTTTCTTCAACTCCCACGGCACCGCTGGTTTGCAGTATCTGTAAGATGCCACAGGACTGGTTCGAACTCCTTTGACTAATCAATTACCGTAGAATGTTACCTTGTTTACTAACAATTCTTTCTTCTTGATTTGTCGAGATGGTAAAATTTTCCGGCTGTACTGAATTTGCCGGTTAAACCACCAGAACGCTTTTTACCGTTTTTGCCCCTTTTTAACGTCCGATTATTAGGAATGAGAGGGTTTTTCCCGAAATGCAGGTTGTAGGTGTACGGATGCACAAAAAATCGATAAAAAATCTTATCTCCCCCGTAATCATTTGCATTGTCCTGTTTTTTCTGACAGGAATCGCTGGTTGCACCTCCATCGGACGCGCACCGGGAAGACAGTACGTCTCCATGGAATTGCAAGAGCGCACGGGACACTCACTCGCCGCCGGTTGTTCACACGGTTCCTTTTTGCCCGGCTTCATCAATCCTGATCAGGGACTGACCGAAACAGATGCCGTTGCGGTCGCACTCTGGAACAGTCCGGCTTATGCGGAACTCCTCGCCGACTTGGGATTAAGCCGCGCCGAAGTCATCAAGGCGGGAGAACTCCAAAATCCTGACTTCTCGATCTTGTTTCCGGTTGCCCTCAAACAGTTGGAATACACTATCAATGTACCGTTCGATACATTTCTGTTGCGTCCTTCCAAGATTCGGCTTGCGGAACTTCAGGCAAACCAAGTTGCTCATCGGCTTGTTCAGGACGGTTTGAATTTCGTTCGGGACGTTCGGATCGCCCACTCCCATTTGCTGGCGGCACAGGAACAGTTGCAAATTGCGACGGATCAGGAGGTTCTGTGCGAACGCATCTCGCGAATTGCCGCTGTAAGGCAACGAACAGGCACGACCAGCGAACTCGACGTGAAAACCGCAAAAATAGAAAAACTGAAAGCATCGGAACGTTGCCAACGGGCGCATTACGATGTCCAGATTGCCCAAGAGCGTTTGCGAATGTTCATGGGGCTTGGCTATTCCGACGTTGCCATTCGAGCGGTGGGAGAGTCGACGTTGCCCGGTGTTCCGACGGATACGATGTCGTTGCTAGACACTGCGTTGTCGTCGCGTCCTGACATTTGGGCGGCACGCTGTTCTATTCGGGCGGCATCGAAGCAAGCGGAACTGGCGAAGTGGGACTTTATTAACGTGACCGGAATCGTTTCCGGCAAGCGAAATGGTGCGGATGTTGGACCCGGCTTGGCGGCGACCGTACCGCTCTTCCATCGCAACGAAGGTTCGAAAACTCTGGCGGCTTGGGAATTGCAAAAAGCGTGTAAACATTTGGAATCGTTGCAGGAAACGACGATGATGGAGGTTCGGCGGGCAGTATTCCAATGCGAACAGGCACGGACAAATTGGAATCGCTGGAATGACGAAATTATTCCCGAATCGAAGGAGGCGGTCGCAATTTCTGAACGTGCCTATACTGCCGGCGGCGATTATCTGCTGAACATTTTGCTCAATTCGCAACAGTTATTGGATGCCGAAGTACAGCGATCTCAAACGGCAAACGAAATGCGTTGTGCGATTGCCGAACTGGAACGGAGCGTGGGATCGAAGGTTGTCTATTAGGTAAGGGAAAGATTTTTTACTCTTGCACATTCTTGGCAAAATCACTATCGTTCGCTCAATATGCGGACAGTTTTGCTCTTGACGGTACTCTGCTTTCTGACAGGTTGCGCCAGTTTCGGCGAGCGAACGATGAGTGTTCGTAACAATTTCGCACACGGTAATCTCGAAAAAGCCAATGCCGAAATCGACAAAGCCCTCAAACAAAAGAAGCGATCCGATGCTGATCTTCTCAAATTGAATCGGGCAATCATCACTCTGTCCAGTGGAAAACCGAAGGAAGCCGAATTACTGCTTCGTGAAGTCCGGGATCGCTTTGAATCCAATCAGAATGCAAAAATTGCCGAAAAGTCCCAGAAGGCACTTTCTATGGTAACAGACGACAATGCCGTTGCCTATGCTGGTGAAGACTACGAAAACGTTCTTATCCGTGTTTTTCTTGCGCTGTCCAATTTGATGCACGACGGCACCGACGCACCGGCTTACGCCCTGCAAATCGGACATAAGCAAAACGAAATCATTCAAAAAGGTGCCGTACAAGACCCGAAAGACTCGGAAAAAGAGATCAATCCGAAAGCGGCGGTGTATCGGCAGGTTGCCATCGGACAGTATCTCATCGGAATTATGCAGGAAGCAACGTACCGTAATCATGACGACGTGGTAAAGGCTTACGAAGCGGTCAACGCTTGGGAGCCGGGCTTTACACAAGGGCGGCAGGATTTGGAACGAGCAAGACGCGGTGTCCATGCTCAACAGGGCAACGGAGTCGTGTACGTGTTTGCATTGGTCGGTCCGGGTCCCTATAAAGTCCAGCAGAACTGCGAAGTCTTGCAGGAAGCACAAATTTGGATAACGTTCTTAATCGGAATAATGAGCAATCGCCCCGTTCTTCCTGACTTTGCGCCGGTGATGATCCCATGCATTGTCCGTCCGTTGGAGTCCGTATCGGCAATTTCTGTGTCGATTGACGGTAAATGGAATGGTCAAACGGAAACGATTACCGACATCGGTCGGATGGCAGAAGAGCAATTTGAGGCGGTCAAACCGCAAGTCATTGCAAGAGCAGTGGTTCGACGAACGTTGAAAAAAGCGGCACTCTACGTCACGAAAGAAGCGGTCGATGCCAACACATGGGTCGGATTGGCAATGGATGTCGGCGGAATGATTTGGGAATCAATGGAAACGGCGGATACCCGATGTTGGAATCTGTTACCAACGGAGATACAGGTTACACGCTTGGAAGTACCGGCGGGTGAACATCGGCTGACGTTGCAACCGATGAGTCGGGTTTATTCGATGGCACGTCGGGGGTACATGGTCTCGGAGGCTTCTGTCCGTACTGGCAATTCGCAGAGCACGTCCATCAAGGTTGCACCGGGACGCAATACTTACGTGTTAGCCAATTTTCCCGGCGACGACTTGGTCGGCGAAATTGTGGTCAACAACGAACGGGATCGGTGAGACAGATGTTCGTACAATCGGTTTGGTTGTACGTTGCTAACCGATGCGAAACTGAAACAGATTCGGAGATTGGTCGGATCGGCGATCTTTTCATAACGAGTATTATTCCAGCATCGGTTTGATCGTTTCGCAACCGATTTTTTTCATTTCTTCTTTGAGCCTGCCAAACGCTTCTTCGTTGGGATACGTTCCCACGATGGTACCGCCGCTTCCTGCAAAATTGGTAGATGCGCCGCAAGATCTTGCCGTTTCGACCATCAAAATCTGCTCCTTCGGTAATTGGCATATCGAACGCCGAACATCGAAGTTGGCATTCAACAATTCCGGCAACTGCTCATAATGACCTGCAAGCAGAACATCTTTGGCTCGTACCGTCAATTCGGCACACTGTTGCATTGCCGAAATGACAGCCTGTTCACCCTGATCGTACCGGAATCGTAAATTGTTGTGGAACACTTCCGTCGGTTCGCTGCAATCTGTCGAATAGGCAACATAAAGCGGCGGCAAGGTCGAGACGGGCAAGTTTTCGTATTCGCCGATAATGAATCCATCCTCTGTTTTCATTGCTTCTTTGGAGAAGTCCATATAGACACAACCTTCGTACACCTGCGCCACTCGGTCTTGCAAACCGGCGGGAATTCCGAGTTGATCCCGTTCAATCGACAGCACGAGGGAGGGCAATACCCGTTTGGGAATGTCGATTTCATAAAAACTTTTCAGCGCACGAAGCGTGGCGACCACAATGGCACTCGACCCTGCCATTCCGACCTGGCGTGGAATTGACGTGGTGTAACGAAGCGAAAAATTACGGTCAGGAAGTGTCAATTTGCGTTCATTGCAGTACGTCACAAAACCGTTAATGGCGGCTTTGATGAGTCGAATTCCGCCGTAATAGCCATGTAAACGTACATCTTTGGCGAGATCGTAAATCGACGAAAAATCACTTTCGTCCGAAGAGCCGGGAATGATTTCGAGGCGGTCCCATTCGTGGAGGATGATTTGCGCGTAAAAATTTTTGACGCTCACGGTAATCGTTTTTCCGTTGTATCCATCGGATGGATTTCCGATCAATCCCGCTCTGGCAAAAATGCGGCTACGTATGAAGTCCATACGGGAATTGTACCACAAATAGGAAAAAATTGCTTTGCCCGTCTAGCATTCAAGCAACATCTTGTTTTCCCCGTTGCTCTGTGATACAATGCACTAGTCGGCTACATCAACATCACTTCTTAAGGAGATATTATCATGGGAGCAATCGTAACTTATCTAAGGCTTTGTTTCGCCTATTTTTGCCAATTCGCTATTTGGGGGTCCTGGGCAGTCGCCCTCGGAAGTTACGCCGGAAGCGAATTGGGCTTCACCAATATCGGCTGGCTTTACAATGCCATCCCGCTCGGTGCCCTCATTGCTCCCCTCTTCATCGGTCCCATTGCCGACCGATATTTCGCCGCTCAAAAAGTGATGTTCGTCCTCCATCTTATCGGCGGACTCGCCCTCATCGCCTGCGGTTGGCTCTGTGCGAATGGTTTACCCGGCTTTCTCGACTCCATCGGATTGTTTCCCATCATCATGGGCTTGATGCTCCTTTCCGGTATCTGCTACATGCCGACGCTCGGACTGATCAACTCCGTTGTGTTCAAGCATCTGCCGAGTCCGGGGATGGCACCCTACGTGTTCGTGTTCGGAACCATCGGCTGGATCGTCGTGAACCTTTTCATTGCCGCTTTTTGCGGTGGTGCAGAAACGCCGAACTTTTTCTTTGTCGGCGGAACGGTCGGCGTGATCCTTGCCTTGTACTCGTTGACTCTTCCCAACACGCCGCCGAAAGGCGCACCGGCTCCCGGCGAAAAGTCCGGCGGACTCGGTGTGCTGTCGCTCTTCTCGAATCTTTCGTTCGGCATTTTCGTTCTCTGTGTTTTCTTGGCGAGCGTACCGGCTTGCAATTACTTTTTTCCGGCACAGGGACTATTCCTTACAGAGCGCGGCTATCCGGCACCCGTCGCACTGGCAACGCTCAACCAGTTTTCCGAAATTGCCTTTATGCTTGCGCTGCCATTTTGCGTTGCGAGATTCGGTTTGAAAAATGTCTTACTCGTCGGTATGGCTGCGTGGTCGATTCGATATTTCTGCTTTGCGGAACCGTTCTTTGCCCTTGTCATTGCCGGTCTGTTATTACACGGATTCTGCTACTCGTTCCTGTACGTTGCCGCCTATATGTATGCGGAAAAAGTCGCACCGGCACACCTAAAAGCCAGTGCGCAGAGCATGATGGTCTTCCTCTTGCTTGGAGTCGGTCAGGTCCTCGGTGGTTATGGCTACGACATTATGCGTGAGGCGAATCCGCCGAAATTTACGGCAATCGCCGTCGGCGGTGCCCAGTTGGAAACACTGCCGGAAGGACTGGATGCAACCAACGAGTTCATGGTTCCCATACCGGCGTGGAGCGAATCCGAAGACAGTATGCTCCAATACCTCGACCTTGCCGCACAGGTCGATAAATTTTTCGGCAGAGAAAAGAAAGTTTCGACTGCCCGAACCGTTGACCTCGGTAAGTTGCTCGGAGGACAACCGCTGTCTATGGAGTCCATTAACGCCATGGATAGAGAGCAGTTAGTGCGGGATGGTGTCGAAATATCGAAGACGAGTACCTGTTGCGACTCCGGTACACCTGCTTTTGAGCCTTTCGTTGTGACTGTTCACTACACAAAGGATGATTTGAAAGAACTCTGTAAAACGATTGCTGGCAAGGATGACTTTTCACTAACACGAGCGGATTGGCTTGCCGCCCAGGCGCATGACTGGAAGAAGATTTGGCAGATACCGGCAATTTTCATTGCGGCGTGTTTTGTGGTCTTCCTGTTGCTCGGTCGGAATCCGAAAGAGTCAACGCCGGAAACGAAAGCGGCGTAGTGATAAAAGGGAGTTTCTAAAAACCCTCTTTGCGTCCTTTGCGGTTTTTACCGCAAAGGACGCAAAGATTTACGTAAGGTACGTAGAGAACCAATAATGCCGATATAACCCAACGTTTTTAGAAGTTCCTTTTAGTGTTCCGAATACTCGTACCGTAAACCATCAATGGATTCCAATTTTCCATTTCGTTTGACATAGAAAAAGTCCCAGCCGTTATTGTTCGGTAAATTACGGTGTTTTGCCGACATCTTATGGATCGATAAAACGTCATGGCTGTCATCTACGTACCCTTCGCTCGTCAATTTACCGACAAACGTGTCCTTTTTGTCATACAATTTTTCTCCAACGGACAGGTAGCCCCCTTCAATCAGTTGCTTCATACTGACTCGTGGCGGCTTGACTTCGAGACTTAAATCAAACAAAGAATTTTCTTCCAGTTTTACTTTTGCAATCCGCTCTTCGGCAATCGTAATATATTTGGCTTCCCTTTCTAAACCGATGTAATTGCGTCCCAAACGTTTGGCAACCGCTCCCGTCGTACCTGTTCCGAAAAATGGATCCAAAACGATGTCTCCCGGCTTCGTGGTGGAGAGAATAATCTTGTACAACAATTTTTCCGGTTTTTGTGTGCTATGCGCCTTTTTGCCGCCATCGTCTTTCAAACGCTCATTGCCGATACAGAGAGAAATATCCCAAACGCTCTTATCCTGCTTGTCGCCGTTGATGTGTTTCATCGTTTTGTAGTTGAACGTGTACTTTGCCGCTTGACTTTTCGTACACCAGAGCATGGTTTCGTGCGAATTTTGGAATCGTGTCCCGCCGAAATTCGGCACCGCATTCGGCTTTGACCAGATCACGTCATTCAAAATCCAAAAGCCGAGGTTTTGCATAATGTAACCAAGCCGATAGATATTTTGGAACGCTCCGATCACCCAAATCGAGCCGTTCGGTTTGAGAATTCGTTTGCACTCGGCGAGCCATTTTTCGCTGAATTCGTCGTATTCTTTGTAGGTATTGAACTTGTCCCACTTGTCTTCCACGCCGTTAAATTTTGTGCCGTTCGTCCGCAACAATTCTCCTTCCGTTTGCATCCAATACGGGGGATCGGCAAAAATCAAGTCAATGGAGTCGTCAGGAATTGATGACAAATTTGCCAAACAATCGCCGGCGATGACTGTGTTGAGACAATCGGTTAGGGACATAGAGTTGATTCTAACGAGGTCGGCAACGTTTGCAACGTGTCACCATTCAATTCCATCATTTTCACGCCGCTGCTGTGAAATGCCAAGTTCTGCAATCCACGACGAAGACATTAACGCCAACAGTTACTTATATTTTTCCTTCTCCTTTTCGGAATAGCAACCGGGAACCTCTAACAACCTCATTTTATCCGCGCTTGCGGAGCGGAAGTCCAGCATTTTCGGCAACATTTCCGCCGATTCGCCACTTTTCACGCCCAAATCCCCT
>Ga0082212_10007623_pt1 | contig 14268 bp, 8 predicted proteins | sample TergutNt197P3_FD_71548 | JGI IMG/M metagenome (GOLD analysis project Ga0082212, IMG submission 71548) | Neocapritermes taracua P3 segment gut microbial communities from Petit-Saut dam, French Guiana - Nt197 P3 | ecosystem: Host-associated > Arthropoda: Insects > Digestive system > Gut ... | reverse complement strand
GTCCGGCGCGATGAGGGCTTTGCGGAAGCCGGGCGCGGCGGGGCGCAGACCAGCGAGGTTGCGATACATCCACTCGACGATGGAGCCGTAGGCGTAGTGGTTCATCGAGTTCATGCCGGTGCCGCTGCATGTGCCGTCGGGCAGGACGGAGTTCCAGCGTTCCCAGACGGTCGTGGCGCCGAGGTTGACCTCGTAGAGCCACGAGGGATAATCCTCGCGGAGGAGGAGTTTCATCGCAATGTCGGGGCGGCCGTTGTCGGAGAGGACGCGGCAGAGAATCGGGGTGCCGACAAAGCCGGTGGTGAGCGCCCATTTGTTGTCCTCAAGCAGTTTCACGAGGCGGTCGAACGTGCGCGCGCGGAACTTTTCGGGCACCAAATTGAAGTGGAGCGCGAGCGCGTGGGCGGTCTGCGTGTCGCAGACGCAGCGGCCGGTGGCGGTGAAAAACTCCGCCAAAAACGCCGCCTTTACTTCGGCGAGGAGTTTGGTGTAGCGCGCGGCGTCCTTAGTTTCGCCGAGGACGAGCGCGGCGTCGCGTGTGAGTTCGGTGGAGCGGGCGTAGTAGGCGGTGCAGATGAAGTACTGGTCGGTCATGCCGAGGACGTGGTTGGAGTCTTTCATCAGCCCCTTGTAATCGTCGAGCGCGAGCCAGTCGCCGAAGTGGGAACTGTCCGCCCAGATGCGCTTGCCGCCGGTGCGCTCGTCGACGCCCTTGATGTAGCCGACCCACGCCTTCATCGCGGGATACGCCTTGCGCAGCGCCGCCTTGTCGCCGTAGTATTCGTAGGCGGTCATGGGGACGACGGTGCAGGCGTCGCCCCACGCGCACTTCGAGTGGTCGGCGCCGCCTTCGCGCGCCGAGCGGATCCACTGCGTCAGCGCGGGGACGGTGTGGCCGATGCCGCCGCCGAATTCGGGCTGTTCGAGGACGACGTCGCGCATGTATTTGGTGAAGAACGCGGAGCAGTCCATTTGGAAGCACGCGGTGCCGGCGAAGATCTGCGCGTCGCCCGTCCAGCCGAGGCGCTCGTCGCGTTGCGGGCAGTCGGTCGGGACGTCGAGGAAGTTGCCTTTTTGGCCCCAGAGCGCGTTGCTGATGAGTTGGTTGACTTTTTTGTTGTCGGTCGTGATGAAGCCCGTGCGTTCGAGGTCGGAGTGGATGACCAAGCCTTTGAAATCGGCCGCCTTCATCGTTTTCGGGAAGCCCTCCAACTTCGCGTAGCGGAACCCGTAGAACGTGAAGTGCGGACGCACCACGCGTTTTTTGCCGTCGGGTTTGTAGGTGTATTGCGCTTCGGCGGCGCGGAGATTGTCGCGGTAGAAATTGCCCTCCTGCAACAGTTCGCCGACTTGGATGCGCATCGTGGTCGTCCAGTTCGCGGGCGCGTTGAATGTCAGCCAACCCGTGAAATTCTGCCCGAAATCGAGCACCGTCTCGCCCTTCGGCGTCTTGATGACTTTCGGTTTCAGCGTTTCGATGACGCGGATGGGCGGCGACAGGCGGTCGACGATGGGCCCCGCCTCCTCCGGCTCCGGCGCGAACTCCACCGCGCCCGTCCAGCGCGCCGGCACTTCGAGATTCGCGTCGTAATTCTCGCCGAAATAGATGCTCGATTTTATCACCGGCGACGGCGACGTCTCCCACGTCGCGTCCGTCGCGGCGAGAAGCGCGCCCTTTGCGCCGCGCACTTCCGCGATCACGCCCGAATGCGGACCGAACTGCCCCGAATTGCCCCAGCCCATCGACGAATTGTACCAGCCCTCGCCGACGTGTATCGTGATTGAGTTGTCGCCCCTTTGGAGGAACGGCGCGATGTCGAACGTCTGCGCCTGGACGTGTTTCCAGTAGGAGTGGTAGCCCGGCAGCAGCACCTCGTCGGTGATTTTCCTGCCGTTGACTTTGATTTCGTAAACGCCGAGCGCCGTCGCGTGGATGCGGAACGACGTGTTCGCCGAACGCGCCGGGTCATCCGCCAGCGTGATTTTCTTGCGGGCGATGAAACGGTGTGTCGGCTCCTTGGCGAAGCCCTGCGTGATCCACTTCGCGGCCCACGGCTCGGACATTTTTCCGGTTTCAAAAAACGATTTTTCGGAAACGACTGTTATTTTCGCGGCGGATTTCAGTTCGACCTGCCAGTAGTAGCGCGTGCGCGGTTCCAGTTTTACGCCCGGCTCGAACGAGATCGGATCGATGTCGTCGCGCGCGTCGGAATCGAAGACGGGGTTTCTGAACGTCGGATTCGTTGCGATCACGACCCGCGTGAGGAATTGTTTTTTCAGTTCGGCGGGCGTTTCCGTTTCGACGACCCACGAGAGTGAGAGGCTTGACAGATCGGCGCCGATCGGTTCGGAGAGGTGATTCGCTTTGAGACGGTTGATTTGCATGTGTGAAGATTTTTTAGTTGTGAAACTGATGAGTTGAGGAAATTATACCGGAATGCCGGGAAATAAACAAATTGCGGAATTTCGCATTTTCGCAATTTCCCCAAAATTTCTCTTGACAAGCCCCCCGCGTTTATGATATGTTGTCTTTCGCGAGGCGTAAAACGACCCCGCGATTTCTGCTCTTTGACACGCCGCGCAACCTCGGAAGCCATCCGCACGGGCGGATTGCGCCCGCCCGAACAATCCCCACTCCGGAGAACACCCACACCCACACCAGCCTCATGAACAACGAACTCCTCGCAACACTCTCAATCATCGAACGCGAAAAGGGAATCGCCCGCGAAATCCTCATACAGGCGGTCGAGGGAGCCCTCCAGAAAGCCGCGCGCAAATCGCTCGGCACATCACGGGACGCGCGTGTCGAAATCAACCCCAAGACCTGTGACATCACGGTCTTCCAAACCCTCATCGTCAACGACTCCGAAAAGGGGTCCGGCTACATCCCCCTCAAAGCGGCGCGCATCCTCAAACCCGAAATCCAAATCGGCGACCAAATCGAGGTCAAGGCCGAAGCCAAGGACTTCGGACGCATCGCGGCGCAGACCGCCAAACAGGCGCTCTTCCAGGCCATTCGCGCCGCCGAGCGCGAAGTCGTCTTCCACAAATACCTCCCCATGGTCGGCCGAATCGTAAACGCCACCGTGAAGGAAATCGTGCGCGGCAGCTGCATCTGCGCCGTCGACGGCGGCGGCGAGGCGATACTCCCCCTCAAACAAAAACTGCCCACGGACAAACTGAACCCCACCCAGCAGTTCCGCGCCCTGCTCTTCGACGTGCTCGACCCGCGCGGCGCGATGGAAGCCGCCGCCAAGGAACCCGCCGGCTCCGGCTCCCCCGCCAAAGACAACAACTCCCCCGGCATCATCCTCTCCCGCACAAGCCCCGATTTCCTCCGCGCGCTCTTCACCGAGCAGGTCAGCGAAATCAAGGACGGCTCCATCGAAATCATCAACGTCGTGCGCGACCCCGAGGAACGCCGCGCGAAAATTTCCGTGCGCAGCCTCGACGGCGGCAAAATCGACCCCGTCGGCGCCTGCATCGGCACGCGCGGCGCCCGCATTCAGGCCGTCCAGCGCGAACTCAACGGCGAGAAAATCGATGTTGTGACGTGGAGCGCGGACCCCCGCGTACACGCCATCAACGCCCTCGCCCCCGCCAAAATCGAATTCGTCGAAATGGTCCCGTTCGTCGCCGACCCGCGCGAAGACCGCCGCCTCGGCGAACCCGCGGACGCCGCCGCGCGCAAATACATGATCCGCGCCGTCGTCCCCCGCTCCGGCTTCACGCAGGCCATCGGCAAACGCGGCCAGAACGTGCGCCTCTCCTCCCGCCTCATCGGCTGGAAAATCTCAATCGAGCAGAAGGAGGAGAAGTCCCTCGACGACGCCGTGCGCGAAGCCAACGAGGCGCTCGCCGCACAACTCGGCATACCCGTCGAGACCGCCAAAATCTTCTTCGACTTCGGCTACACCACCCCCGAGGGCATCACCAACAGCCCCTCCGAAATGTTCGTCTCCGACGCCGGAATCAAAGGCATCGACCCCGAACTCGCCGAGCAAATCTGGGCGAAGGCCGAAGAGTTCATGAGATCGAAAATCTCAAATCAGGAACCGTTGGAATACGCCGAAACCGAAGACGACGAAGACACCGAAACCGAAGAGTCGACAACCCCCGAGGAGGACGAGGCAACGCCGGATGAAACTTACTGAACTCGCCAAAGAACTTGGCACGACCCCGCGCAAACTCCTCCTTCTCTCGAAGGAGACCGGGCTTGCCATCTCCACCTACGGCTCCGAACTCCGCAAGAAGGACGAGGCCTCGCTGCGCAACGCCCACAAACCGCGCACCGCCGCCGAAACCGCCGCGGACGACGCCGCTTTCAACGACGCTCTCGCGCGTAAAAAAGCCGCCGCCGCCGAACGCGCCGCCGCGAAAGCCGCCGCCGACACCGACATCCTCCGCGAAACCTCGCGCCGCGCCAAAGCCGCCGTAAAAGGCAGGGCGTTTTCTCCGAAACCGCCGGAACCGGAACACACCGAAACCGGGCGGCTCGGCGAGCCGCCCCCACCTTCCTTGCCGGAACCCGAAGCAGGTGGGGCTCGTTCGCCGAACGAGCCGAAAACGCCGGAAATTTCCGCAATTCCACCGCCACCGCCTCCGCCCCCGGAGCCGGCGCCGGAAATTCCCGCAACCCCGCCTCCGCCCAAGGCGGTGGTGGGCGGAATGTTGCCCGTGCGCAATTTGTCTGCTCCGCGCGAACTCATACAAAACCAGCCGCAACCCTCCAAACTCGTCAAAAAAGTGACGAAGGAGGCGCAGCGCGAGGCGAAGAAAGTAGTCGAGAAATTCATCAAGGATTCCGCCGCCGCCGCGCGCGCCGCCGAATCCGTTACGGGTGGGGCGAACCGTCCCGGTGAGCCTGTCACCCCCGCCGCTCCCGCTGAAATCACCCCCTCCCCCTCCCTCCTCACCGCGCTCCCGACACGTTCCGCGTCAATCGGACTGCCGACAGGCGCCGGAACGCAAACGGCCGTCATCCCGCCCGCGCCCAAAAAAGCGCCGCCCGGCGCCGCCGCGAAAAAACCGCCGCGCGCCCTGCATCCGCTCGACGAGGACGAGGACAACATCGCGATTCTCCCCGGCAAAATCACCCGCGTCGTTCGCACCCCCGCGCAACAGCCCGGCAAAGGCGCCCCCGCGCGTCCGAAACCCGGCGGCGCCCCCGCACCCGGCGCGCGCCGGGACGCGCCGCGCGGCCGCGGCGACCCGCGCGATTCGCGCGACGCGCGTGGCAGGGTCCTCACCCCGCCCCCGGTCTCCAAAGTCGAAAACGGCGTGCTGAAACTGCACGCGAACGTGCTCGTCAAGGAACTCGCGGACAAACTCGGCATACGCCCGAACGTGCTCATCACGCAGTTGATGAAACTCGGCGTGCTCGCGTCCATCAACCAGAGCGTCGATTTCGCAACGGCCGCGCGCATCTGCTCGCTCAATGATGTGACCGCCGAACTCGAAAAATCGAAACGCGCGAGCGAGAGAAAAACCGTCATCAAAAATCCGGAGGACGACGACGAGATTCCGGAAGACCGCACGGATCAGTTGCGTCCGCGTCCGCCGGTGGTGGCGTTCTTCGGACACGTCGACCACGGCAAAACCTCCATCATGGACCGCATACGCTCCGCGAGCGTCGCGGCGGGTGAAGTCGGCGGAATCACACAGCACATCAGCGCTTACACCGTCGACGCCGGCGGACGGCTCATCACGTTTTTGGACACGCCGGGCCACGCCGCATTCACGTCGATGCGCGCGCGCGGCGCGACGCTGACCGACATCGCCGTCATCATCATCGCCGCCGACGACGGCATCATGGAGCAGACCAAGGAGGCGATCAAACACGCCCGCGAAGCGGGTGTTACCATCATGGTCGCCATCAACAAAATCGACCTGCCGACGGCGAACGTCATGCGCGTCATGCAGCAGTTGCAGGCGGAGAATCTCACGCCCGAAGACTGGGGCGGCGACACCGTCGTCTGCGCGATTAGCGCCGCGACCGGCGAGGGCATCGGCAATCTGCTCGACATGATTCTGCTGCAGTCGGACGTTTTGGAATTGACCGCGAATCCGGACCGGCGCGCCGACGGCGTCGTCATCGAAGCGGAGATGAAACCCGGCAGCGGACCGGCGGCGAACATTCTCGTAACCGGCGGCACGCTGAAAGTCGGCGACGCCGTTTTGTGCGGCGAGCAATACGGCAAGATCCGCGCGATAATCGATTCGACGGGACGGCGCGTGCGGACGGTCGCGCCCTCGCAGGCGGGCACCATCATGGGCCTGTCCGGCGTGCCGGAAGCGGGCGCGGAATTCCGCGTCATGCTCACCGAGAAACGCGCGCGCGAGTTGGCGGCGGAATACGCCGAGGCGCGCAAGATCGAAATGCTCGGCGCCGTTACGCAGGCGCGTTCGCTGGACGACATTTTCAAGAAGATGCGCGAGACGGAGAAGATCGAATTGTCGGTCGTGATACGCGCTGACGTGCAGGGCTCGGTCGAGGCGGTGACGGAATCGATACAGTCGATAAAAAGCGCGAAGGTGTCCGTGGACATCATACAGTCCGGCACGGGCGCGATTACGGCGAACGACGTGCAGCGCGCGTCGAACGCGAAGGCGGTCGTGGTCGGCTTCAACGTGTCGCCCGAGAGCGGCGTGTTGGCGGAATCGCGTCATTACGGCATACGGATCAAGACTTTCCGCATCATCTACGAGTTGCTCGACTACATCAAGAACGAGATGCTCGATTTGATTCCGGTGGAGTACAAGGAGGTGGTGCGCGGACACGCGACGGTGCGGCAGGTGTTCAACCTTGGCAAAGTCGGCGTCGCGGCGGGCAGCGCGGTGCAGGACGGCGTGATCATCACGGGCGCGAAGGCGCGCGTCATGCGCAAAAACAAGATGGTCCACAGCGGCGACATCTCCACGATCCGGCATTACAAGGACGAGGTGAAAGAGGTCAACGCCGGACAGGAATGCGGCATCCTCCTCGCCGACTACACGGATTACCAGGAGGACGACGTCATCGAATGCTTCGTCTTCGAGGAACTTCCGAAGACGCTCTGACAACATGCTGGGATTCGGAATCCGCGTTTACAGGGCGAGTGAGCCGCAGAATGACCATGTGAGAAAATGTCTCGCCCACTGGACTATTAGTTCCGTTGCGCTTCCCGGCCGCAAGGCATGGGAAGACATCGAAAAAAACAGCGTCTTATTGGAGCGCAACGGCGGTTATCCGTTGAAATACGAGACCACCGGCAAGTTCGTCAAGGCGTTTCTGAAAGACGGAATGCCCGGACGAATCGCCTTTTTCGGCGACGAAAGCGCCGGTTATCCGACCACGCAAGACCCGCGCGAACTGGACGAACTCGTGAACGGCAGATGCGACGATCAGGCGGTCGCGGCGCTGGATGACGACGAAAAAATCATCATCGACTGCTGGGATCAAAGTTAAGGCGCCATCATGTCGCGTGTTCGCGCCCCGTAGGGATGTAATGTCGCGTGTTCGCATCCCGTAGGGATGCGAATCTTGGTAGCGCGGGGTGAAACCCCGGGAAAATGTTGCCACCTCATCCGCATCCCGTAGGGATGCAATATTGGTGGAATATGGCATAATGATGACGCACGACTCAACCCAATTTCATAACACCATGAGCGAATCCGAAATCATCATATACCGCACCGATGACGAACGCGTGAAAATCGATGTCCGCGTCGAGGACGAAACCGTCTGGATCACACAAGCGCAGATGGCGGAACTGTTTGAAACATCGAAACAGAACATCAGCCTGCACATCAACAACGCTTTCAACGAAGGCGAATTGAAGCCGGAAGCAGTTGTCAAGGAATCCTTGACAACTGCCGCCGACGGTAAAAATTACAACACGAAATTTTACAACCTCGACGTGATAATTTCCGTCGGCTATCGCGTGAAATCGCTACGCGGCACGCAATTTCGCCAATGGGCGACCAAACGGCTCAACGAATACATTCGCAAAGGTTTCACATTGGACGATGAACGCTTGAAAAACGGCGGCGGCCGTTATTTTCGCGAACTCCTCCAACGCATCCGCGACATCAGGGCAAGCGAACGCAATTTTTACCAGCAAGTAACTGACATCTACGCCACGGCGGTTGATTACGACCCGAAAGCGGAAATCACACGCGATTTCTTCGCGACCGTTCAGAACAAACTGCATTTCGCCGCGCACAAACACACGGCGGCGGAAGTCGTTTACGAACGCGTGGACAACCGCAAACCGCATGTGGGAATGACGAATTTCAAAGGCGATTATGTGACCAAAGCCGATGTGCGCGTGGCGAAAAATTATCTCGGCGAAAAGGAGTTGCAAGTTTTGAATCTGCTTGTTTCGTCATTTCTCGATTACGCGGAATTGCAGGCGCTTGAGGAACGCTCAATGACCATGAAAAATTGGATAGACGAACTCGACCTGCAAATCGTTTCAAACCGCCGCGAATTACTGAAAGGCAAAGGAAAAGTAACGCACAAAGAAGCGGTGGAAAAAGCCGAAGCCGAATTTGAAACATACCGCGCCCGCGAAATGAAAAACCTCGTGAGCGATTTTGACAAAGCGATGAAAACCATAGGCAAACCGGCAACGGACGGCGGAAAACGGAAAACATCATCGGGAAAAAAATAACACATCCATGCACCCATTTGTCTACGCGGCAAAAAATGGCGACACCGAGGCCGTGAAAAAATTCATTGCCGGTAAAATTGATGTCAACATAGGTGATGCCGACTTGTACGCCCTCTTCGGCGACACCTCCGCCGGAATCGATTGTTTTGGGGACAACTACTGTCCCGCGCATGGGTATGACGGCGGTTCGACAGCCCTCATTTGCGCCGCAAAAAACGGACATTTGGAAATCGTGAAAATCCTCATCGGCGCCGGCGCAGATGTGAACGTGATAAATTACAATTCAGACGGCCTTGACAAGGAATGGACCGCTCTTTACGCGGCTGTCGCAAAAGGACACGTCGAAATCGTAAAAACGCTCATCGCCGCCGGCGCCGATGTGAATCCCGCATTTGATGATTATGGTCACGAATGGACACCGCTTATGGAAGCGGCGTTCAATCGCGATAACGAAATCGTGCGAATCCTTCTCGCCGCGGGCGCCAATGTTAATGCCCGTACGAGCGAATTCGGACACACGGCGTTTCTGGTGTCCCTCCAAGATGACGCTTACACCGAAACCGCGAAAATACTTTTGTCAGCCAACGCCGACGTCAACGCCGAATATTTGTGTGAAAACGAAACGGCGTTGATGTACGCCGCGAAAAGCGGAAACATTGAAGTCGTGAGGTTTTTGCTCATCGCCGGTGCCGATGTCAATTTTTCGGGGTGCGGTTTTTTCCGCTCGACCGCGCTCATGTTGGCAACTTCGGCGGAGCACATTGAAATTGTGAAACTCCTCATAATCGCCGGCGCCAATGTCAACGCCGTGGATTTTTACGGAAAAACGGCTTTGATGTTTGCCGCGAAATCCGGAAACGCGGATATTGTCAAAGTCTTTTTACTCGCCGACGCCGATATCGGCATTAAAAACAAAGACGGTAAAACAGCCCTTGATTTGGCGGTTGAAAACGGACATGTTGAAATAGTGAAATTATTGGACAATCACAAAACCCTCAACTCCTAATCTTTTGCCATTGAGTTTGAAATCCGGAATCATCGGTGTTGTCGGACGCACCAACGCTGGCAAATCGACGCTCGTCAACCGCATACTAGGCGAAAAAGTGAGCATCGTCTCACCAGTCGCGCAGACGACGCGCGCCGTCATACGCGGTGTGCTGACCGACGAGCGCGGACAACTCGTCCTGCTCGACACACCGGGTCTGCACAAAAGCCGCAACCTCCTCACATCCACGATGAACAAGCGCGCGCGCGTCGCATCCGAAGGCGCGGACGCCGTTTTGCTCGTCGTCGACGCGTCCGTTTCTCCGCAACTCGAAGACGACGGATGGATGAGGCGGTTGGCGAAATCCGATGTTCCCGTCGTCATCGCCTTTAACAAAAAAGACAAGGGGGACAAATCCGCGGAATTCAAATTGTTGTGGGATGAAATCAGAAGTTCGGGAGTTCGGGAGTCCGAAAGTTCGGAAGTCCAATGGCATAATATCTCCGCCACTACCGGTGCCGGAGTCGACGCGCTTGTCTCCGCGCTTTTTTCGTTGCTTCCCGTCGGCGAGCCGCTTTTCGACACCGAAACGTTGTCCGATTATCCGCGCAAACTCGCAATCGCCGACATCATACGCGAACGCTTTTTCCTCGTGTTGAAAGACGAACTTCCGCATTCGATCGGCATCATCGTGGAATCAATAAGCGACACTTCCGACCTCATGCAAATCGACGCGACGATACTCGTCAAACGTGAATCGCACAAGGGCATTGTCATTGGCAAAGGCGGCAAATTTATCAAAGACGCGCAGAAATCCGCCGCGAGGGAAATCACCTCCGCCTACGGTGTCAGAGCCACGGTTTCATTGCGCGTGAAAGTCGTTCCCGATTGGGACGAAAACCCCACCGTTTTGGGACAAATGGGGTTTTGAATAATTGCGAAATTAAAATTCCGCAATTTTATTTCACTTCTTAAATTTCGTCCACTTCTCCTTGGACTTGTTCGATGCGAGGACGGTTTCGAGGAATGCGACGCCGTCAACGCCGTCGATGACGTTCGGGGTGTCGATGGCGGGGATTTTTTCGCCGGCGACTTCGGCGCGGATCGCGCGGTACGCCTCGCGGTAAAGATTCGCGAACGCCTCGATGAATCCCTCCGGGTGTCCCCACGGGAGGCGGGTCGCACCCTTCGCCTCGGCGCATAAATTGTTGTTGCCGCGCGAGAGACGCGTTACGGTCCCGGCGGGGTCTTTGATGAGCAGATAGTTGGGATTTTCCTGCGCCCACTCGATTCCCTTGTCCGTGCCGTAAACGCAAATGCGCAGCGGATTCTCCTCGCCCGCCTGAATCTGCGAGGAGTAAAGAATGCCCTTGGCGCCGCCTTTGTAGCGGATGAGCACATTGCTGTCGTCTTCGAGGCGGTTGCCGGGGATGAAGGAGGTGAGGTCGGCGCAGAGCGAATCGATTTCGAGGCCGGTGATGTATTTCACGAGGTTTTCGCAGTGCGTGCCGAGATCGCCGGTGCAGCAGGAGCCGCCGGCGATTTTCGGATCCATGCGCCACATCGCGATGTTGTTGCCGGGCGCGTTGATGAGCCCCGCGAGCCAGCCCTGCGGATATTCGACGACCACTTTGTTGATTTTGCCGAGTTCGCCGCCGAGCACCATTTTGCGGGCGTGTTTGACCATCGGGTAGCCCGTGTAATTGTGGGTCAGAACGAAAACCTTTTTCGTCTTCTTGACGATCGCCGCGAGTTCCTTCGCCTGCTTCAGTGTGCAGGTCATGGGTTTTTCGCACACGACGTTGAAGCCCGCTTCGAGACACGCCTTGGCGATGGGGAAGTGGCTGGCGTTGGGGACGACGATGTCGATGAAATCGAGGCGCTCATCCGCCGGCAGTTTCGCCTCCTTTTTGAGCATCGTCTTGTAATCGGAGTAAGTCCGGCACGGACACACCTTGAACGTATCGCCGAAGGCAAGCGATTTTTCCGGCTTTGAGGAGAACGCGCCCGCGACCAGTTCCGCCTCGTTGTCCAATGTTGCCGCCATGCGGTGCACGCCGCCGATGAAACCGCCGCCGCCGCCTATCATGCCCATGCGAAGTTTGCGCTCGCTCATAATGAAAATCTCCTGTAATTTGTTATTTCCTTGAACTATAACGATACGCTAAAATCCGGAAAATGTCAACCGGATTCCGCGACTCGTCTTTTCGCCCCAACCCCTTGCGCGGACATTTCTCACCGCTTGCGGAAATGATCGGAATGTTGTATCCTTTTCACACATGAAAAATTCCGTGAAAATCCCCGCTTACGAAGAACAGGTTTACGCCGCTGTGCTCGGTAAAATTATCGGCGTTTATCTCGGCCGTCCTTACGAAGGCTGGTCGAAGGACGCCATTGAGAAAAAGTGGGGCGAAATCACGCGCTATGTTCACGAAGACCAAGGCGTGCCGCTCGTGGTCGCGGACGACGACATCTCCGGCACGTTCACGTTCGTGAAAATTCTGGAGGATTCGGGTCTCTACGCCGACACGCCCCCCGAACTTTTCGGCGAAAACTGGCTCAACTTCCTCATGGAATACAAGACCGTGCTCTGGTGGGGCGGGGTTTCGCACTCCACCGAACACACGGCTTTTCAAAACCTCAAAAACGGCGTCCCGTCCCCGCAATCCGGTTCCGCCGCGCTCAACGGACGCGAAGTCGCGGAACAAATCGGGGCGCAGATTTTCATCGACGCGTTCGGCATGGTCGCGCCCGGCGACCCCACCCTCGCCGCCACGCTCGCGCGCCGCGCCGCGTCCGTCTCACACGACGGCGAGGCGGTTCACGCCGCAGTTGTCGTCGCCGCGATGGTCAGCCTCGGATTCGTTCATCACGACATCACCAAACTCCTCGACGAGGCGATCAAATTCATCCCCGCCGATTCGCAAATCGCCGCCATCCACCGCAACGTCCGCAAGTGGGCGAAGCAGGACAGGGATTGGCGCAAAACCTACGAGCGCATCGACGCGGAATACGGCTACGCGAAGTTCGGCGGCAACTGCCACATTGCGCCCAACCACGCGATCATGGTGATGGCGTGGGCGTATTCGCGCAACAACTTTTTCGAGGCGATGAAAATCATCTGCACCGCCGGATGGGACACCGATTGCAACGCCGCGAACGTCGGCTCCGTCATGGCGCTTGTCGTCGGATTGGACCACATCTGCGACGATTACGACTTCCGCACACCATTCGCCGACCGCGTGATAATTCCGACCGCCGAAGGTACGGATTCCATCACCGACGCGGCGCTCATCGCCGCGAAAATCGCGCGGATTGGGAGAAGGATGTGTCTTGCGGCGGACCTGCGATCCGCCGGGCGTTGCACAGCAACGCCGCTACACAACTTCGCGCTTCCCGGCGCAATGCACGGTTATCAACCCGACACCAACGCCGTGTTGTCATGGCACGAAAAAGCGCTCGCCGTCCGATTTGTCGCCGCGCCAAACGCGCCCGCATCGTTCGGCGCTTACGTCAGCAATCCCGATTCAAAAGGCGGCGGCGGTTACCGCACCATGACCACGCCTTGGCTTTACGGCGGACAAACCGTAACGGCGAAAATCAAAGACGTGAAAACCGACGGCGCCGCGTCCGTGCGTTTTTACGTTCAGGACCAAAACGGCGTGAAATTTCATTCCGCGCCGAAAACGCTTGCGAACGGCAAACCCATGACGTTGCGCTGGCAAGTGCCGGCCGATGTTTTTCCGATTGTAAGATTCGGATTCGAAGTAGGGGTTGAAAAATTTCAACCCTCAACCCGAACCACACCATCTTCCGGCGCTTTCTCCGTCGACTCCGTCGATTTCACCGGCACCCCATCTCTCTCCATCGCCGCATTCCCCGCAGGTTCCGACCGCGAGAATATTCCCGGCTTCATTTCCAACATCGACAACCTGCGCGGCGCGTTTTCCAACGACACCGAAGCGCTCACGCACTTCGGCAAAAACGAGGGCGTCGGCGTGATTGTAACCGGTAATCGTGATTGGACGGACACCGCGATCAACTCCCGTTTTGCGATACACGCCGCGAAACGCGCCGGCTTCGTCGTGCGTTATCAGGGCTTGCGCAGATATTACGCCGTCGTCTTCACGAAAACGCACATCCAAATCATCAAACGGCATTACTCCACCGAAACCGTCCTTGCCGAAACCCCGTTCACCGCGCCGGAAAACACACCCTTCGACGTGGCAGTGTCCGCACACCGCCACACGATTCAAGCGAAAGTTGGCGACATCACCCTCACCGCCCGCGACACAACATTCCCCTCCGGCGGCGCCGGCTTTTTCATCGAACAAGGTCTCGCCGGATTCGGACAATTGACAATTGACAATTAATAATTAATAATTGATAATTATTTAATGTATTCATCAACTCTCAAACCCGGCGAGCCCGCGCTCACGACCGAACTCATCGGGCGGCGCATCGCGTATCCGTTCGCGTTGCTCGCGAAAAAACTCGGCATGAGCGCGAACGCTGTAACCGTCATCGCCGGATGTTGCTGGATGCTTTCGCTGCCGCTGCCGTATTTGGCGGCGGATGCGTTTTTCGGACACTGCGGCTGGCGTTATCCGAACAGGTCTATGGCGCTTT
>Ga0082212_10007622_pt1 | contig 14268 bp, 13 predicted proteins | sample TergutNt197P3_FD_71548 | JGI IMG/M metagenome (GOLD analysis project Ga0082212, IMG submission 71548) | Neocapritermes taracua P3 segment gut microbial communities from Petit-Saut dam, French Guiana - Nt197 P3 | ecosystem: Host-associated > Arthropoda: Insects > Digestive system > Gut ... | reverse complement strand
GTCGGAAGTCGCGAACGCAGTAAAGACTGTGCCCGACGACTTTTTCAACGCAGCACGGAACCATGCCTCAGAGAAGGGGATCCAATATCTGCTCCCCCTTATCGAGGGGTCGAATGACGTGATCATGAGGAACGGGCTGCCTGTGTTCTTGAGCTTAGCTTCGCTGTACGCGAAAAAGTAAAGTATCGTTCAACGAAGAAGTGAGCAAAGCCCTGCTTTGGCGGAATACATCCGCTCAGGCAGGGCTTTTGCATGCGTCTTAAGGCTCGGGGCATGATTCTGGCGGCAGCATACTCACTCAAAATTCAGATAGGAAGACTTCTGGATGGCGGGGATGGACTTGAGCTTCTCCAGGACGTCCTCGCTGATGGCGCTGTCCACTGAGAGGATCATCAGGGCGTCCCCCCCTTGCGCCTGCCTGGCTAATTGCATGCTGGCGATATTGACGTCATAATCGCCCAGGATGGTGCCCACGGGACCGACGATCCGGGGCTGATCCTTATGGGGGACAAGCACCAGATGACCGCTGGGCTGGATATCCAGGGTGAAGGCGTCGATTTCTACGAAATGCACCTCGCCATTTTGAAAAACACTCCCCGCAAGATGATGGCTCCAGCCTTCCCCCTTCACGGAGACGACCATCTTATTGGCATAGTCGGAGGCGCCGTCCCCCTGGACGGAAGAAACCTTGACCCCCCGCTCCCTGGCTAGCACAGGCGCGTTCACATAGTTCACCGCGTCATTCAAGACAGGCCTCAGCAAACCTTTTAAAAAGGAGTTGGTCAGGGGGCGCAGATCCAGGTCTTTATAGTCGCCTATGTATTGGATGTGGGTTTCTTTCACGGAGCCTTCGGCAAGATAGGAGGCCAGACGCCCGATTTTTTCCGCCAAGTCCATGAAAGGCTTGGCCTTTTCCATGATCTCCGGCCGGATAAAGGGGATATTCACCGCATTATGCACAGGAAGCCCGTGGAGTACCCTGGTGATCTCTTCGGCGACCTCCAGTGCCACATTGACTTGCGCTTCCTCAGTGGAGGCGCCCAGGTGGGGGGTAATGACCATTTGGGGCAGGGAAAACAGCGGATGCTCCGTCATGGGCTCTTGCGACCATACATCGATGGCCCCGCCGGCAATGACCCCGCCTTTCACAGCGTCATAGAGGTCTTCCTCATTGATAATGCCGCCCCGCGCCACGTTGATTACCCGGGTAGTGGGCTTCATCAGCGCGAACTGGTCTTTGCCGATCATATTCTTCGTCTCGTCAGTCAAAGGCATATGGACAGTGATAAAGTCTGCTTCGCGATAAATCCGCTCACGGTCGCTCATTTCTACGTCGAAGTGGCGAGCCCTGTCCTGCGTGATATAGGGGTCATAGGCAAGTACTTTCATGCCAAAAGCTTTACATCTGGTCGCGATCTCCGAGCCGATCTTACCGAAGCCCAGGATGCCGATGGTCTTGCCCCGCAGCTCTGTGCCGGTGTAGAGCTTTCTGTCCCACTGGTGCTGGCGGAGGGATTGGTCAGCCCGGGGGACGTGGCGTGCCAGGGCGAGGATCAAGGCCATGGTATGCTCGCAGGCGGAGATCGTATTGCCGTCGGGGGCGTTAATGACCAGTATCCCCTTCTTGGTCGCGGACTCCACATCGATGTTGTCGATACCTACGCCGGCCCTGCCTACGACTTTCAGCTGGCTTGCGGCTTCGATGATGCCTTTGGTGATCTTCGTTTCGCTGCGGACAACCATGGCTTGGTATGTATCGGCGATGGCAATGATCTCCTCTTCGCTTAGACCAAGCTTGACGTCCACGCGGAATGATTTGTCCTTCTCCAAAATTTCGACGCCCAACTCAGATATGGGGTCGCAGACGAGTATGTTCATGTTCTATACCCAACCTTCCTATTCATAAGGTACGCGGGGGCATACCCCAAACGTCATCACACACGGATAGAAACCCTGCTGCGCCAATCGGCTGTCATGCCGGCTGTCATGCCGGCTGCCCGGTCACCGCGTCGAAGGCCCAGTCCAGCCATTGGAGGGCGATTTCCAGATCGGACCTCTCCACGGTCGCGCCGCACCAGAAGCGCAGGCCGGCAGGGGCTTCCCGATAAGGAGCCACATCAAATGCAGCGCCTTCGCTCTCAAGCAGGCGGATGATCTCCTTGATTTTGTCGTCTGGCAAATCCACTTTCAAGCAGACGCTTGTGTTGGAGCGGGTATCCGGGTCTTTGGCGAGGAATTGGACCCAGTCCCGCGTCTCCACGAAGGCTTCCACAACCTTGAGGTTATCCTCGCTCTTTGCCCAGAGACTCCTCAGCCCGCCAATGGATTCCGCCCAGTCCAGCGCCTTCAGGTAATCCTCGTTACATAGCATAGAGGGGGTATTGATGGTATCCCCTTCAAAAATATTGCTTAAAAACTTACCCTTATTGACCAGCCGGAAAATCTTGGGCATAGGCCAGGGGGGCGTATATGCATTCAGGCGGTCGACTGCCCTGGGGGAGAGGACAAGCATACCGTGCGCTGCCTCGCCGCCCAGTACTTTCTGCCAGGAGAAGGTCGCCACATCGATTTTCTTCCAAGGGATTTCCATGGCAAAGACGGCGGAGGTGGCGTCGCAAATGGTCAGCCCTTGCCTGTTCTCCGGGATAAAATCACCGTTCGGTACTTTTACACCGCTGGTAGTACCATTCCAGGCAAAGACCAGATCGTGGCTAAAATCGACCTGGGAAAGGTCGGGAAGCTCGCCGTAATCCGCGGAGAACACCCTGGTACCTTCCAGCTTAAGCTGGTTGACGATATCGTTCACCCATTCCAAGCCAAAAGACTCAAAGGCAACCACGTCCACAGCCCTTTCGCCCAGGAGGCTCCACATGGCCATCTCAATGGCGCCAGTGTCTGAGGCGGGTACGACGCCCACCAGATAATCCTCCGGTATCTCAAGAATGGATTTGGTACGGATGATGGCTTCCTCTAGTTTGGACTTGCCAAGGGTACTACGATGGGATCTGCCTAAAGGCGCGCTTTCTAATGCGGCAAGGCTAAAACCAGGATACTTGGCGCATGGCCCTGAGGAAAAATTCGGGTTTTGCGGCTTCACCGCAGGTTTCGCGTTCATCTGTGTGCCCTCCGATCGCTCAACAGTTCATAATCCGTCTCATTATAGCGCATAGCGCAACCTAATACAACGATCATATGCCAGATAAAAGGAATCGTAAAGGAATCGGATATTCCTATCCGACTCCGGAAAAAAAGCGATTTACGATAAGCGGATCAACAAAGCAGGAATAGCAGCACTCTGAGGGCTTGTATACTTACTTAATATACATTTTCTGGGGGTCGATTTTTTCCCGCAGCAAGTAGAGCTCTTCTTCAGAAGGTTCAGCCGTCAAGGGGAGATCCTTGGGGATGTGGATGGCAAAGCCGGTATTTTCCCTAAGCATATCCGTAGTGACGCCGGGGTGGATCGACTTGATCTCAAGCTCGCCGGATTCGGCTCCCGTCTCCATGACGCAGAGGTTTGTGAATACCGTCACCCCCGCAGAAGGGCGCAAGCCATGCTCTACGCGGGTATTGCCGCCTTTGTAGCGGCCGACGGAGGTAATGAAGCCGACCTTCTCAATGATCTTGCGTTTCTCATGCTTCATCACCACAAAGATGCCCTTGGCGAGGGAGGCGATATCCGCCGCGCCGCCGCTGCCGGTGAAATGGGAGTAGCCCTCCTCATCCGAACCGACGATGCTGGAGTTCAGATTCCCATATCGGTCGATCTCCAGAGTGCCCAGAAAGCCGATGTCTACGAGGCCTTTTTGCAGCATCTCGCCCAGCGTGCCGACCAAACCGGTGAAGTATTCGCTGCGGTACCACAGGCGGGGGTCAGCTAGCCCGACGCCAGGTAAGGGCTCCGGGTTGTATACGCCGACCTCCATGATGATATTCATCCCCGGAGCATGGGTAGCCATGGCGAGCCTTGAGGCGACCTGGGGGATCCCCAGCCCGACAAAGATGGTCTTGTCGCTGGACAGCCGCCGGGAAGCGGTCACTGCCATTAATTCGTTGGTGGTATACTCGAGACTCATACGCCATCCTCCTTCCAGGCAAACCCGTATACAGGTTCGGCAGCAATGCTCTGCATCTTTGCCAAGCCGCCCATTTTCTCGATGAATCCGTTATGGTCTTTTGTGCCAAGGATGTAAGTATTCAGGAATTCATCGAAGGTGTCCTGCCTCTGGTTGGCCTTCGCGTACATCGTCAAGGCTTCGGCGTCGTGGTCGTGTACCTTGTATGTGGCGCCAGGATATGCGCCGACCGGTACGATGGCGGCTGCATAGGTGTATATGCCCGGGATGGTGACCTTCTCCGGGAAACGCTTCACATACTCGGTGGAGACCAGTTTTTCAGCGGTGACGATGAGCTTCTTGCCTGCTTTTGCCGTCTCAAAGTCCCAGGTAGGTCCTTCGATGATCACATTGCCCTTGTCGTCCACGGCATTGGCATGGATGACGGAATACTCGGGCTGCAGCGCCGCCAGGAACAAATACGGCTCGCCGTCGAAGGGGGATACGCCCATCTGCATCGCCGCCGTGTCTTCCTTGATCGCTTCATACATGTCCGTGCCGATAAAGACCTTCGATGGGATAAAGGGGATGCCCAAAGCCCCGGCATGCATACGCAAACCAAGGGTCAAGGCGCTGTACTCGTTAATCACGATGGACTTGGTGACGATCGCCTCGTTCACACGGCTTAGCTTTCCAAACCGGTCAAGGGATCCCCCGCCGTAGGAATAGCGCTTCGCAGCTCCGGCGCCTACCAAAAGATCGCACTCCATCGTCCCCATCACGCTATATAGGTCAAGGTCTTTTTTGCCCTGGCGGATCAGCTCCGCGGCAAAAGCCATAGCGTTTCGCGTGATGATAAAGCCGCCGAAAGCGATTTCCGCGCCGTTTGGGATCTCGCGAACGATTTCGGCAAGTTCTCTGATCTTACTCAATTCCTTTCACCTCTCTATATCAGGCTGGGATATGCGTTTGGGCTACCCTATAAAGACAGGCTGCGCTGAGATATCGGAAACAGCGCAGCCGTCGTGGATTGTTCATGGAGTTTCCTTACAGATCATACCTTGTCGATGACGTCCGCCGAACCCATCTTGCCCATACCGACGATACATTCGTTGCCGTTTCTTTCGATGGGGAGCAGCTCGGGGCCAAGACCGCTCACGATCTCCTCGGCGCGCATAATCACATTGGCAATAGGGCAGCTTAATGGCTGCTGGTCGATGACCACATTGACAAAAGTCGCTTGCTTGTCCATAAACTTATCCCGTACTTGGATAAAGGCGCAGTCCTTCACTTTCAGATTAATCGTGAATTCGTCTTCTGAGATCTCGATGTCCGAGCAAAAGCCCTCTTTTTTCAGAAAGTCGACGATTTCCTGTTTGTCAGAAGGGTCTTTGACCATCTTGCTGATGAAATCCGTGCCGACCAAAGTGAGGCGGTAGCGCGCGCCTTTGCCGCGTTCATTCCAGAACTCTTTTTGTATCTCAAAAAGCAGGGAGTCTTTAAAATCGCCTAATACGCTCATTCTTCCCCATCCTCCTTATAGTAAGCTTCACCGAATTGCTCAGAATACACGATTTCGGATAGTTTATTCCGGGGCCTGGCCCGGGGATAACGCCCCGCGGGCTCGCCGATGGATATGATGCTGATGGTCTTGTAGTCTTCCGGGATCCCGAAGTATTCGTTGAGCTTAAGCTCGTCGCGGATATCGATACAAGGGGCGATCAGCCAGCAGGCGCCAAGCCCTGCAGCCGTCGCAGCAAGAAGGATATGCTCGATGGCTGCGGAGGTGTCAAAGGGCAGATCCCATACTTCCTTCCGCCCGGCGATAATCACGATGACGTCGGACTGGGAGACGAATGCCGAAACTTCGCCGGAGGTAAGCTTCGTAAACGCCGCTCTTCTCTTTTCCTCATCCTGAAGGGTCTCAAAGCGTTTTTGCATTTGTTTGCTGAGGAATTCGCCGGTGAAACGGCGTCCGCTGCCCCTTTTGGATATGGTGGCAAGAAATTCCTTATTTTTTTCATCCCGCACAACGATAAATTTCCACGGTTGCGCGTTTTCGCCGGAGGGGGCCCAACGCGCGCTTTCGAGAATCATCTCCAGGTCTTCTTCGGTTACTTTTGTCGGCGTATACGCCCTTATGCTTCGGCGCAAATCGACGATTTCCATAAACTTTTCAGTTGCGGCCTTGACGTCCATTTCCGCGAATGCTTCGCCAGGTCTAGATTCCATGAGTCTGTACCTCCTTCGATGTGATGCATTTAATTATATAGTAGGAAAAAACAAATGTAAAACAGTTTGTAGCCTTTCTGATGATAACGAATGAACTGTACGGCCAGTTATGGTCATGCAACGGAGAGTAGCTCACGGACGCCTGTCCCAACAACAGTTTTTCGCCTTCTTACCGCTGCCGCAGGGGCAGAGGTCATTGCGGCCAACGCCTTTCCACATAGCCCGGGCTTCATCACGCAGGACGGTCATAATAGCCGGGGGATCCTGGCCTTGCTTTGTCCGGGCGACGATCTGTGACAAAACCGGCTGGGCATGGGCAAAAAAATGCTGTAGTCCTGCGCACAAGTGGTTCTCAGGATAGCCGCCGTCCCGCGCCGGGAGGAAGCGGTCTTTTGGGCAGCCGCCATTGCATGCCGCAAGCCAAGGGCAGGAATGGCATACATGAGGAAGCAGGGTACGCTTGTCTTCACCGAAGCGGACTTGAAAGGGATGGGCAGCCAATTCACCCAGGCTGGCGGTGTACAGATCCCCGATCCTGTACCCGGGCGCCACAAAGTGATCGCAGGCATACACGCCTCCGTCCTGCTCGACGATCAGCACACGCCCGCAAGTGGGCGCCATCCAGCACAGACCGGGGCTGCCTCCGTCCAGGACGCGCGCTGTCTCGGCAAAGAGCTGGACGTCCAGCTTCCCCAGGTCGTGGAGGGACCATTCATCGAAGACCACGCATAAGAATTGCCCATAGCCTTCGCCGCTGACGCTGTCTTCCGTAAGGCTTCCCTGAGGCGAACGGCGGACGATAGGGATGAACTGGATCCATCCGGTATCCAGGTTCCGCAGCGCGCGGTATACCTCCAGCGGCTCCCCGGCTGCCGAGGACGTCACAGTGCAGAGGAGGTCAGGCTGGACGCCATGTGCCTGGAGCCTGCGGACGGCATTAGCGGCGCGCTCGTAGGTGCCGTGCCCACCATGGTCTTTGCGGTATCGGTCGTGAAGCCACTGAGCGCCGTCGATGCTTAGGCCCACATCAAAATCCGCTTCGGCGAGGAAGGCGCACCATTCTTCGTCCAGAAGGACGCCGTTGGTCTGGATATTATTCCGGCAGATCCAGCCTTCCGGCAGAAATCGGCGCTGGGTATCGACCGCCTGGCGGTAGAAATCCAGGCCGGCAAGGGTTGGCTCGCCCCCATGCCAAACGAAACTGATCTCCGGACCGGGGCTACCTTCGATGTATTGGCGGATGTACCGCTCAAGCGTGGTGTCCGTCATGGGGGTATGCCCGGCGAAGCCAGCGTTTTGGGCCGTGGCGTCTGACGCAAGATAGTAGCAATATCCGCATTGGAGATTGCAACGGGAGCCTACCGGCTTGGCCATCGCCGCAAAGGCCCGCGGTAAGTCGGCGGTAGACTCCGAATAGCCGTCAAGGACAGAAGCCTGGGTAGCGGCGTCCGCTTCCCAGGCTCTAAGATGAGATTTGTTTCGCAATGGATCAGGTGCGTCTTGCATGACGGCCATTATGCGCCGCCCTGGAGATGCTTGCCAAAGAACGCGAGTACCTTCTCCCAGGAATCCATCGTTTGGACAGGCCGATACGCTTCGCGGTCATAAGACCAAAAACCATGCCCCGCCCCGTCATATCGGTGGAATTCATACTCTTTTCCGTGTTCCTTGAGGGCAGCCTCGTGCATATCCACCTGATCCGGCGGCGGCGACTTGTCGTCGTTGCCAAAGATGCCTAGCAATGGGCAGCCCAGCTGGCCTGTCTCCGCGATGGCGGCGACCGGCGGTGTAGCGGCAGTGGGGTCTTCCCTGGCGATGGCGACGCCTCCGCCCCAGCAATCCACTGCTGCGCTAAGGCCTTTCACTCTGCAACCGGCCAGGAAGGCATGACGCCCGCCTGAGCACATACCGATGACGCCGACCTTTCCATTGGTCATAGGCATACCTGTCAGGTAATCCAGCGCGCCTTCGCAGTCGCCCATTACGCTGACGTCGGGCGCAGCGCCTACTTCGCGGGATTTGGCGGAGATTTCGGCAGGCAAGCCATGCCCGGCCCTTTCATATATATTTGGGCAGATAGCCATATATCCATGGTGGGCGAAACGCCGTGCGATCTCAAAATTGATCTCGTCCCATCCGGGCATGTGAGGGATCAGAATCACCCCGGGATAAGGCCCGTCGCCAAGGGGGCGGGCAAAATACGCATGGATTCGATCGCCTTGGTAACCCTTCATGGTGACCATTTCGGCAAGCATTCCGTTATACTCATCAGTTCGCCATTGATTCCACATATTGCTCCTCCTTCATTCTCTCATCAGCCGCCGTCTACTTTTGGCACAAGGTAAACGGTATCGTTCTCTGCAAGGTATCTCTTCTCGGCTTGGGCGGAATCGATCGCCGCCCCATTCACCACAACGACAAAATCCTCAAAAGCAACTTGGGGAAGATCGGAAAAATGGATTTCCGCCAATACACGAAGCGACGTCCCCGCTTGAAGGGGATACTCTGTTCCATTGAACGTTACCATTGTTTCGTCTCCATTCTCCACACAGTCTAATACTATTTGCTATAGGAATAGATCGTGTTGATAGACTTGGACACTGTCTCATCCGTATAGGGGAAATGAGGCAAGGCGCCTTCGTACTGCGCGTCCGGATCCCTAAAGAACGCCGGAAGGCGGTCATCCTCAGCAGTGAAGCCGGCTTGTTCATTAAACATCCGTTCGATCTTGATCGACTCGATCGCCATGGCGCGGATCCTATCCATCGTCCACTCGCCGCCGAATACAGAAGCATACAGGTCTGTCATTATCGTCGTGTCCATGCTTAGCGGGCCGGAGCCAAAGGAGCACATAAAGTCATTGTTGATCGCTGAATTGATGAATGAATTCAGGATCATATCCGGGATCTGGTCATCCGTAGCCGCCGGGTTCGGCAGCATGCCCCAGGTATGGTCTGCGCCTTGGGTGGAGACGGAGTATGTAATGCCGTTGCCCCTGAAGCCTCGCGGATCATAGGCCGGGAGCCCCTGGCTCTTGACCACGGGGATTCGGGTTACACCCAGAGCATTGCCAACTGCTTCCGTCCCTGCGCCCATGACTCTGCCGAATTCGGTACCCTTACGCATCTCGTCAAAGAGCGCCTCGACCGCGTCGGCGTCGCCCCAGGGGATCTTGCCGCCTTCCATACACACACCCATGATCGTACCGGCTTCGATGGAGTCAATGCCGATGTCATCGGCGAGAAAATCGAACTTGGCGATCCTGTCATAATCAAAGATGTCCAGGTTGGAGCCGAGCATAGCCACCGTCTCATACTCAAATCCCGCGGTCAGGAAATTACCGTCCTTATCATGGTAGACATTGGAGCACATGACGACACAGCCGGGGTGGCAGATCTGCCCGGTCTTCCCGCCATTCTTTAGGACAGCCTCCTTCCATTTCTGTGAGGTGAAGACGGCCTTTTTCTCCTCGGGGAGGGGGAGACCGCTAAAATTACGGTAAGGCACATACCCCAATGGGCCTGTGACATCCATCATGCTGGTGGAACCAACGTCGCGCATCCGCTGGGATTGGGGGTTATCCTTTCGGACTTCCATGTATCTTCTTCTCGCGCCTTCAAATTTGTCCTTATCATCGAAAAGGAACTCCGGCCTTTTGGAGGCTTTCTCAATGACGATGCCCTTGATCCTCTTGCTCCCCATCAATGCGCCCAAACCGCCGCGCCCGGCGGCCCTGGCCGTATGCCCGCTCTGGAATTCGGATACCATGACAGCCGCGGAGCGGTAAAGCATCTCCCCTGCAGGGCCGATGACCATAACGCCAACGTCCTGGTTGTAGCGCTCCCGGATCTTCTCGCTGAAGGCATATGTCCCCAGCCCGCTATACTCCGTGGCGTCCACCAGAGAAGGCGCCCCTTCGCCGTCGATGTATAAGAACTTAAGCGGCGCGCCTTCGTCAGGTTGACCCTCCAGGGAAATCAACTTGATCTCATGCTCCGCCATCCGGGGCCCGGTCATACCGCCGACGCTGGATTCCTTGATCGTGCCGGTCAGCGGGCTCTTTCCGCCTAGTGAAACGCGTCCCGTCACAGGAAAAGAGGTACCCGCGAATGTGCCTGTGCAGACGATTAGCTTATTCTCCGGGCCAAGGGCGTCGCACTGCGGTGGAATCTCGTCGTAGATAAATCTGTCAACCAAGCCCCTCTTGCCGAAATAGAGATATTTCTCCGGCATCGGCTCGAAGCGGCATTCGCCTGTGTTGGTATTCACCCTCAATAGCTGGTGCATGGCTAAGCCTCCATTCTCTTTGGTCATTCTCCTACGCATCTTCTTCAATAATAAAATAACTGAAATCACCTGTCAATCTTATTGAGCTTTTAGCTTAGTTAGTGTAGAATGACGATAAGTGTCAGCGGCGCCCCTTCTGCTTAGGGCTTCGTGAGTTCCCTGCCGCTGCGCAACGAAGAATGATTAGGGAGGTTATGACGCTATGACAATGACGGAGCGTGAAAATTTATTGCGCGTCGCCAACGGCCAGGAGCCGGCATGGGTGCCTCGCAAGGGTATAGTGCCCTATAACGAGGACCCGGAGAACCATCCGCCATGCTGTATGAATGCCTTTGCAATGATCCACCCGCCCCGGCGCGGCGCGAACGGCGGCCGCATCGATATTTTCGGCGTGGAATATGAGCCCACTGACAGTACCGGCGGGCTGGAGCTCCCGGTACCGAACAAGTTCATCCTGGATGACATTACGAAGTGGCGTGATGTGATTAAAGTACCAAGCCTGGAAGGGATTGACTGGAGGGCGGTAGCGGAGAAATCGGTCGAGAACATTGACCGTAACGCCTGTTGCGTTGGCATGGGTACGCACGTAGGGTACTTCCAGCACTTGATGAACTTTATGGGCTTTTCTGAAGGGCTTGTCGCTATGCAGGAGGAGCCGGAAGAGGTCATGGCCCTCTATGAGTACCTTGCAGAGTACTACGAGACGATATACAAGAACCTGATAGGCTATATCAAGCCGGATTTCTTTGGCATTACGGATGATACGGCAACCGCGCGCAGCCCCTTTATCTCCATGGAGATGTACCGGGAGATGGTAAAACCATTCCACGCGCGCCTGGGCAAGATCGGTACGGATAACGGCTGCTTTATCGAGATGCATAATTGCGGCCGTTGTGAGGACGCCATCGACGATTGGCGTGAATTCGGCGTGTCCTTCTGGAACCCGGCCCAGGTCACCAATGACCTGAAAGGGATCAAGGCGAAGTATGGCAATAGCTTAGTTTTAAATGGCTGCTGGGATTCCCAGGGCCCTGCCGGATGGCCCGGGGCGGAAGAAGAAGTCGTTCGCCAGGCTGTACGGGATTGCATCGACGCATACGCGCCAGGCGGCGGATTCTGTTTCTGGGCTTCGCTATACGGCGCGAAAGGGGACGACCGGGTCAAGACCCATGCTTTCTGGATCACAGACGAGTATAATAAGTATGGCCGGACTTTCTACCAGAAGCAAGGCTGAAGAAGGAAAGGCGTTTATAAAGAAAAATCATAGAAAGGGATTATGACGCAAATGATTATTATCGGAGAAAAACTCAATGGTTCCATCCCCTCCATGGCAAAAGCGATTGCCGAAAAAAATGAAGCCCGGATCAAGAGCTTGGCGCGCAGCCAGGCTGCGGCGGGCGCGGATTATCTTGACGTCTGCGCGTCAGTGCAGGTAGACACAGAAGTAGAGACGCTCAAGTGGCTGCTCGACCTGGTACAAGGCGCATGCGACGTCCCCATCTGCCTGGACAGCCCAAGCGCGGAGACGCTGGTGGCCGCCCTCCCGTATGTGAACAAGCCCGGCGTGGTCAACTCAGTCTCGGGCGAAGGGAACAAAATCGACTTAATCTTCCCCGCTATTGCGGATTCGCAGTGGGGTTGCGTCGCTTTGCTTTGCGACGACAGGGGCATACCCAGCACAGTCGAAAGGCGTATGGAAGTCTTTGAAGCCATTATGAAACGGGCGGAAGAATTTAAGATCGCCCCCTCGCGTCTGTACATTGACCCATTGGTGGTCACATTATCCACCAATGACGCCGCCTTCACTACCTTTGCCGAGTGTACCCGTCAGATCAAGAAGCTGTATCCGGATATCCACATTACCAGCGGATTATCCAATATTTCTTTCGGCTTGCCGGTACGTAAGCTGATTAACATGGCGTTTATGATCCTTTCCATAGAAGCAGGCATGGACAGCGCCATCGTCGACCCGACCAACAGGGACATGTTAGGCGTGATCTACGCTGCCGAGGCGCTCCTGGAGAATGACGAATTCTGCCTCGAGTACATCGGCAAGTATAAAGCGGGCCTGATCGGGCCTCCCCTTGCAGAGCGTACGAAATAATAAACAAGAATGAGGAGGTAGTGTCAATGTCAAAAATTGATGAAATCGCCGCTGCCATAAAGGCAGGCCAATCCAAAACCATCGGAGACCTGGTACAAGCAGCCCTCGACGAAGGCCTCGCGCCACTGGAAATCCTCAATGTGGGGATGATCGACGCTATGGGCGTCGTGGGCGAGCAGTTCCAGAAGGAAGAAATCTTTATCCCGGAAATGTTGGTTGCAGCGCGCGCGATGAAAAAAGGCGTGGAGATCCTCCAGCCCCATCTGGGCGACCAGGATGCGGTCAATCTCGGCAAAGTCGTCGTTGGCACGGTAGCCGGGGACTTGCATGACATTGGCAAAAACCTTGTCTCTATGATGATCGAGAGCGCGGGATTTGAGGTGGACGACCTGGGCGTTGACGTCTCCATTGAGAGATTCCTTCAAGCGGTGGAATCCGACGAGAAGGTCAATATCGTTGCTTTGTCCGCTTTGCTGACCACCACCATGCCCGCCATGAAGGACACAGTCGCCGCGCTGAACGCATCCCCGGCACGCAGCCGGATCAAGATACTGATCGGCGGAGCCCCCATCACCGAGGACTTCTGCAAGGAAATCGGCGCCGACGCTTACACCACCGACGCAGCGGCGGCAGCGCAAAAAGCAAAGGAACTGGCAAAATAGTACGGTTTTGCCCGCTGCTTGTAATAGTGGGTGTTTTCATGTATAATCAATAAAAAAAACTAGGAGGGATGATAATGCCAATGACAGAACGCGAGAACCTGCTGAGGGTTATCGAAGGCAAGGAACCGGCATGGGTACCCCGCATGGGGACAGTGCAGCACAAGTACGATCCCGAGAACCATCCGCCTTGCGTCGTAGGCGCAATGGTCGAGCTGTTCCCGCCGCAGAGGACTGCTGCAGGGGGACGCATCGACATGTTCGGCGTGGAATACACACCGACCGAAGACACAGGCGGTCAAGCGCTGCCGACGCCTGACAGGTTCATCATGGAAGACGTGAGGAAGTGGAGAGACATCATTCACCTGCCGAGCTTAGACGGGATCGACTGGCGGGCAGTTGGTGAAAAAGCGGTCGCGAACCTTGACAGGGAGAATTCCTGCGTACAGTATGGCGGACCAGGCGGTTTCTTTATGCCGCTGATGAATATGATGGGCTTTACCGAAGGCCTGATCGCCATGCAGGAAGAGACGGACGCGGTTCTGGAGATGTATGATCATTTGGCGAATTATTATGAGACGGTCGTAAAAAATCTGATCGACTACATTAAGCCGGATATCTTCCGGATCGGCGATGACACCGCCGCAGCCCAAAGGCCCTTTATCTCCGCGAAAATGCAGCGTGAGATGATCAAGCCCTTCCACGGGCGCCTGACCAAGTATGCCGTAGAGCGCGGGCTGCCTATCGATATGCACTGCTGCGGCCGCTGCGAAGACTTCATCGAAGACTGGCGCGATATCGGGGTCAACATCTGGAATCCAGCTCAGATCTCCAATGACCTTCAAGGGATCAAGGCGAAATATGGCAATAGCTTTGTCCTGGTCGGCTGCTGGGATTCCCAGGGACCTCCCGGCTGGTATGAGTCTGAAGA
>Ga0082212_10007621_pt1 | contig 14269 bp, 6 predicted proteins | sample TergutNt197P3_FD_71548 | JGI IMG/M metagenome (GOLD analysis project Ga0082212, IMG submission 71548) | Neocapritermes taracua P3 segment gut microbial communities from Petit-Saut dam, French Guiana - Nt197 P3 | ecosystem: Host-associated > Arthropoda: Insects > Digestive system > Gut ... | reverse complement strand
CCTGACGGTCACCTCCAGGGAAGCAGGGTCCACTGCCGTGACAGTGCGGATACCGAACGGCGAGGTCAGGTTCGAGTTTGCAAAAATAATAGCGGGCTGGGCGGGCGTTGGCCAAAGGCAGCTTGAAAAGATGTTCCGGCTGCTGCTCAAGCGGGACATGGAGGGCTTCCTGGACGTTTACCAGGAGATTGTGCTTTCCTGCACCAGCTACTTCGACGCAAAAGAAAACGCGTACCATATGCTGTTCCTCGGCATGTGCATATCGCTGAACGACCTGTACAAAATCACCAGCAACATAGAAGCAGGGCACGGGCGGAGCGACATACGCATGGAGTCCCTGCACCCGGAAAGGCCCCACATTGTCATCGAGTTCAAACAGGGCGAGGACGTGGACAGGCTCAAGGAAGATGCCCTTGCGCAGATCGTCGAAAACCAGTACTGCGCCGGACTTGAAGGGGAGTGCCTGTGCATCGGCATAGCCCACGATAAGAAGAGGTGCGCTGCAGCGCACCAGGCAATGAAGTGTGACAGTCGGAAGGGTTAATATGCCCGGAATGGTTAATATGCGAGGAGAACCGCATTAGAGGAGAAAACATTGAAAATCGGAAAAGAAACCGAAGTGTTGGAATTCAAGAAAACTACCGGTGAGCTAAAAGAAAGCGTTATTTCCATGTCCGCTATTCTGAACAAGCATGGCGGCGGTGAATTGTATTTCGGCGTTAACAATGACGGCACTGTTATCGGACAGCAGATAGGCGAAGCTACCTTGCGCGACATTAGCCAAGCTGTATCAAATCATCTTGAACCAAAGGTATATCCCAAAATAGAACTGGTCTATCTTGACAGCAAGCCATGTGTTCATGTGGCTTTTGATGGCGACGAACCGCCGTATTTTGCCTATGGGCGTTCATATATCCGTGTTGCCGACGAAGATAAGCAGATGGCGGCGGCTGAGTTAGAGGGTTTTATCCTTCGTAAGAACGCTCGAACAAATACATGGGACAGCAGTGTTTCTGATAAAACTTCAGCTGATGTGGACGATGCTGTGCTGAAGGACTATCTGGAACGGGCAAATCAAGCAGGGCGCATTGATTTCAAATATACCGCCAAAGAGGATGTACTGCGTAAGCTTGACCTGATAGTAAACGGAAGGCTGAAAAATGCCGCCAGCGCAATTTACGTTGGATGGCCTTTGCTAGAAGTTCAGATGGCGATTTTTGCCGGAACCGAAAGACTTACATTTATTGACATCCAAAGAGAGAGCGGCAATGTTGCTTTTTTAGTTAAAACTGCCGAAAGATATATTATTAAAAACATTCGCTGGCGAGTAGTATTTGACGGCTCGTTGCAACGAAACGAAATCCCGGAAATCCCGATGGACGCTGTGCGAGAAGCCATTATTAACTCATTTTGCCACAGGGACTATAGATCGTCTCAGAACAACACGATTAGCATTTACAGCAACCGCGTAGAAATATATAACCCCGGCACTTTCCCGGATGGTTTAACTCCGGAGGATTTTATAGCAGGCAGCGAGTTGTCGGTTAAGAGAAATCCTTTGTTGGCGCAGCTCATGTATTACGTAAAAGACATTGAGAGCTTCGGCACCGGCTTAAAGAGAATCACAGATGAATGTGATGCAGCAGGAGTTAAAGTTGAGTTTAAAAAAATGAAGTTGGGCTTTGCGGTTGTGTTTTACCGTCCTAATGATGGCTCCAGCATATACATTGACGCTGATGACGGAGACAGGGACGGAGACAGGGTCGGAGACAAGGCCGGAGACAAGGTCGGAGACAGGGACGGAGACAAGGTCGGAGACAGGGACGGAGACAAGGCCGGAGACAGGGACGGAGACGGAGACAAGGCCGGAGACAAGGACGGAGACAAGGACGGAGACAGGGACGGAGACAAGGTCGGAGACAAGGACAATATTAGTGATACACAAAAGCAGATAATGGTCATTATGAGTAATGACCCAAGAATCAGTGCGGCAGCTATCGCAGCAGAAATAGGCATTGCACCAAGAAGTGTCGAAAAGAATATTAAGAAGCTTAAACAAGCAGGAATGATAGACAGAGACGGTCCGGCGTTCGGGGGGCGTTGGATTGTACTGCGTGACAGCCGGAATAGAGGCTAATATGCGGGTACTTCCCTGCACAGCCAACGCAGCGCGTTGGTACGGCGTATGCCATTGTAATCGCTGTCAGGGTCGTCGTCCAAAGTCAAGATGCATTTTGGATAATGGTCGCTTATTTTTTGCAAAGGCCGCAGTTCCCGCTCAAGGGTTTTCTCGTCGCGGACAGATGCGGCAACCTGAAAATAAAGCCTCTCGTTTGGGTTTTTTGCAACAAAGTCCACTTCAAATTCGTCCCACTTGCCGACGGTGACATTGTATCCGCGGCGGATCAGTTCCAAGAATACAACGTTCTCCAAAATATGCCCCACGTCCGCACCTTCGTTGCCGAGGACCGCATAACGCAGCCCAATATCGACGGCATAATACTTTTCAAGCGTTTTCAACTGCTGCTTGCCCTTGATGTTGTAGCGGTAAGCACGATAAAGCAAAAAACTCTCCACAAGCGCAGATACGTATTTTTCAACAGTCTTCACGTCAATTTTTCGGCCGTTTGAATTCATGTAATCGCTTATGCCCTTTGTAGACAAATGGCGGCCCGCGTTGTCAAAGGCAAAGCAAAGAATTGAACGAAGCATCATAGTGTCAGTAATTTTTTTCCTTCGAACAATGTCATTGGTCACAATCGAATTGTAGAGGCCGTCTAAATAATCCAAAATCAGCTTGCGGTTGTTCTCAAACTCCAAAGCCGCAGGGAACGAAGAATTTTCTAGGTATAGCTGATATTTGCTCTGAAGATCGCTCATCCCCCCATTGGCTGAAACAAATTCGGCAAACGAAAGGGGCAGCATGCCTATTTCCACATACCTGCCGGTCAACAGGGACGCAAGCTCCCCGGACAGCAAGCTTGAATTAGAGCCTGTTATGTATATATCAAGGTTTTTTCGTAAATACAGACTGTCTACAATTATTTGAAACCCAGCGACTTTCTGGACTTCGTCCAAAAACACATAAGTCGTTTTCCCTTTTGCCGCATGTTCTAGCACATAGGCGTGAAGCGTGTTCAAGTCAAGCAAACGCTCATTTTCGTAAGCCTCAAAATTTATTGATAATATTTGATCGTCCCCGACACCCATCTTGCGAATGCGTTCGGTAAACAGCTCCAGTAACGTAGATTTGCCGCAGCGCCGGACTCCGGTAATGACCTTAATAAGCCGCTTGTCCTTGTGCCCCAGCAGTTTATCCAAATACTCCTTGCGTTCAATCACAACAGGTGCACCTCCTGTTTTTATGGTCACTTTATCACAAAATGTGCAGAAAGTCAAATGTTTTTGGATTGCGCTCCAAAAACTCAATTTGGCTGACTACCGATTCGCCTATGACATTGGCAAGCCTGACGGGTACGGCGTTCCCGATCTGCCGCATGCTTTCCGTCCAAGAACCTTGGAACTGATATTCATCAGGGAATGTCTGTATTCTTGCACTTTCACGAACAGTATAGTAACGGAGCGAACCGTCGTCAAGCATGACCATGTTTTCCCCACCCGGGACACCGTGATCTCCAGCTTTTATCGTTTTTGAAGGCTCATCCAACACGCTGCCGGAGTGACCGGCATAGGGTTTTGCGCCGTCCCTGAACTCATGGTTTATGAAGCCGCTTCCTTTGTCATGCCTTGGATCGGGCAAACCTGCAACAGCATCACGCACAGTCTGCCACCTTTCGCCAAGAATAGGCTTCTCGACCATCTGAACAATTCGGTTCTCCATAGCGGTGGGTTTTGGACGGTCTTTCTTGGCGATGCAATGCTCTTCCCAATAAGAACCATCGCCGTGCTTCGCGAATAGCAACGCCTCTTTAGAATGCGTCGAATCCGGAAAGGACCAATGGGCGTCAAAGTCGCTCCTGAACCCGACAATCACGACACGGTGGCGCTGCTGAGGGACCCCATAGTCAGCTGCGTTCAGAAGCCTGTAAACTACGTTGTACTCAAGCCCTTTAGTGCCGCAAGATGTGTGGTACTCTTCCAAAAGCTTCAAATGACCTGTCCAGTCCATCCTGTCACAAGCCCTGATTTCTGGGTGCGACAGTTGTAGCAGTATATAATTGAAGTATGAACAAAACGACTTACGCAACAGCCCCTTTACGTTTTCAAAGATGAACCCTTGCGGTTTCAACTCCCGGACTGCCCGCACAGCTTCAGGGAACATGTCACGGGTATCGCTGTGCGCCTTGTGCTTGCCACCAAGGGAAAAAGGCTGGCAAGGTGGCCCCCCAGTAACGAATTGAATGTCATTTCCAAAATCAGAAAAATTAACTAGCCTTACGTCAGTCTGTACAACATTCCAATCAGCAACACCACTGAAACAGTTTTCAACATTAACGTTAATAGTATTACAAGAATTCCTATCCCATTCAAACAGCGCAGCTGGAGAAAACCCTGCTTGGTGCAGGCCAAGCGCAAGTCCTCCAGCCCCACTAAATAATTCTATTGAACGAACCATCCCATCCACCACCTTCCATTAAGGTTGCGCATCTTCAACATCCATTTTATTATATGATAAATACTGTTTTATTTCAACAACATTGAACTAATCCCTTTGCCTGACATACTCTACCATGCGCACAGCCATGATCATTGCTTGCTCGCGGGTTGCGATGGCATAGTCCATTGCCTGTTCTGCGCTTGTTGTGGCGCGGGGGGCGAATATGTTGTTTCCTATGCCTTTGATGATGCCGCTGGCCGCCATGAAGTACACACTGTCTTTTGCCCATGCAGATATGTTGGCATCGTCTGCAAAAGGTGCAGGTTTTGCATATGGCAGCAGGAAATTGCCGTCATGTTCGATAGACCAGTCTTTAAGCGTGAATTTTTTGAAAACGCGGGTAAGCATGGTTGCCGCTTGCTCACGGTTCAGTAAGCTGTCCGGCTCGAACTTGTTCGCGGACACCCCTATGGCAATCCCCAAGTTATATGCCTTGAGCACATCGGCATCAGCCATGTCTGTAAAGGGGTTTTTTGCCGCCGGTATAGCCACAGTGCCAGAAACAGCCTCATAAGTCTTAACTGACACAGCTGCAAATTCCAAGCGCGTAATCGGCCTGCTCAAACTCGTTTGCTGCAACACCTCTGGAAAAAGCCCATACATTTCAGCCTGTTGCAGCTCTTCGGCTGCCCATTTGGAACTGTCTAAATCAACGGCACCTGAAAGCGTGAAAGGCACGCTCATCACAAAGGTGGCATTTGACGCATTGGCGCAGTCAGTGCTGTACAGGCGCATTTCAAAATCGCCGTTTAGGTTTGGTGCTTTCATTTCAAATGTGCTGTTCCCGGCGTTGACGTATTCAAAGGCACCGTACTCGAAGTGCTTGGCGCCACGCTTGTAAATTGCAACAACCGCATCGTTCTTTTCATACTCGGCAGGGATGTTCGAGGCCTTAACTTTTATGATGGCACCTGCGGGGTAGGCGTCCTTTTCCAGCGCGATTGTTCCTGCAAGGGCAAGCGCTTTCACAGTTACATTGCATTTTGCGGTAAGCCCGTTGACTGTTTTTGCCGTTATGACGGCAGAGCCGGGGCTGAAGCCTCTTACAACACCTGTGCTTGTCACTGTAGCAACAGAAGAGTTGCTCGTCGTCCAAGTGACGTCTTGGTCTGCGTCGGCAGGCGTTACTGCCTTCGTGATCGCGTCAGTTGAACCAACATAAAGTGAGGACGATTGCGGGCTAACTGAAATCCCGGTAGGTTCCGGTTGAGACGGTTCTGTCGGCACTTGCGGTTCGGGATTGGCCGGTGGCTGCGGTGTAGGGGTTACCGTAACCGGCGGTGGTGGACCGGCTTGAGGAAACGCAATGCTTGCTATCCTGTAAGAGCCGTCCCTAGTGTTCCCCATATCAATGTAAATCGTGCCCTTGTGAGCTTCAGTTGCAGCGTAGGCTGTGATCGTGGCTTTAGGGGTTTTTACGTTGTCCTGCTCTATTGTTACGCTCTTGATCCACGAGGGCCAGCTGCCGCACTCCAGTGAGCCGTATTGCCTGTATTGATAACAATTTGGCAGGTTTATGGTTTGACTGCCGCCTTTTTGAGCGAACTCGCTCATCGTGAGGGGTTTCGTTATGCCGCATTGCAGGTATTGTATCTTTACCACCACTGTTTCGCCTTGCTGCAGCCTCACAGAGCCGTCTCTTGCGTCATATCCTGTGTTCGCCTTGAAACTCACAGGTATCGAATATCCCGTGTCAGCGCCGCAAAGAACCCAAGACTGGGAGGGGTACACGTCAACGTACCTCCAAGCTCCATGTGTGACTTCATGGAAATAGCCCCCTTTGGGTGGAACCAGATACGAGTCTACGCCAGGTGGGGCAAACACTATGGCCCGTTCTGCAAAAACGGCACTAGCCGTCAGTGTGCTCAAGACAAAAAGCATGGCAATAGTTATTTCTACAATTCTCTTCTTCACTTTTCTCTGTTCCTTTCTATTGCGTTGATTTTAAAAAACACAGCCTCGGACCACTTAGACACACCATCAGAGTTGACTGCTCGAATACGGTATTTGTAGGAATCATAGAGGTCTAGCCCTGCCGAAATATATGAGAGTTCTGTATTTGTCAGGTAATCCGGATCGGATTTCCATGAACCTGATTCACGGTCAAAGAATTCTGCCTCATAAGAAGTTGCCCCCGATACCGGTTCCCAGAATATGCGCGATGACTCGCTCCCGTATTGCTGGGTTTTCAAGCCTTGCGGAGCTGAAAGAGGCACGCTCTCTATTGGAAGCATGGCTTCAGGCGCCTCGTGCACCTCGTGCGCCGTCTGCACAACTGATGCGGGTTTTGGCGTCTCAATTTTATTGGCGGGCGGCTCATCAGAGGATTCTTCTCTGACGGGCAGATCGGCCGCCTCAATGTCAGTGTCAGGGCTGGCGGGCTGCGGCGTGGCTACGCCGGTAATCACGTGATTTGACCCAATAACTTCGAGAGGCTCCGGCACAATTTCCAAAGGCACAAAAAAACTCACCGTCAAAAAAACTGCCCCTATACTCAGTGCCCTAAGCGATGAGTAAGCTGCGGCCTTTTTGCGAGAGATGGAGGTTTTGTCGTTTTTATCCACAAGCAGGCTCGCAAGAGCTTGTTTCATTTCGCTGGGGTTTTTGAAACGGTCTTTCTGCGCATATGCACAAGCTTTCAAAACCAGCCGCCCAAGTTCGTTCTGAGCATTCGCTGGCAAAGGCAGATCTGCTCCGGTCAGCCTAGCGAAAACAGCTTTTTCAATGTCGCCATATCTATAGTCCTGCAGTAAAAGCGGAAAACGGTTTTCGTTCAACAGTTGGTACATCACAACGCCCAAAGAATAAATGTCTGCCTTTATGTTGCTGGCCTTGTTGTGGAACACCTCTGGCGCCATGTACGAATATGTCCCTTTTGTGGAAACCAACATCGTTTGATTCAACTTGCGCGACACACCAAAATCACCAAGCTTGTAATTGCCCTGCCTTGACAAGAATAAATTGTCAGGCTTTACGTCCCTGTGAACGATATTGTGCTTGTGGCAGATTTCCAGTGCCGAACAAATGTCTATCCCCAGCTTGATTACGTCCTTTTCCGTAATTGGGAACTGTTCCCGCTCCCTCAGCACCGAAATAAAGTTCGTCAGCAATTCCATTCGGATCAGGATATAGTAGCGCTTTCCGTCTTCAACCGCAATGATCTGATGGTCCTCATAGCTGACAATATTGGTCAAGCCCTTTAGCTCGTACATTATGCTGATCTCCTTGGTTAGCTCCAGCATTATGTCGCGCACGATTTCCTTGGCTTCGCGGAGGTCTTTCTTCATTGACCAGATATTCTGCAGCTCTGTTTCGTTGGCTGGCAAACTGACGATTTTCAGGGCACAACAATACTCAGCACCATCTATTTCCGAGCGCTTCAATCTATAAACAACGCTTTGACTGCCTTCGCCTATCCTTTCGTCAACATACCATGCATCCCACAATGGCTGCATTGCCAGCAGTTTGTTTTCGAAATCCTTCAAATAACTCATTTCATAAAAATCTTGCCCCTGCTATACTTGATGTCTGCTATCCACATTTATGCAATAATAATACATTATTGTTAAAGCTTAGTCAAGGGAATCATGGATTAAAGCTGAAATATCTGACATGTCCGGGATATCGAATTGCTGTAATGCTTCAATCACATAATTTGCAACACCGCCATCTTCTTCTTTCGACATGTAATCGTTCATCTCGTACATATTGATGATTTTTTGGCAGTTTTCCCGTATCTCTGGGTTTTCGGTGAAGTTTTTCAACAGCAGCGCATTTGAGAATTCAATGTCCGGATTGTTCAGTATCGCGTTTTCAATGGCGTAGATGATGATGCATTCAACTTTGTCTTTTGCGCACAACGGCTCCATCCCCGCCATCGTCAACATTTGGTTGACATCGCTTAGCGACATGTCCAAAAAGACCCCGAGTACAATCAAGGCGTTCCTTTTTGGCACGATGCGGCGGCTTCGCAGCCTGCTGATCATTTTGTTGTAGTGGTTTATCAGTCGAGGGCTTTTCATTTTCGAATGCAAAAAACTGTTCAGGCTCGGTTGCAAGTCCTCATCTGTAAGGTCAAGGGTGTTTATTTCAATGTACGCATCGATAAACGAGATCAATTTCTCATAGGAAGATATGAATGCGTTGATGTTGTCTGACACAAACCTTTCAAACTGCTTGATGTCGCGCAGGGACAGCAGCTCCGTGTGCAAATATATAGTTTCGTAATTCCCTGACGGCGCCTGATCCCTCGCTGCTGCGTTCAATGAGTTGTCCATGGCAAGATGGAACTGGCTTTGCAAAGACATCGCTGCCTTGTACGTCATGCCTTGGTTTAGCGCGAATATAAAAATGGCGTCTTCTATGTTCTTGGTGTACAGCTTCGGGTATTTGCCATACCTCTGCAGAAATTCGTTCATCTCATCAAGGGACATTTGCAGGCCAAAGCCCAGCTGTATGAACTGGTTGCGGCTTCTGGGCAAAAGGCCCTTCTCGCACCAAGACGCTATGGTATTGTGGCTCATGCCGCATTTTTGGGCAAACCTTCTGTACGAATAGCCGTCAATGTTGACCATGTTGTTTATAAACGTTTTCCAGTCAGTGAAATATTGGCTGTTTTTGTCCAGTATCAAACGCAGGTCGTCTATGTCCTCGCACCGCTGAAGCTCGTCCAGCATCACAACTGTACGCCCGTCTTTTATGCTTATCGATGTTTCCATACAGCAGCTCCAGTCTCAATTCCTGGCTTGTCAGTTTGACAACCGTCTGGATACAGTATATCAGCCAGCCTCCTATAAATCAACATGGTCAGTTCAGGGAAAACACAATTCTTTTCTGTATTAAGCTGATTGTCGAGGAGGCAATTATGCCAATCAAGTTGAGTTGCGCCACGCAGCTGGAAAAAGTTGCATTTGTTTGAAAAGAAAGGAGAAGATTGGCAATGAAGATAGGAGGGAGATACAATTTTTAGTGACTTACGGACTAAAATCGCAAATTAAAAACAAGAATATTATTTGTCCGGAAGTCACTAATCACCGCGTGTACACGCGGTGCGCGGGCATCGCCCGTGTGAGGAACGAGGAATTCATTTCCGAGTTCCGCCGGGGTATGGGGCAGAGCCCCATCTGGGTTGCGGGCATCGCCCGCGTTAGATATAGTAAATTTTAGTATCAATAGCTCAAGAAGTGTTTGGTAATGAATTAAAAACGAATGACATTTATCATTCGAGAGCAAATGTTATTAACCTAACTTGGTTTACTTTCACCTAAAATTGAATTCACAACAAATTCGCTGGTGCGTCATATTTTTAATTCCTATTTGTGCCACCAGTGGGAATGGAGATTATTATGAGAAAAAGGATTTCAAGACAAATCATTTCATTTTTTTTGATATTAGCTATGACTATGTCGATCGGGCTCACATTTCCAACAACTGTATTTGCTAATAGAGGAGGCGGTTCCGGTGCTGTGCTGATGGTAAGCCTCGCTTTTGCGGATAAAGGTTTTAATCCAAGAGAAATATGTTTAATTGACAAAGACGAGGACATTTTTATTCCGCTATACCCAAGGTTTATTAGAGAGCCAAGCGAACTACACATTGAAATGCAGGAACCAGGATTTGTTCAAATCGCAGTATATAAATGGGATGATTTAGTTGGGGCTTATCCTATAGCTCGCGATAAGCCAAGCACTAACTGGCAAAATTGGCAAAAAAGTTTAAAATACAGCGAGTATGTCCCAAAACCAGCGGATCTTCCTGATGATTGGGATGAGTTCAAGGATAAATTGGGCGATCCTGTAGGATATTTTCTCGGGGAAGATGGCATTGAAATTGATCCAGACTTTCCACCGCAACTATGGGATGGTACGCTCGATGGTGCACTCGGCAACAGCGAGCTTGGCCCCGGATGGTATTATATGGTTTTCAGTTACAAGGAGGGCGATCCTTTGTATGGCAAAAACAAGGACCTCGCCTTGTTTTTGCCTTTTCAAGTAGGAGATTCCCGGCCTAACAATCCAGATGATTTTATTAATTTCCTGAAGTGTTTTGGTTTATATGATCCTGATGCCGGATATACAAGAATGGTTGATGTGCTGTCTGGCGAACCAATTAACATTTTGACCGGAGCGATGATTTGGGAGTACACCGATCTGCAGGTAGAGGGGGCGAAGCCGCTAACGTTCTCTAGGACATACAACTCTCTTTTCGCCGACAAGGATTACGGATTTGGCTACGGATGGTCTCATTCTTTCAATTACCGTGTTCAGTTTATGCGCAACAGCGCCTATGTTACTCTACCAACCGGTGCTACTCTTTGTTTTACAAAGAGTGGTGGAGGGTATGAGAAAGAGCCGGGCAATCTGTATACTTTTACTGGTGACTGCCTTATCGCTGCTACCGGCGAAGTAGTACGATTTAATTCTTCCGGTGTTGCAGAAGAAATTATTGATTCCAGTGGGAACACAACCTGGCTTTCCTACGATGGAAGGCTCCTGAAGGATGTAAGCAGCAAATCTGGCAAATTTATATTCACTAATGACGGAAAACATATCACATCCATTTCTGACAACACTGGTCGGACGGTATCTTTTACACTCGTCGATGAGGAGCTAATGTCCGCACAAAATCCTGACAGAGACACTTTCCAGTATTCATATGTGAAAGAGGGTCGCTTTAGCCACTTGTTGGAATCAGTAAAAGACCTTAACGGAACGGTATTCGTCAAGAATGAATATGATGCGAATGGTCGAACCATTGGTCAATATTTGCCTGATAGAGGATGGATGTCATATAACTACAACTACGACGATAGAGTTAACGAGTACACAGATGAGAACGGGAAATTTACTCGAATAAAATTCGACAGTGATTATCGTATCATTGAAGAAAGCAACAACGATGGCACAAGAGAATACCAATACGACAGCAGCAACCGGTTATACTCCGAAACTGATCGTAGAGGCAACACAACGTATTACACATATATCGGCAGCACAACCAATTATGATACCATTAAGTACCCTGACGCATCAACTGTATCCTTCACGTACAACAGTAAAGGCCAGATTACATCCCTCAAGCAGCGAGATGGCAACTTTCTTTATTACGATTATGACGACAAGGGCAATTTAACCTGTGAAACGGATGCTAACGGGTGCAAGTGGTATTATGCATATGACAGCGACAATTTTCTGATTTTCAGCACGGACGCGATGGGACAAGTAACCACGTACACCAGAGATGTTGTTGGAAACACGACAAGCATTACTAATCCGCTTGGCTATAAAACAACGTTCGATTACGATTCAGTTGGCAGGCTGACTAAAAAAACAACGCCTTTTAGCCGCGAGTACAAGTATGATTACACAACTGCCGGAAAACTTGTATTGGAAACCGATCCAATGGGAAATACACGTGAGTACACTTACAATGGCAATGGATACGCATTGACATCCACAGACTGGAACAGAAATGTAACTTCGTACACCTATAATCAGATGAACCAGCCGCTTACTAAAACGGAGCCAACGGGTGCAGTTGTAAAGTATACATATGACAAAGCCGGAAATCTGGCAACTATGACTAACGCAGATGATAATCAAACTACTTATAACTATGGCCCGACAGGTCATGTAATTGAAATGGAGGATGGAAATAAAAACCTCACGACTTTTCATTATGACGAAAACGGCAATCTTATTGTTACGACCAAGCCATATAGCATTAAAAACTCCCAAAAATGGGATGCGCTTGACCGAATTGAGTCAAAAGTTGATGGGAGAGGTTATCAAACTTCTTATACTTATGACATAATGGATCGCATGAAATCAGAAACTGATGCCGAAAATCAAACGACCCTTTATGATTATGACGCAAATGGAAACCTGGTCAGAGAAACAGACCCAAAGGGGCAAGTGACAAAACATGAGTATGACAAAGAAAACAGGCGCATAAAAACCACAACGCCTGAAGATAACACAACTGTTTTCACTTACAACGAAGATGGCTGGCTCATCGGCACCACCGACGCGAACAGTCATGTTTCCACTATCAAATATGATGCGGACGCTATGGTATCAAATAATACTGATCCGATGCAATTCAAGACGTCGTATGAGTATGACTTGGCCGGGCGTGTTGTTAAATGTACCTTCCATGACTTGTCAACGATGGAATATACCTACGATGCCAATGGCAACATCCTCACAATGCAGGATCAGAACGGAAATATCACCAAATACGCCTATGACGAAGCTGACAGGCTGACGTCCACAATCGACCCGCGGGGTGGCGCAACGAAAACAGAGTACTCACTGGCTGGAAATGTATTGAAACAGACTGATGCTGAAAATAGCACTGTTGTTTACTCGTATGACAGAAATGACAATGTGACTGCTATTACGGACGGTCGCGGAAATCGGACTATGTACGAGTATGACAGCTTGAACAGGCTATCCAAAGAAACAGACCCGGAAGGCAATTTAACTGTCTACAATTACGATAACAATGATAATATTACTAGCATAATACGTCCGGACAAAGGAGTCGTCACCTATACCTATGACAAGGTGAACAGGGCAGATTCGTCTAAGGACGGCGAAGGCAACGTGACGAAGTATGTATATGACAAGAATGGGAACCTGATCTCCGAAACCGACCCGCGCAACGGAATCACAAAGCACGACTACGACAAAGAGAACAGGTTGGTTCAGACATCAACTCCACTAGGGCTTGTAACAAAATACGTGTACGACGCAATTGGGAATCTGGTTACGGAAATAAATCCAGCATCTGGCAACACGAAATATGTGTATGATGCGAACGACAGGCTTGTTTCGTCCACAACTCCGCTTGGTCTGATTACGGTATTTGAATACGATTCTTTGGGACGGATTATCAAACAGACGAATCCTGACAACTCGACGGTTTCCTATAGTTACGACGCAAATGGGAACCTAATAACGACGAAAGACGAAAAAGGGTTCGCAACCCATTATACGTATGATGAGAATAATAGACTTACTTCCACGACAGACCCCGAAGGAAACGTTACTTTCGAGGCCTACGACAAAAACGGGCGTCAAACTATTTACACAAATCCAAAGGGCAGCATAACATCTTACACATATGATGCAAATGGAAACATGACAGCTGTCAAGGATGCTCGTGGACATGTCACCAGCTTTGCATTCGATAAAAACAATCGGGTTTCTAAAGTGATCGACGCTGAAGGCGGAGTGACATCTTATCTTTACGACGGGCTAGGCAACATAACAAGTGTAACGAAGCCGACAGGCGGTGTATTCTCATACACCTACAACAAGAATGATTGGCGGGTGTCGGATATCGATGCGTTAGGGTTTATTGAACGAAGGGTCTATGACGCTAACGGCAACCTGATCGAGTTGAGCGACAGACGTGGAAATTCCACATATTACGCTTACGATGCAGATAATCGGCTGATCCAAGTTACAGACGCTCTAGGCGGCATTACAAAGTATACTTATAACAAACTTGGGCAGATAATTGCCGTGCTTGATGCTGAATACGGTATTTCAACAACAGAATTCGACGACGATGGACGCACAGTTGAGGAAGCAAACCCATTAGCAAAAGCAGGCAGTTCGACCCACCGTGTCAGCTATGTGTATG
>Ga0082212_10007620_pt1 | contig 14270 bp, 8 predicted proteins | sample TergutNt197P3_FD_71548 | JGI IMG/M metagenome (GOLD analysis project Ga0082212, IMG submission 71548) | Neocapritermes taracua P3 segment gut microbial communities from Petit-Saut dam, French Guiana - Nt197 P3 | ecosystem: Host-associated > Arthropoda: Insects > Digestive system > Gut ... | reverse complement strand
TATATTACATATATGAAACATCTATTAAATACTACTAAAAATTACTACATAGTTACTATTTTATTGATATTAACTAATATTGTATTGCAATCACCTAATATAAAAGCACAAGACGATGAGTTTGAAAATTATGCTTTTGATGATAACAAAAAAGAAAAACATCCATATTTCGCTTTAGGCATAGGAGCAAATTTATGTTTCTCGTTTATGAATTATGAGGAAATAAATAAGAAAATGGTAATACCAGATAAATTGAACTTTGATGGTCCCATTATTGGTTATAAGATTGATTTCTTTACTGCTATGTCACCGCTTGTTAATAATATGAGAGTAGGAGTAAGTTATTATTGGGGCAATCAAGTAAAAGAACAATCTATATTTGCTCCGCCTAATGAAGAACTTGGTATTAATTTTAATAGAAAATTATCTGTAAATAATTTAAGTATCCATTCCGATTATGGTTTTGTTCCTGTTAAATCATTAGCGGTTTTGCCTGGAATTGGACTAAATTTTGGAACGATGGCATTAGAATATTATGAAACCTCTCTTCCGCAGGATTGGAATAACAACAATAATACTTATTATGGTGAAAACCTTAAATATTCTTATATTGCTATTGAGCCAAAAATTAATATAGAATATGCAATTACAGGATTTTTAATGTTAAGAGCAGCAGGAAGTTATGTTTTTGCTTTTGATAGCCCATTTGTTAGTAATGTTTGGACGATAAATGGTAATAATAAATATTCGGGAGTTCCTAAAAGCGTTAAACCGCAGGGTTTTTCTGCTTCTATTGGGCTTTATATAGGGTTATTTAACTACTAAATAACAGCAAATATTATATTTATAAGAATACATTTATGAAATTATGAAAAAAATACTTGTTTTGTCTATTGTTTTTATATTAAATACATATATCTTTTGTAGTGATTGGTATGATGTAAATCGTATATATTATAAATTGACAACTAATAAATCAGGTATTTGTAAAGTTTCTTTTAATGATTTATATGAAGCAGGACTTGACCTAAAAGGTAAAGATACATCAGGTATTTGTTTAGTTTATTGTAATGAAGAATTACCATATTACTATTATAACAATGAATTAATATATTGTATTCCAAATGCAAAAATATTAGATGAGTATTCTAATAACTTTGTAGTGTTTTTGTATTATGATGAAAATAGTGTAAATCATTATAATAACATATTTTTAGAAGCAGATAATATAATAGATACTATAGAATATATAGAACAAAATCTACATTTAGAAGTAGATAAAGAATATTTTTCAGGATTTGATAATATGGACTATGATTATACACTATTCAAAGGTTGGTATTGGAAAATACTAAACACACATCCCAATATGTTTGGGGTAGCAGATGCTAATACATTGCGAACTGCAACGTTAATTGTAGATAATATATATATTTTTCCACAAAAAAACTCTGATATAAATGTTAAAGCATATCTAACAACAACAATATCAAATTCAGAAACTAAATACTTTAATTCAAAACGAAACATTACTTCTTATCTTAATAATGACTCAATTACCAGTTTAACTTTTGATACATTGATTTATAATAAGGCATTTGAAACTAATATTAAAGCCGATTGGTCGGGAAACAATGCATTAGGATTGGTTAATTACAGAACGTCTGAGTCAATTAATGAACCTAACAATTTATATCTTGCGGTTAATAGCATTGATATTACAGGGTATTTCAAGCCATATTTTTATAATTTATTAGACAATGATAATAATCAAATAATATATCAATCTAATACACTAAATATTAATTCTATCGCAAATAACTCATTAATTACTATTAATGGATTATCTGATTCTAAATTATATTTGTATGATAGCATCTCTAAATCTTTTATTATTAAAGACAATAGTCCTGTTACACATATATCTATCTGCACCAAGTATGAAACAGATAAGCAATCTTTTTTAACTAATATTTTAATAAATAATTATAATTATAAAAGTAACTATCAGGGGATACATATTGCTATACAGGGACCTAAAACAAATACTATTGATACATTGTATTCATATAGTTATAATTCAGATGTCCTAAATTTTTTACAAAAAGTTCCTGATGGTTCTATAGTTTGTATTGCAATTAATGAGGGTTTTGGACAAATTAACCAAATTAAAACGGAACTATCTAAATACGGCTGCACTAAAATTAACGAATATAATAAAGCAGGTGATACTTATATAGGTGCTTATAAAAAAGGAAGCAATATATTCATAGAAGATATTAATAAAAATGATAAAATTGTATGTAAAGATACTACTTTTTATGACGAAGAAAAAAGATGGTTCGCCGCCGATGTTAATTTAATAAAAAATAAAAATTATTTGTTAATATATAGTGATAGTAGCAATATTTCTGTAGCAGAAGTTAGAAATGTTAATCAATCAAATCTTAAAAACAAGGATACAGAAGCAGAATTGGTAATTATATATCATAACGATTTTAAGGAAAAAAGCATTGAATACGCTAATTATAAAAAAAGTAAGAATATGTTAGTAGAATGTGTTGATGTTGAAGATATATATAAAGAGTTTGGTTTCGGTAATAAATCTCCATTTTCAATAAAAAATTATTTACGATATGTATTCTATAATTGGAAATTAACTCCTAAATATGTTCTATTTATAGGCGATGCTTCTATTGACCCTCGTCTATGTGATACGGGAAGTGTTTCAATTGATTATGTTCCTACATATGGTAATCCTGTATCTGATTATTGGTTCGGTATTTTTGATAGTTCGGCACATAGGTCTGATTTAATAATAGGCAGAATACCCGTTTCAAATAATATGCAATTAGAAAATTATATAGAAAAAGTTAAAGTATATGAAAATATAGACAACCAACTATGGAACAAAAAATTTATGTTTGTTAATGGTGGAGAAGACAATGCTCAAATTAGTAGTATAGAAAATTATGCAAAGTTGACATCTATGCTGCTTCCTATTAGTCCTTTATGTTGTGATACAATAACTTTTTATAAGACAAATGCTGGAATAATATATGATAACAAAAATGAAATAATAAAAGAATTAAATAACGGAGTAGGAATGACTATATTCCATGGACATGGTTCAACGGTAGGACTTGATAACTGGGGGTGGCAAGTAGATAATTTATATAATTATAATAAATATGGCATATTAGCAACTTTAAGCTGTAATACAGGTGACTTTGCAGATAATAAAAATCCAACAATAGTAAATGAAGATTTTATCTTGTCATATAAGGATAGGGGATTCGTTGCAGCACTGGGGGCTACAACAAAAATGACAATAGGGGTTAATAGATATTTGCAACTAAATATAGTAGATGCATTAACTAAAGGGTATCGGCGTATAGGTGATATAATAACATATAGTAAGAGCAATATAGAAGACAGGTCATTAGAATATAATTTTGGTATTCTTGGTGACCCAACTATAGAACTAAAAATAGACACATTGACTGATATATATAGTTTAAGTAGTGAAGTTATTGTGACTAATGAATCTGGCGATACCAATTTAACAGATAATAATACCACTATAACCATAAAAGTTCCTATATATAATGCAGGTGTATATTATGGTAATGGATTTAATGTTAAATTAGAATATGATGGACAATTTTATACTTGTCGTATAGATGAAATTTGTAGAGATATAGAAGTAGAATTTACCATTCCTCTAAATACTATTACATATCAACAAGCAATAATAATAACGCTTGATAGTGATAATGAAATAGAAGAGGCAAACAGATTAAATAATATCGTCTCTAAAACAATTAGAGTATTAAATAAAGGATTATATCCTATAGAACCTCTTCCATATCTGGTTATGAATAAAAATAAACTTCACTTTAGGTTTCTAAAATGGGAATATGTTCATAATGAAAGTTATCTATTTAATATATTAGACGAAAATAACAATATATTATGCTTTTCTGCTTCTGATGAAATATATTTTATTAATGAATACGTAGATTGGAATTGTTCTAATAAATCTTTACAGGAAAACGTAAATTATTTTATTAATGTTAAACAATTTAGTAATAATATCTTGTATAGCGAGAAGACACTTCCTTTTAGCGTATCAGATACTATAAACACTTGTGATACTTGTGCTGAATTAATATTTATGGCTGATAATACAGGATTGGATACTAATTATTTTTTACGGGGCGATACAGCGTTTCTTAAGATAGATTTAGCAAATATCTCTTTAAGAAGTGCAATAGAAAATGTTATACTCAATATGCAAATAGACGGAAATATAATTAGCAACGATACAATAAAAATAATTAATCCCGATGAACATATATTATTTAATTTTCCAATTCCGACAACTTATCTCCAAACAGGATTAAATCATATTACGGCAACTATTTATGCTAATGATTTATATGATTTTAATAATTCATATAATAAATTGATATATGTAGAAGAAGACGTTATTGCACCTACATTTAAAATATATATAGATAATGATTTATTAACACAAAATACTATGGATATATCTGCCGAACCTTATTTTATAGTTGAAATGTATGATAATTCCTGTCTTCCTATTTTAATTGAAAAGCCGATTAGTGTTCGACTGAATGGTATGCCATTGTCTAAGCAAAATACCCAATATTATAAAGATACTATAATAAATGAAGCAAAACTAAAAGCAATATTAGAATTCAAAACAGAAGTATTAACTGAAAAAGAAAACCTTTTCCGATTTATCGGAATTGATGCATCAGGTAATTCAATAGATACTAATTATCGTCTAACATTTGTTATTAACAATAATATTTTATCTACTTCCTCTTATCCTTTGCCGTCATCTAATTCGGAAGAGGTGTATATAGAATACAATCTTATACGAAGTGGAGTCGGTGGTAGTGCTATTTTAAATATATACGATATGGAAGGCAAACATATTAAAGAAATTGTTAGTGAAATTAATAGTAGTCAAGGTGTTATTATATGGCAAAAGGACGACAAGAATGGCAAAAAAGTCGCTCCTGCTGTTTATAGTTATACGATAGAGGTATTAGGTAATAATTGGATGATTCCAATTTTTGGGAAAATAATTTTGGCAAAGTAAATTGATTGGTTATTTATCGCCATAATGATAGAATTAAATACAGCAATTTCATATTTTACTATTTTTTTTTTTAATATAGTATTTTTTACAAAAAAAAACGTTATATTTGTAAAAGTGAATATAAATGGATTCTGATTACACAAAAATGTAAGAATAAAAATATCTAAAAAAAAAAAAATTATAAAAAAAAACTAAAAATTATATACAAATTTCAATATTATGTCATACGGCGAAACATATAAAAAAATACAAAGGTTACTAAAAGAAGGTGGGAAAGACGACCCGACAGCAGTTTCGTATATAAGAACAAAACTGATGTTAAAAGGAATCTATCCTGAAAAATTCGGACCTGATACAGAGGACTTGCCTCAAATAATAGTCATTTTAGATAAATTTATAAATAACCTATTAGGTAGTTAATTGAGGAGAAGTGTCTTTTTATGCAAAAAAGCATAGCAAAAAGTTTAAATAAAAATGCAGAATTAGCAGTAAAAGAAATTAAAGAGCAATTTTCTAACGTAGAAGATATTTGCTGTATAATATTTTTCGTTTCTTATCATTATAATTCTAATGAGATAGCGGCTGCAATGTCAAAATATTTTTCAGATGTAGATTCATTCGGAACAATTTCTCATAAAGAAATATTTACAGATGGAATAACGGAACATTCATTAGTGGCTACTGCCTTCACTTCCGATTTAATAGAAGATTATCATATAGAAATAGTAGAAAAATTAAACGAAGGACCTGATTTGCAGCCAACAATAGATAAGTTTGCATCACATTATGGCAGTCCGTTGCGTTATTTAGAGGCAGATAAATATTTCGGACTCGTGTTGTTAGATTGGAATAGTAAGGCAGAAGAAAAATTGTTCAATGAATTATGTGAATCAGTCCATTTAATATTTTTAGGAGCATCTTGTTCAAGCACATTTACGTTTTCTAATACAGGGGTGTATTTTAATGGAAAATATTATAATGATGCTGCCATTATATCATTATTTAAACCTAAAGTTAAATTTAGTTTTGAAAAAATAAACGTAGTTGAAGAAATATGCAGACCTTTATTAGTAACAAAGTCAGATTTAAATAACAAAATATTGTATGAAATTGAAGGAAGACCTGCCGCAGAACTTTATTGCGAATTAGTAGGATTAGATTATAACTCTATTGCAAGAGATGATAACGATATAATAAAGGAATTTATTAAATATCCATTAGGAATAAAAATAGAAAATGATATATATTTACGTGATATTCTGCGTATAAATAAAGAAGATAAAAGTTTAATTATGTTAATAAATATTCCTGAAGGATTAAATATCCACTTCTTTAAAATTCCTAACGGCGACGACATTATTTCAAATATGAAAACTCAATTAGAACAGATAAAAAATAAATATAATAAGAAAATAAATTATATGATTAATTTTTCTTGTTATAATGTATTGATGGATGTGATAAGAGAAGATAAAATTGAAGAGTTTTCTTCTATATTAAGAGAAATAATTTGTTGTGCAGGATTTTTTACTTATGGTGAATATTACACTGTTCCCGTAAATCACACGATGACTTTATTAATCTTTTTTGATGATTAAAATTAATAAGAATATATGAGGCAGACGCATAATGTTATCTAAATTTAAAAGACCATAATTTAATGTTATGGTCTTTTTTATATATACTTTTTTATATATAAATATATGCTGAAATAAATTAAGTGTTAGGTCACATTCTTTTTAAAAGAATATTCTTTTTAACAGAATATAATTATAAATAATTATCACCATAATTGTGACGAATGTCTTCTACTATGTTTTTAATAGATTGAACTTTATCTTTATGACATACTAAAATAGCATCATCTGTCGACACTACAACAATGTCTGTTAAACCTAATCCCGCTAAAATAATATCTTTGTCCTTACTACCATTAATTAATATTGATGTCTGACAATCTAAAACAGATAGTTTTCCTTGCAATACGTTGCCTTTATTATCAAGTTTTTTTGTTCTAAATAAAGAGTCCCATGAGCCAATATCATCCCACTCAAATAATGATTTACATACTACAACATTATTTGATTTTTCCATCAAAACATAATCAATAGACATTGCAGGTAATTTACAATATATATTCGCTAATTCATTATCAAATCTATCTACATAGGTGTTTGTTTTATTTTTTAATAAATTTCTAAAAATATGAATAGCATCATATAACTCTGTAGAATATTTTTTTATTTCGTCACCAAAAGTAGATAATTTCCAGAAGAACATTCCACTATTCCAAGTAAAACGTTCTGTTTCTAAAAATGATTTTGCTTGTTCTAAATTGGGCTTTTCTCTAAAACGTAATACAGGTTTTATTTCTGCTATTTCATTTTTATAGAAAGGTGTTTCTGTTTCAATATATCCATAACCCGTATCAGGTCGTGTTGGCGAGATGCCAATAGTTACAATCTTATCATATTGCTCGGCGTGTTCCATTGCTGTTTGGATTGTTTCTATAAATTTTTTTGTTGGGTAAATATTATGGTCAGCAGTTAGAGTTGCGACAGAAATATCTATTTCATTAGCAAACCTTTCTTGTAAAAACGCTGACGACAGGGACAAACAAGGTGCAGTATTTCTTTTTTCGGGTTCAGGAATTACATTTTCAGGTGGTAACTCTGTCAAACATTTTCTAATATTTTCGCATAATAATTCTGTTGTTATTATAAAAACATTTTCTATTGGAATCAGTGACGATACACGCATCAATGTTTCTTTTAGCATAGAATTTTCTTCTGAATTTAAATGTAATAATTGTTTAGGAAAATGTTTTCTACTTTGGGGCCAAAACCTTTCGCCTGAACCTCCTGCCATAATTAAAGCAACTCTTTTCATATTTTTATTGTTGTTATGTGATTTTTTTATTAAAATAGTAATAATTTAAAATATTTTTATTATTTTTATAGTTATGAATACTTCATTAATGGAAAAAATTATATCAATAGAAGAGTTTGCAACATTACCGCAAGCCGCTATAAAGGTATTAAATATGTTAGAAGATGAGGATTTACTAGACCTTAAAGAATTAACAAAGACAATAGAAACAGATGCTGCGCTAACTATAAAATTAATAAAAGTCGCAAATTCGCCTTTGTTTGCTATCGGAAAACCAATATCTTCAGTCCACCATGCAATATTAACATTGGGATTAAAAAGAATTTCAAATATTGTTGTAGGGATATCCATTTTTTCAAAATTTGTATATTCATCAAGTATAGAAATAAAAAATATATTAGAAAAATATTGGAAACACACTTCGTCTGTTGCTGTAGTTTCTAAATCATTATCTAAACAAACAGGTCTTAACTTCAAAGATTCTGAATTCCTTGGTGGGCTGCTACACGATATTGGTAAAATTGCTATGATACAATTTGATAATTTAGAAAGATATAGAAATGTTATTGACCTTGTAGAAAATAAACAAATAACCGATTTTGCTGCAGAAGAAAGAGTGTTTGATATGACGCATTGTGATATCGGCTGCAAAATTGCTACTCAATGGAAACTACCTAAATTAGTTTCCTCTATTATTGCTCACCACAGAAATTTTGAAAAAGCAGATAGTGATGCACGAACTATTGTTGCAATAGTTAATGTGGCAAATCTGCTATGTGATGTATGGGGGAATGGTTTCTATGAAGGAACTTATGCTATACAATTTGATAAACTTCCAGAATGGCAACATATTTGTTCTGTTTCAAAAAAAGATTTAAATATTGAAAAAATCACTTTTGAATTAGAAAAAGATTATATAGAGGCCTCACAATTTATTAGTAGTATTAATCATAGTTAAGAAAATATTTAATAATGTTTTAGCAATGACTAAGAAAAATATAAAATAGTTTTTTTTAATAATATATAAAAAATATAAAAATATGTTTAAATATTTAAATTTAGCATGTTTAATAAATAGAACCGCAATTATGTTTATGATAGTTGTGTTGTTTGTTAGTTGCAGAACAATAGAAACTACTGATAAATCAAACAATAACGATTCAGGACTGCACGCACCTAATTTGGAGATTCTTATAGAAAAAATAATGAATAATCCTGATATGCCTGAATTTGCAAAAAAGTCGATTATTGACCAAATAAGGTCTGGTAATTTTAGTAATGGTGATTCAATGGTAGTTTCATTTAATTTTAGTTCTGATGATATAAATATTAAGGATTTTTTATATGTTTTTCCGAACCCAACTTCGTCCGATGCAGTAGTAACAATTAATCCTAATTTTACTGTGATTGATGAAGGTGTGGGTGTGGTTATACCAATTGATTTGTATTATATGGGTGTAAAGATTGAAACATTAGAACTCCCTGTTAGTGAAAATTTTAAATTTGTCATCCCAAGTAATTATTTACAAAAAGAAGGTTCATATACTGTAGTTATTTCAGGAACTAAATTCTCTGCTTCCTTTGTTGTAAAAAAATAAGCAAATGAATTAGCAATAGTATCAGTGCTGGTTTCTTTTTTTTTATTCCATCAGCAAAGGTATGCCTGCTTATTATAAAATAATCTGTCATTGCGGACTTATCCCGCAATCCTCTAATTAAAAATGAGAATACCCTGAAACAAGTTCAGGGTGACAGAAAAAAGATATTACATACCATCAATCATACAAAAAATATTTTCTACGCAATACCTTAAAATTAGCAAGACCTTTTCTACCAATTTCTATAACTTTGCTATCAGTCGTTCCATTAAATAAAGCATCTAACAACTCTGACCCACCTGTTACTTTCTTAAACATATCAATTTTATCTTGCTTCAAACTATCTAAAACAAAAAATTTAGGATGTTCACTTCTAATTGCTAAAATAGTTTTAATGCCTGTTGTATATGGTTCTAAAGAATTAGATTTCGGATAACTAAAAATAAAACCTTTACAAGTTTGATTAGCATATTTTCCATAAAATGGTTTAAAATGTGCTATTTGGATTAATATTTCTTCATCTTTTGAAAAATATTTTATATAATTATATACAGCGGAATCATTTAAATCAGGCGAACCTAAATATCTGAACGGCAGTGAAGTTCCTATGCCAATATTCCATAAACTTAATTCACCAAAAATTCCTAATGTAGCCGCTCCATAGATAGCATCAGCAGTAGGTATTTGCGGCGAAGTAGGAAACCACATTAAATTACAATCTTCCCAACGCATATTTCTATTCCAATTGTTCATCTTAATAACATTCAAATCGCAATGTTGGACTTCGCCGTCAGCATTTTTTAACCAACCTTCTTGGTTCATCATTACAGATATTTCACCAAGCGTCATTCCGTGAATATAACTGACAGGAATTAAACTCACAAAACTTTCTTTTCCTTTTTCTGTTACAGAGCCATCAACAACATTACCCCCTATTGGATTAGGTCTATCCAATATAATAACAGGAATGTCCGCTTCGCCACAAGCAGTAAGCATATAATTAACAGAACTCAAAAAAGTATAAGAACGAATACCTATATCTTGAATGTCAATTAACATTATATCAAGTTTTTTCAAATCATCTAATTTCGGTCTGCGAGAAGAACCATAAAGAGATATAAAATTGACACCAAATATTTCACCGCCTGACACCGATTCGCCAGCGTGACTACCACCATAGAAGCCATGTTCAGGTGAAAAAATTGTTTTCAAATTAAATAATTTGCTTTGCGACAAAACTTCCGCAGTAAGCAAACCTTTACCTGTCCTGCCAGAGAAATTAGTCAATATTCCTACGTTTTTACCTTGAATTGATTTATAATTAGAAAGTATTAAATTATCTATTCCAAGAATTACTTTCTTATTATTATTACAAGAAATATTGCTTATAGTAAATAACAATAGCAGAAAAGCAAAGAAAAAATTATAAATGTAATAAAAAAAAGGTTTCATAAAATTAATTAAATAAATTACTATTTGTGAATACTAAAATACGAAAAAATAAAGAAAAATATTTCTAAATACTATATTTTTATTTTTTCTTAAAAGCATAATGTCTTTATTTAATTTGTATTTATAAAATCTATGTTAATTTTATATAATAATAATTTAAATAATTTTTTTTATATTGCATTTTTATTTTAAACTATGTGGTTATAAATATGAAAAGATTGATGGCGAATGCCTTTCTTTTAATTACGTTTTTATTCGTAAGCGTATCGGTAAATGCTCAATATAAAGACCTAAAAGAGCATATTCCGTTAAATCCAAAAGTCAAATCTGGTGTTCTTGAAAATGGAATGAAATATTACATTTTAGAAAATAGTAAACCAGAAAATAGGGCTGAAATATGGATTAAATTTAAAGTCGGTTCTTTACAAGAAGAAGAACATCAACGTGGATTAGCACATTTTATAGAACATATGTGCTTTAACGGAACTAAGAACTTTCCGAAGGATGCGTTGATTAAATTCCTTGAACTGACAGGTGTAAAATTTGGTGCTGATATTAATGCAAGCACTGGATTTGACGCAATAACTTATACCCTAACTGTTCCGCTTGATGTACCTAATATGTTTGAAAAAGGTATGCAAGTTATGGAAGATTGGGCAAAGTATGTATCTTTTGACCCTGATGAAATTGAAGCAGAACGAGGCGTTATTCTTGCAGAAGAAATTTCAAGAATGGCTAATGCCCAAGGAAGGTCAATGAATTATCACTTTCCAAATATGCTTGCAGGGTCTAAGTATGCAGTTAGAATGCCAATAGGTCTGACTGAGATAATCAAAACAGCACCTCGTGAAGCATTTTTAGAATACTACTATGATTGGTTCAGACCCGAACTAACAGCAGTAATATTAGTTGGTGACTTTAATGCTAAAAAAGCAGAAGAGTTAGTAAAAAAACACTTTTCTGATTGGAAGTATCAAGGACAAGGCACACCAAAACCAAGAATAAAAGAAACGCTTACTAACAACAAAGAACCAATAATTTCTATATTTAGGGACTCTGAATTAAGATATGCTCAAGCAGCACTTATAATAAAACATCCTGAACGCGATAATTTATCATATAGTTCTTACAGAGAAAATATAAAAGAAATGCTTTTTGGAGATATGTTCAATATGCGTTTGCGAGAGATTTCCCAGGAAGCAAATCCGCCATTTTTACAAGCAGGTGGTGGTATGGGGTCTTTTATTGGTGGCACAAGAGTGTTTCAAGCTATATCAATTCCTAAAGAAGGAGAGTTTGATATGGGAGTAACTAGAGTGCTTGATGAAGTATTTAGAGCAGACCAGCACGGATTTACTAAAACAGAACTTGAAAGAGCAAAAGAAACAGTACTTGCACAATATGAAAAATTATTTAACGAAAGAGATAAATCAGAAAGTGCTGATTTTGCAAGAGAACTTGCGGGTTATTTCGAAGAAAATGAATCTGCGCCGGGTATTGAAATTGAGTTTGATTTAATAAAAAAATGGTTGCCTGAAATTACAATAGAAGAAGTAAACAAGATGGTTGCAGAACAAATAACTACTGAAAATGTTATTTGGCAAGTTAGCATACCTGAAAATTTTTCAGACCAACCAACAAAAGAAAGTATAATGGCGTTGTTCAAAAAATCAGAAACAACTAAACACGCTCCTTATATTGATGATTTAGGCGATGCAAATTTAATGAAAACCATACCAAAAGCAGGTAAAGTTAATTCACAGAAAAAACTAAAAAATGCTGATATAACAGAAATGATATTATCAAATGGTGCAAGGGTATTATTAAAACCAACTGACTTTAAAAATGATGAAATCTTGTTTGCTTGCTATGCAGGTGGTGGTGCATCATTATATCAAGATAATGAATATCATTTAGTTAATTCAAGTGATGGTATAGTTGATAATTGTGGATTGGGAGATTTCTCTTCAACTAAATTACAAAAACTTTTACAAAGTAAAATGATTCATTTAAGTCCATATATCGCTGATTATGAACAAGGAATGAGAGGAAGTTTAACTCCAAAAGATAAAGAAACATTCTTCCAACTATTACATATGCAATTTACAGAGCCAAGAAAAGACAATGATGCTTATTCATCCTGGATTGCAAAAACAGATGAGGTTATAAGAAACAGGAGAAATGACCCTATGAGTGATTATAGAGACACTTTGAATGCTGCTTTAACAACTAATAGTGTAAGAGGTCAAGCGTTAACAAGAGAACATTTAGAGAAATTTAACTTGGATAGAGCATATAATATTTATAAAGAACGATTTGCAGATGCAAGTAATTTTACATTTGTATTTGTTGGAGCGTTCAATATTGATGAGTTGAAACCTTTAATAGAACAATATGTTGCTTCTCTTCCTGCAACTAAAAAGGCAGAGAAAGGAAAAGACCTTGGAATTAAACCTATGCCTGGAATTGTAAATAAAATTGTTAAGAGAGGTATTGAGCCAAAATCAACTGTATCTATTGGTATAGATATTCCTTACGATAATTTTTCATCTGAAGAGAATTTGAAAATTAATTTATTAAGTGAAGTCGTTAGTATCAAAATAAGGGAAACATTACGTGAAGATATGGGTGGAGTTTATTCACCATATGCTCGCTTGAATTGGGGTTATTTCCCTCGTAAATATGTTAGAACAACAGTTTATTTTACTTGTGACCCTGTGAAAACAGATGAATTAATTGTAGCAGCAAAAGAAGTATTAAGTAACGTTAGAAAAGCAATTTCCAATGAAGATTTACAAAAAGCAAAAGAATTAAATAAAAAAGAAAATGAAGTTGCATTTAAAGAAAACAACTATTGGTTAAGAAATATCATCGGTTACGAAACCACAGATAGAGGAAATGAAGGTATGGCGTTTCTTAACAATTATGCTGCTAATATAGATAAAGTTACAGTTGACGACTTACTAAAATTAGCCGTTAAATATTTGAATTACGAAAATAATTGTATATCAGTAATTCAGATGCCTGAAGATGATGATGAGTAAATATATAGTTAAATTGTCATTATTTAACTTATTTATTTTTTAATAATTTATAACAGAAGTTTTTTTTAACTTCTGTTTTTTTATATGGTGTTTATATTTGAAAATATTTTTATAATATAGTTAAAAAGAATTAGGAATGCCTGTATGAAGTTT
>Ga0082212_10007619_pt1 | contig 14271 bp, 10 predicted proteins | sample TergutNt197P3_FD_71548 | JGI IMG/M metagenome (GOLD analysis project Ga0082212, IMG submission 71548) | Neocapritermes taracua P3 segment gut microbial communities from Petit-Saut dam, French Guiana - Nt197 P3 | ecosystem: Host-associated > Arthropoda: Insects > Digestive system > Gut ... | reverse complement strand
ATTAAGCGTCAAGTATAAGAAAAACCTGGAAACATTGATAAAAGAATATGGGGCATTGATTTGACAGAATCTATATTTACAATTCTTCTACAAGGGTTTCTTGAAGCGATCACGAATGTAATGATTGCCTCTACAATAAATAAAGAAATCAAGCTTAGTCCGCCAAGATTACTTCTCTATGCTGTTATCCTTGCTGCATTGTCACTGTTTATGAGTACTGTTCAAATACCATTTCATACGGCCGTCACGATACCTGCAACTGCGTTAATTTACCTTCTGATAAAGTGGCCTACGCGCAGAACGGTACTAAACTACTTAATTGATATTGTGATGGCAATCTTTATTCTCTCCTTTCTCCAAATGGTAATTTCAATTATCGCAAGTGGGATGGATATAAACCTTATGGAAAACAGTATCGCAAGATTGATAATAATAGTAATCATTATTCTTATATTTTTTATTTTGTCTTCAAGGACGCGAATTCATGTGTTTTTCGAACGCTATTATTTCCCTTTTAGAAATATTGTGATACTAGCAATCATATCTTTGATGTTTATGAATATAATTTTTAATGATCTATTTCTATACAATAGTGAAGAACTTACAAGTAGTATGAGTTTTTATGTTCTCACTATAGTCATCGGGTATTTCATCGCCAGTGCATTTATAGGCGCCGCATTATTTAGCGCAATCAGATCAACCCAGAAGAGCAAAGTGGTTTTAAAATATGGTGAACACCAAAGCAATATTATCAACGAATATCGTATAAAAACCCATGATTTTAATAACAGTATTCATACGATCAAAGCTTTAAATAAGAATGAAGACGGTTCGATATGTTGCGAAAGAATTGAGGAATACTTGAAAACCATTGATGATATGAAAAACAAAAAAGACGATCTAACAATTATCAATGACGATGTTTTTATTTCTGCGGTTCTATATACAAAACAGGAATATGCTAAAGAGAACCATATAGATTTTCATGTTTCTGGTTTAAACACACTAGCCGAGTATAGGATATCAGATACAGATTTGTTAGAGATTTTAAACAATCTGATAGACAACGCATTTGAAGAAGTAGGCAAACTCTCTTCGAAAAACAGAATTGTCTTTATTGAATTTAATGAGAATTCAATCGATGTTGTAAACAGCGTATCAACGAATTCAACCGAGAAAAATGTAGATATGTTTTTCGACCAGGGTTTCACGACAAAAGGCGCTGGCAGAGGATCAGGCTTGGCTAAAGTGAGATCAATTGCTGAAAGTAATAATATCCTTATAAACACTTTCTGGAAAAACGGCATGATAGTATTTCGTCTTCAATTCACAGAATGTGTAAAAGACGAACGTTGGAATCATTGAAATTCCAACGTTCTTTGGTTGCGGGGAAGGGACTTGAACCCTTGACCTCCGGGTTATGAGCCCGACGAGCTACCAACTGCTCTACCCCGCGACGTTCTCGCTTGTATTCGCTACGCGTTCACTGTGCCTGCATGAACTCTGGTGCCGGAGACCGGGGTCGAACCGGTACGATCCTTACGGATCGCCGGATTTTAAGTCCGGTGCGTCTGCCTGTTCCGCCACTCCGGCATGCATACCGCGCCGCGGATCTGACGCGTAAGCGCGAATGCCATTATATCGTTGCGCCCGCTTATCTGTCAAGCTCGCATTTTCCCGATCAAAAATGTCAGACAAAAAAGGGACGCCCAGTTGTGTGACATCAAAGGTACCGCCTGGTTTTCCGGCAGTATTCCTCGTACTCGCTACCGTAATGCACTTTCAGGAAGGCTTCCTCCCTGAGTATCTGGCGGTGAACTGCGAGCAGGAAAACAATGACCCCCACGATGATGACGATGTTTCGGTGCACAAGGAACATCCCAAGTAAAAACAGGATGATACAAAGGTAGACGGGGTTGCGGCTGATTGCGAACATGCCCGTCGTCACGAGCCTGGCTGGTTTTTCCTCGTCGATCCCGACCCTGAACGAATCCCCAAACGATATCAGCGAAGCGGCAAACCCGGCAAGCGCTATTACGCAAAGCGCAAGCCCCGCCCAGCCCGGGGCGTCGGCTTCCCAGAGCGGCTGCACGAGCAGGCCCCACATCGGGAGGCCGAAAACTTTCGCGAGCGCGGGATAGACGAGCCAGACAACCAGAAGCACGAGCAGGAAATCGCTCTTGTCGGTCTTGCCGAAGACGATGGCGCGGATGCCCTTTCTGCGCAGTGTCACCGCCCTGAAGGCGAGCAGCGCGAGGAGTGCCAGGAAAGCAATGATGCTCAGGTTTGTCTGCATATTAGTATTATACTACATCAAGGCCTTGGTTTTGCGGCCTCAAGCGCAAGTAATATCAGGTCTGCGTAGATTTTGTTGCCCTGTTTATTGCCGACATGGACGCCGTCGTCCGACAGCAGGCCCGGGCTCTGCACGATGGTCAGGTCCCAGTCGGCTAGGGTAATGTATGGGTACTTGTAGGGCAGTTCGCGGAGGTATTCGTTGATTGGCGTCATGTTGCTTTTCCCGTGGCCTGTCATCATGATGAGGCTCTGGCCGGGTTTGATAATGTCCACAATCTGCTCAGCGTCGCTGATCGTGCTTCCCGTGATATTGTGCGCCAGGCATACGACGATGATGGCGTCGTCCGCGAGAATGCCGGAATCATCCCATTCCCTGATGATATTCAGCCCTTCCGACATATTGCGGCCCACCTTGGCGTCAACCGTAGCGTTTGCCACGGTCTTTGAGATGTCCTTCTCGGCGCCGACCGTCAGGCTGTCGCCGACGATAAATACGGGATGATCCTTCCAACTATACGCTCCCTCGCCATCAGGGCCGCCCTCTGCCCCGCCGGTCGGCTGGGATCTCCCCGAGGCTTCGCCAAAAGGCAAGTCGACGCCAAACCCTTGAAACTTAGGTGAAGTAAGCAGCTGGATAAAGATACTGCCGGCCAGCACCGCTACAAAAAGACATACAACAAATACTATCGCCCCCGCAGGGGCTCCTGATTTCTTCCTCTTCCTCACAAGATGCCTCCCCAATTTTGCTGATTATTACGTTTCGTTGCCGATGCAATAATTTCGCTAATATCAATACTTTGACTCATCATCAGTAAAAACAGCATCATCTTCTGTTTCTTCCTGCGTTAACGACACGACGGACGGCGTTTCGAACCAGGACGCATCGCCATGCGCCGCATTCTGCGCAGGACTATCGGCCTCCTGTGCATCATCCGTCGGGATTTTTATGGGGGAAGCAAAATCAATCGGCGGCTCGGGCGTTTCGCCGGTGACCTTGTCAGGCCTTGCGGCATATGCAGCCTCTGGCGCCGCGGAGCTTTCCGGTGCAGGCGTCTCGCTGGCAGTCGGCTCTGGTATCTCGCCGGCAGTCGGCTCTGGTATCTCGGCAAAGTACATGCTGGGCCTGGCGTCATCAGCCGCTTCAGGCGCCGCGGGGCTTTCCGGAGCAGGCGTCTCGCCGGCAGCACGCTCTGGTATCTCGCCGGCAGCCGGCTCTGGAATCTCGGCAAAGTACATGCTGGGCCTGGCGTCATCAGCCGCTTCAGGCGCAGCGGGGCTTTCCGGAGCAGGCGTCTCGCCGGCAGTACGCTCTGGTATCTCGCCGGCACGCTCTGGTATCTCGTCTGTAGCCGGCTCTGGTATCTCGGCAAAGTACATGCTGGGCCTGGCGTCATCAGCTGCCTCAGGCGCAGCGTAGCTTTCCGGTGCAGGCGTCTCGCCGGCAGTACGCTCTGGTATCTCGCCGGCAGCCGGCTCAGGTATCTCGGCAAAGTACATGCTGGGCCTGGCGTCACCAGCCGCTTCAGGCGCAGCGGGGCTTTCCGGAGCAGGCGTCTCGTCTGTAGCCGGCTCTGGCATCTCGCCGGCAGCCGGCTCTGGCATCTCGGCAAAGTACATGCTAGGCTTGGCGTCATCAGCCGCCTCAGGCGCAGCGGGGCTTTCCGGTGCAGGCGTCTCGTCTGTAGTAGGCTCGGGGATCTCGACGAAGAACATGCCCGGCCTTTCGTCAAATGGTATATCGGACCTCGCTTCGTAAGCCGCTCCGGGCGCCGCGTAGCTTGCCGGCTCAGGCAACTTGACAAAGGGCATATCGGGCTTCAAGTCATTAGTCTTTTCGGGCGCCGCGTAGCTTGCCGGCTCAGGCTTTTCGTCAAATGATATATAAGACCTCGCTTCGTAATCCGCCCCAAGCGCCGCGTAGCTTCCGAGTGCAGACATTTTACTGGCAGCCAGTCCGGGCATTTCGATGGCAGCCGGCCCGGACATTTCGATGGCAGCCGGCCCTGGCATTTCGATGGCAGCCGGCCCGGACATTTCGATGGCAGCCGGCCCAGGCATTTCGATGGCAGCCGGCCCGGGCATTTCGATGGCAGCCGGCCTGGACATTTCGCCGCCAGTCAGGACAGACGTCTCGCCGCCAGCCAGCTCGGGTATCTCGACAAAGAACATGGCAGGCTTTTCACCAGTGGTCAAAGCGGGAGTTTCGCCAGCGCCAATGGCAGCCCCGCCAATGGCAGCCCCGCCTATGGCAGCCCCGCCTATAGCAGCCCCGCCAATGGCAGCCCCGCCTATTGCAGCCCCGGCTTCACCTGCCGCTTCAGGCCGGGCCACCTGCAATCCGAACATATCCTGGAGTTTGTCCCCTTCCAGAGTAAAGCGGCCGACCGTTTCTTTCATCAGCGCGGCCTGGTTGCTTATCTGCTCACCCGCTGCCGCGCCTTGTTCAGCCGTCGCGCTGTTGTGGAATACGATGCCGGTCATTTCCGTTACATTCCTGTTAATATGGTCGATCGATTCGCTTTGGCTGCCTGCCGCTTTTGCGATTTCCTCAAGCAGGTCGTTTGTATTGGCGATACCCTCTTCAATCGTTTTGAAGAACGCAATAGCCTCGTCAACAGTCTTTGTCCCCAGTTCGGACTTGGCGATCGTGTCGGCTATCAGCGCATTGCTGTCATTCGCGGCGTTCCCGCTCTTGCTTGCCAGATTCCTCACTTCGTCGGCTACCACGGCGAAGCCCTTGCCGTGGGCGCCCGCCCGGGCCGCTTCGACCGCCGCGTTCAGCGCAAGGATATTTGTCTGGAACGCAATCTCGTCTATTACCTTCATAACAGAGCCGATTGCATGGCTTGCCGTATTGATCTCTTTCATGGCCATCGTCATATTGGCCATCTTGCTGCCGCCTTCTGTTGCGCTCTTCCTTATCGAAGCGGCCAGCTTTGACGCCTGCGAAGCCCGTTCCGCGTTCTCGACGGCCTCCGAGGCTATCTCGCCCGCGATCGCGTGCAGCCCGTCCATCGTCGCGCTTTGCTGGGCAGTGGACTGCGACAACGACTGCGCGCCGACCGAAAGCTCTCTCGCGCCGACCGAAAGCTGATCCGTCGCATTGACGACATCGCGCACGATAATGCTTATATTCGCCACCACATCATTGATCGCCATGCTCAGATGGTCCTCGTCGCTGGCAGGCTTTACCTGGTTTCTAAGGTCGCCTTGCGCTACCAGTTCCAAAACCTCGACTTTTTGCATCAAGTCGTCCAGCATTATCCGAAAAGAATTTATTACGCTGGCAATCTCATCTTCGCCCTGCCCGAGCTCCTTTAGCTCTTTATCCAACCTCTCGGGTATCCGGATATTGCCGGTCCGCGTCACGCCGTACATGGTTTTTTCCAGCATGTTGAGCGGCCGGCGAATCCTCCTGTCAAGGCTGCTGACGAGGACGGCTGAAAGCACTACGCCGACCACTACGATGGCCAATATGATCATGCAAAAGAAATACGCGGTTTGAAGGGACTCTGCGTCAAGGTGGCTGGTCAGTCGCAAAATGGCCAGAACCCCGGCAACGCCGCAAGCAATTATGATTGCCATAATGACAGTCATCGGGGCTAAAATGCGGTTCATGATACCTTTTTTCTTTTTCTCGCTCATGCGAATCCCCCCGAACCCAACGGAATTTCTATTAATTGTAAACGTATGAAACAGTATACACCCTGCAAAGCGGTCTGTAAAATACGATGGCAGCTTTTTTGCGCCCATTCGCAATAGCCCGGCCAAACCATGTGCTATAATGGCATAAGGTAGATTTAGCTGGATAGATGAAGGAGACTGTCGATGTTCATTATATGGGGCTTTGGAAAAGTCACCGGTAAAAAGTATGCGTTTGAGAGTTCATATTACTGCCAAAGATGCCACAATACAGTCCAGATGATCGTGGTGAAGGCAACGACCTGGTTCACGTTGTTTTTCATCCCGACGATACCCTATAGAAAAGAATATTTTTTCGAGTGCCCGATTTGCGGGAATGCGCAGATGATGGACCGCCATCAGTTTGACGCCCTGGTCAACCCGCAGAACCTGATAGGGCGGTAATGGCGCCTGGGATGGGGATGACCGATTTTGTCAACAAAGCGGGACGGCGCGCGCCGGCTTTCATACTGGCTGCGTTTCTGGCCTCCGCCGGACTTGGCGCCTGTGAGCCTCTTGCTGAAATCGCGGAAGTGGCGATCAAGGCCACAGAACCCCTCCCCACCGCCGAAGACACCCTGACCTCGCTGCTTGAGATCAACCGGGCCATGGAGGAGGCGATGTCGCGCGGCGAAACCGAGCTCACCTTCAACGCTACAGGGGTCAGCGAAGCGGAGCTGAAAAACATCAGCGACAATATGTCCACGTTTTGGGGAAAACCCCTGAACTATATGATAACAGCCGAATTGACAGGCATAGAGGGCATCATCCCGGGCCAGGCGGTCGATGTACACTGCATCACTAACAGCTTTGAGCTGTCAAACAATTACTATATATATGACTATATAAGGAACGGCAAGGCGATCCCCGACGACAGGCCGCACGCAAAAGAGGTCGCGGCCGCGCTGCCCGCGATCGCCGCCGAGATCTTTTCGGACCCGGCTGCGACGGACTACGACAAGACCCTGGCGGCGCACGACTGGCTGGTGACCAACCTCGACTATGACATGACGGCGCCGGCCAAAGGCGAGGAGAACGGCACGTATGGGGCTATCATTCTGAGGCGCACGATGTGCCAGGGGTATGCGGAAGCGCTCGAGCTCCTGCTCAAATGCTATACCGACGTTGAGATCGTCCAGATAGTCGGCATGGCGAAAAACATCGGCAGCAGCGGGTTTGACCCCGGCGAAGCGGACGGCGAAGCGGGCGAAAACGGCGAAGCGGGCGGCGAGACCACGGGCGGTGAGACCACGGGCGACGAGACCGCTGGCGACGAGGCGGGCACTGGCGGCGCTGGCGGCACTGGCGGCGCTGGCGGCGCTGCGGGCGAAAGCGGCGAAACGGGTGGTGAGACAGCTGGCGGCGATGCCGATGCCGACGCGGATGGCGCCGCAGGAACAGAACCAGGCGAAGGCGATGGCCCCGCGCCCGCGCCCGGGCCTGAATGGGGCGGCCATGCATGGAACGCCGTCAGGTTGGACGGCGCCTGGTATCAGGTCGATGCAACATTCGACGACCCGATAGGCGGGGAATCAAACAACCTTTCGCACTTCTATTTCGGCCAGACCGATGAACTGATGTCGCGAAACCACCAGTGGGCAGCCGATTACTTCCCCGTTTCCAATACCAGGAACTTTCTCTATTTCAGGCGCAGCGGACTGTTCGCTGAGGACTGGGACGAATTCCAGTCGATCCTGACTGACCTGCTCGTCGAGGAACCGATCGACACTGTTGAGATAGCGGTAAGGGACGCGTCGATTGACGAAAGCAACATCCAGTTCGTCTATAAAGCCAGAAACGACCTGGAGATGCTCTACTGGAGCGAACAGATCTGGGAAGACATCCACGTGCATTCAATCGAGCTGTATTATGATCCGGTTGATCCGGTAGATCCGGCAGAAGAGTAGCTCTATTTTTTAACGAGCGCGAGCTTGTCCCTGTACTTCTTTACCTCGGCCCTGGCGCCTTTTTTTTCATAGAGCTCCACGAGCTCCTCCAGCGACTCGATATGGCGCGGGCTGCCCTTAAGCGCCCTTTTGAAAGCGTTTTCCGCCTCCCCGCTCTTCCCCGTGCGCGCGTACGCGACGCCCAGATAGTACCACAGCGGCCACCAGTCCCGAAACTGGCTCTCCTTGTATGGCTCAAGTATGCCAAGCCCTTTTTTCCAGCGCCCGGCAAGAACGGCATTGTAGCCTTTTTCGATCTGGATCGGCTCCTTTATCTGCTCGATCCGCCTCTGTATCTCCTTGCGGTCCTTTTGCATGCGCCCAAACCTCAGGTATTCGTCCCACGCCAGCTTGGCCTTGATATAGAGCCCCAGGTTGAGGTACATATAGCCAAGATAGTACCAGCCCATATCGAAGCGCGGGTAGAATTCCGTCACCATCTCAAGGTAGTCGAACGCCTCTGCCTTAAGGTTCCCTATATAGTCCTCTTTTTTGCTTTTCGCATACATCTCGCGCAGTGACCGCGAATAGCCGAACATGGCGGCCAAATCGTTGTATTTCAGCACAAGGGCCGCGCGGAAATAGATACAGGCTTCTTCGAGGTTCCCGCTTTCCCCGTGGTCCTTCGCCTTGCGCGTCAGGTTATCCACGCCTTTTTGGCCGTAATTGATCCCTATGAACGATGTATAAGAATCCCGGTACTTGAACTGCGGATCGATGCCAAGGACACGCGCCATATTCTCCGCGATGATATTGCCGTTCAGGCCCTGGGGGGTCTTGAAGGCTTCCCTGTCCTCATCCCGCAGCGGTATCGGCACGCCCGAGAACTCCTTGACCAGGTTCATCTTCTTCAGGAACTCCTGGGAGAACTCATCGAAAGTGAACTCCTTCATGCTTTTCAGGAGGTACTTGCCGACCCGGTCGGGCCTGGCCGTAAGGTGCGTCTCGTGCTCGGGCCGCTGGGTCGCGATCACGCCCGACGCCTCCTTCCCGCCTTTGAGCGAAAGCGGCTGCTTATCGAACATTCTTGTTATACCCGCCATATCCTACATCCTTTCCGGCGCGCTTATGCCGAGCAGCGCAAGCCCGTTCCTTATCGTCTGTTTTACGGCCGCGGTAAGCGCGAGCTTTGCCTGCCGGGCTTCCCCCTCGTCTGCGAGGATGGGCTCATCGTGGTAAAAAGCGGAGAACGCCTGGGCGATGTCCGCGACGTGCCGCGTGATAAGCGACGGCTCGTATTTTTCGCCGGCCTCGGCCACGACGCGGGGAAGCGCGCCCGTCAGTTTTGCCAGCGCAAAAACCGCATCCGACGCGATGGCGTCATAGCCCCCCGCGGCAGACAGCGCACCTGGGGAGACGTCAAGGCCGAGCTCGCCTGCCTTCCGAAGGATGCTTGCGGCGCGCGCGTGGCTGTACTGCGCGTAAGGCCCGGTCTCGCCGTCAAAGTTCAGCACCCTGGACCAGTCAAACTCATAGTCCTTGATGCGGTTGTTGTGCAGCTCCTGGAAAACCACTGCGCCGATGCCGATCTGCCGCGCGGTCTCGTCTATGTCATCCGTCACTATGCCCTTTTCCCCGATGATCTCCTTGGTTTTGTCGACCGCCTGCCGCAGCACGTCCTCAAGGAACACGACATTGCCCGTCCTCGTCGACATGGCGCCGTCCGCAAGCCGCACGAGCCCGAACGGCACATGCACGCAATCGCCAGCCCATTCATAGCCCATAAGGTCGAGTATCTTTATCCACTGTTTGAAGTGCAGATCCTGCTGCGAAGCGACGACGTAGATGTTCCTGTAAAACCCATAATGCTCCTTGCGGTAGACAGCGGCCGCTATATCCCTTGTGATATAAAGCGTTGAGCCGTCGCTTTTTTTGATAAGAGCTTTGCCCAGACCGTGTCCCTCCAGGTCAACGATCTGCGCCCCGTCGGATTCTTCAAGCAGGCCATCGCGCTCAAGCTCCTGCGTGAAACGCCCCATCTTATCCGAATAAAAGCTCTCCCCGTCAAAGGAGTCAAACCGTATGCCCATCATGTCGTAGACGACCGTGAACTCCTTCAGGCTCTCCTCGCGGAACCACTCCCAAAGCGCCGCTTCCTCCTCTTCGCCTCGCTCCAGCGCCGAGAATGCCGCGCGGGCCTCGACTTCGAGCGACGGGTCTTCCTCCGCAAGCTTGTGGAATTTTACATAATAGTCCAGAAGCGTCGTTATCGGCGAAGCCTCTACATCCTCGCGGCAGCCAAACCGCCTGTAGGCGACAATAAGTTTACCGAACTGCGTGCCGTAGTCGCCAAGATGGTTGAGACGCAGTACGTCGTAGCCCAAAAACTCAAAGATGTTGCCTATTGCGCTGCCTATTACAGTGCTTCTGATATGTCCGATATGGAAGGGCTTTGCGATATTTGGTGACGAGTATTCGACGAGCATGCGCCGCCCCGCTCCCAGCTCCGAGCCCCCGAAGCGCGCGCCTTCCTCAAGGACGCTTCTTACGACGTCCCCTATGTATTCCGCGCGGTCCAAAAAGAAGTTCAGATAAGGCCCTGCTGCCCGGCAGCGGACCGGCCCGCCATCGAGGGGCTGCGGCGCGGCGTCCCACTCTTCCTCAAGCCCTGCCGCTATCGCCTGCGGCGCTTTCTTCAGCGCCTTCGCAAGCCGGAAACAGGGGAAAGCGAAGTCGCCGAGCTCCGTGTCCTGCGGGATCTCGATCAGCGCATACACGCCGGCCTCTTCCAGCCCGGCCTCTTTTGCCGATTCAAGCGCGGCGATTCGCACCGCTATTTCGTGCTTATAGTCCCTCATCTTATACCTACTTGTCCGAATGATTATACCTACTTGTCCGAAAGGGTAACAACCGTCACCCCGTCTCCGCCTTCGTCAAAATCACCGTTCCTGAACTTCTTGACATGCTTGTGCCCTTTGAGCATCCTGCGTATCCCTTCGCGCAACACCCCGGAGCCGCGCCCGTGGTTGAGCACGACTTCATGCATCCGCGCAAGCATTGCGTCGTCCAGGTACTTTTCGACCAGCATCTCGGCCTCATCAAGGTTTTTGCCGTGAAGGTCTATCGACGGGCTGACCTGGTCCATTTTTGCCACGACTATTTTAGCATACCTGCCCTTTCCCTGCCCCGGCTTTTTGGCAGGCGCCTCGCACTTCACAAGCTCATCCGCCGCAAGCGTCAGCTTGACAGCGCCCGCACGTACTACGACGCGGCCACGTTCGTCCGGCGCGGCCAGGACCTCGCCCGTTGCGTCCGTATCCGGAAGCGCGACGATGTCACCCGGCGCAAGCGGGACGGATACGGCGGCTGGGCCAAGCGGAGCGAGTGTGCCGGCTGGGCCAAGCGGAGCGAGTGTGCCGGCTGGGCCAAGCGGGGCTGTGCCGGCTGGGCCGAGCGGGCCGCCCCCCGGACCCGTGCCCCCTTTTGTCTTCTTCGCCCCGTGGCTTTTCAGGCGTTTGCGGCTCTCGTTTGCGCGCCTCATGGCTTCCCCGGCATCGACGGGCCCTTTGCCGTCCTGCCCGCCGGCCGCGCCGTCCACCACGCCGCGCAGGCGCGCGTCCCTTATCAATTCCTGCAATTCCTCTCGCGCAATATCAGCGGCCTCCGCCGCCTCCGCGATCATAGCCTCCGCCTCTTCATGCGCCTTGCCAAGAATTGCCGCGCGTTCCTTTTCTATCTTTTTCAGCCTCTCTTCCGCGGATGAAAGCACAGCGAGAGCCTCTTCCTCAGCCCTGCCGGCTTCCGCCAGATGCACGGCGGCATCCCTTCTGTCGCTTTCTATCTGCTCTATCACGTCATCAAAGTAGATCGTCTCCGAGTCAAGCAGCCTGCGCGCCCTCGCCACGACCGCGGAGTCGAGCCCCAGCCGCGACGCGATCTCAAAAGCGTTTGAGCGCCCCGGGTTGCCCATGCTGAGCCTGAAGGTCGGCGACAGCGTCGCGAGGTCAAATTCCATCGAAGCGTTTTCGACGCCTTCCTCAGACACGGCGTATTTCTTCAGTTCCGTATAGTGCGTCGTCGCCATTACGAGGCATCCGCGCATACGCAGTGTTTCAAGGATAGCGATCGCAAGCGCCGCGCCTTCGGCCGGGTCCGTACCCGCGCCGAGCTCGTCGAGCAATACGGCGCTGTCCGCCTCGGCAGACCTGGCGATCTCGACGATGTTTTTCATATGCGAGGAAAAGGTGGACAGGCTCTGCTCAATGCTCTGCTCGTCGCCGATGTCAGCGAAAACTCGCGGGACGGTCGGCAGCGCCGCGCGCGAGGCCGGCACGTGCAGGCCCGCCTGCGCCATAAGGATGAACAGCCCCACGGTCTTAAGCGTTACGGTCTTGCCGCCCGTATTCGGGCCCGTGATGACAAGTATGCGCTCGCTTCCGCCAAACCTTACGCTGACCGGCACGACCTTGTCTGCTTCTATGAGCGGGTTCCTGCCGTTCACTATATCCAGGACGCCGTCTTCCGAACGCTGCGCGGCGCAGGCCTTCATGTCGAGCGAAAGGTTTGCCTTCGCGAAAAAGAAGTCCAGCCGCGTCAAAAGGGCCTGGTTTTCCCGGATGAACTCAGCCGACGCGCCGACCTCCGCGGAAATCTCAGCGAGTATCCTCTCGACCTCCGCCTCCTCCTCAAGCTCAAGCCCCCTGAGCCTGTTGTTCATATCGACGACGATCTGCGGCTCGACAAACACGGTCGCCCCGCCCTTGCTTCTGTCGTGCACTATACCGGGGAACTTACCGGCCTGTTCCTGCTTGACCGGCACCACAAAGCGGCCGTTGCGCATCGTGATGACCTTGTCCATCAGAACGCCCTCAAAGGCCCTGCCCGTGATGAAGCGCGAAAGGCTCGCCCTTATCTTTTCGTTTTGCTGTTCTATCGCGCGGCGTATGCCCCGAAGCGCCGGACTCGCCCCGTCGGAAAGCTCCGTATCCGAAAGGACTGCGTCCGTTATCCGCCGCTCAAGCTCAGGCAGCGCCGTCAAAGCCTCGGCCTGCCTGCGCACGGCGCCCGCCCCCTCAGGCATGTCGGATGTCAGAAAACCCCGCACGCGTTTTGCCGAGCCGAGCGCCCCGGCGATGGTCAGAAGCTGCCTCGGCATAAGCGATCCGCCCTTCTCCGCGTACGACAGCGGGTTGCCCAGATCCGGGATGTCGCTGAACGAAGGCGTCCCTTTACGCAAACAAACGGAAACCGCGTCATCGGTCTCCGCCCTCAGCTTTCTTATCGTGCCCTCGTCGACCGAAGGCGCCAGCGCCCGGCAGACCTCTTTGGCGAGGCTGGACACCGCCCGTTCGGCCAGCATGTCGAGCACTTTATAGTACTCGAGGATCTTATACTCCCGTACCATTCCGGGCCTAGGGGCGCATGCGGTAATGTTCGAGGTCGCCCTTCATTTGGATGTTTTCCATTTGAAGCTCGAAATAGTTGCCTTCGATCTCCTTGAGCCTGGCCTTGAGCTCGCGAATCATCTCGCCGCCTTCCTCGCTTTGGTTGTTCATATTGCTCAGCTTCTCGTTAGCCGCCCCGAGCTCGGCCTCAAGCTGCCTGATGGCCTCCTCGCGCTCTTCGGCGCCGCGGATTAGGTTGTCCGCCTCAACCGATTTCGCGTTGAGTTTCTCCTGTATCGCGTCCTTTTGCTCCTGTATGGCCTTCGCGTCGTCCTTGTACTGCAGGTGGCTGCGTTTTGCCTCCTCCCAAAGCTGCTGGAAATGCACTATGTCTTTGCGCAGCTGCTCCTTGTCGCGTTCGCTCTCGGCCTTCGTTTCGCGCTCCTCAAAGAGTTCCTCTGTTATATTGATTGCCGCAAGCATCGTTAGCCTGGCGACTGAGCCGTCGGCGCCCTGTTCCACAAGCCCCTTGATCACCTCATCCACATGGTTGGCGATCGCGACGATCCTGTCGCGCGGCACTGCGGACGAGAACGTATAGTCCTGGCCGTAGATCTTTACTGTAACTTTGCTGATATCCTTCACTTCCGATTCAGTCATATTATCCTCCATTTAACACCTCACTAACGTAGATTGTACCACATTTGCAGGGTATATTGACCGAATGTGAAGTTTCCATGAAATATTGAAGAACACAACGGGGACGGTTCTTTTTGTGTTCTTCGGAGCCAAACACAACGGGGACGGTGGACGGTTCCTGCGTCTTGTGGACAATGGGGAAGACAATGGGAACGGCAGACCGTGGGAAAACAGGCTTGCCGGCAGACACGAATAAACCGACTTCTTTTGCTTGATGCAGATAAAAGCAGGGCCGCTGGGTGAAGATGGGTTGCCGGGAGAAGAGGAGTCATTTGAAAAGGTGAGACCGCCGAGAGCTGTATCAAGGTGAGGGCTGTGGCGAC
>Ga0082212_10007618_pt1 | contig 14271 bp, 5 predicted proteins | sample TergutNt197P3_FD_71548 | JGI IMG/M metagenome (GOLD analysis project Ga0082212, IMG submission 71548) | Neocapritermes taracua P3 segment gut microbial communities from Petit-Saut dam, French Guiana - Nt197 P3 | ecosystem: Host-associated > Arthropoda: Insects > Digestive system > Gut ... | reverse complement strand
GAGTTTCTTGAACAAATCTCTTCGTCAAAATCCTATAATGCCACCCATTTTCTAGATTTATTAGATTTTCATTTTTAAGATATCATCGAATAACCTGAAAACCTTTATAGTTTGTTTACTTCTCTAATACTGTTGCGTGACCATTTCCCCAATGCTCTAATAATGAGCCATCTGATTGCTTTAGTCGGCAATCCACCCAGAAACCTGGGGAAAGTCATATAAATTTGCTCAAGGCCCATTTGTTGTTTGGGGCAACGGGCAGAACTGAATAATTATTATATGAGATATGAAAGGGGAGATGCTGGCTTTGGATTTTTAATTATATATTTAATTAAATGAATCTAGAAAATATGAAAATTTTAAAGCCAAGGAAGGAAGATTCACATGAATATGAAGAAAAAATTCTACACTCAAATTATGTTGATTTCGTTATTAGCACTGGCGTTTTTGCTAGCGGCGCCGGCGGCATTCGCCCAGCCACTTCCCAGCGATCCTACTGCTGTAAGCGGCAGAGTGCTGTCTGCTTTCAACGCAGGAGATACTTCAGACTGGGTGGAGATCGCCCAATATGACGGATACTCGCTTATCACACGCAAGGATTGCCTGATGGACATCGGCAAAATAGCTTTTGCCGATGTAGAGACCGACTCCTATGCTATTTCTAAAGTACGCCAGACCGTTAACAACTGGTTTATAAACACCCTGCCCGCCACTGCTAAGCTGCGTGATTACACGGTCGCCAACAGCGCGGCTGCGGATGTTGGCTATTTCGCTAATATCAATTATGGCTTAAGCATACCCTCGGCCACTGCCATACGCAGCGGCACTGACGTGGCTTTCCTGCTCAGCTTTGCCGAAGCGGCCAGATTTTGCAGCCTCAAATACGCCACCGGCGCCACCACGGTCACGGATAGCCCCGCGCTGGCCAGAAGCAATTTTGAGCTGATCAATGAACCGGCTCAGGAATATATGCAAGATTTTTGGTGGCTGCGCTCACCGGGTCATTCCGGCCAAGTCAAGACAGGAGCCTCTGTGGGCTCTCACACGCCCGGCGGCTACCTTTCCAGGGGTACAGTCTATGCCAGCTCTTCCAGAGCCGCCTACCCCTATGTACGCCCCGCTCTGTGGGTAAAATCAGCCATCTTCGAAGGCGGCGGTTCTAACAGCTACACCCTAACATATAATGCCAATGGCGGCAGCGGCGCTCCAGCCCCTCAAACTGCGCCGCCCAATTCTTATATAAACTTAAGCGCCACTGTCCCGCTGCGGGCGAATTACACCTTCCTGGGCTGGGCCACTTCGGCCAGTGTCACCTTGCCCCAGTATCAGCCGGGCGCTTCTATCTTCTTAGGCAGCAATATCACCCTTTATGCCGTATGGAAGGACAGCCAGCCCGCCACCGGCGACGTGGAAGGCGTGGACGGGCGTATCCTGACCCCGGATAAGAGCGGCGATAAGGTAAATTGGATAGAAATTGCACGTTATGGCGGTTATTCGCTGATCGTGCGCAGCAGCTACCTAAATATTTATCCTCAAGATATCCGCAAAGATTATCCCGAATGGCAGTTTACTCCCTATAACTCAGGCGCCACTATATCATATGCCACTTCCACGGTGCGCGATAAAATCAATGCCTGGTTTAGCGGCAATCTCACCAGCCCTCTGGACACCTTGCCGTCCGGCGCGAAAATGCGTCAGTATACCATGCAAAACAATGCCCTGAGCGTACCGGGCACCGCCTCAACCACTGCCGGTTTGACCAACGGTTTTAGCAAACCTTCCAACACAAAGCTGCCTACCGGCAATGACGTGGCTTTTGCCTTAAGCTATAGTGAAGTGGCCAATTTCTGCTCAAACGAGCGCTTTAGGAGAGGCGCCAATCCGGAAACCGAACCCAGCAATAATATTGCCAAAGCCAATTTCGCCAAACTGCACCGCCCAGACTCCACCGCCACCCATAATTTCGGCGCTTGGCTGCGCAGCCCCGGAGACTTTAACGGTACAGCGGGCGCGCTCAGCTTTAGCAGGGGTACGGCCTTCCAGTTCCATAGCACCAATGCCATCTCCAATGAATGCGGGCTCTTATACCCCGCCCTGTGGGTGGATTCGGACATCTTCATGGAAACCCGCACTGTAACAGGGCTTGTATGGCCATTGGCGGTCGATGATCTTGGTATACCCGGTTTCCTGGATATGCATAAAGTTACTATAGAATTGAGAACAACATTCTTAACGCCTGCCCCGCCTGCTCTTAGAACAACCGCGACATTACTCAACAACGACGCCTTAGGCAGCTTCACCTTTGAAAAAGTCCCCCTTGGCACATACATACTGCATATCAGCCGTCCGGGCTTTTTAACCAGAGCCATGCCTGTAATTATATCGGAATCCTCACCACAGACTATTAGTCTTGTCCCGCCCAGCACCCATGAAAACAACATATTTGTTCTGTGGTGGGGCGACTGCACTGATGATTTAATTATAGACGCCAAAGACCGCATGATGTTAATGCAGCTTATGCCATACCATATTGACGCTTACATGGATACTTATATAGCGTCTTGTGATTTGAATGCCGACGGCAATATCGACGGTCAAGATTTAATGGCACTCGATGAAATGCTTGGCCGCATGATTTTTGATTATCCGGGAGCTGAGTTTATAGACATCTACAACTGATTTATCTGGGCTGCCACAGTTTTTAAAACTTTTAATATAACGGATGAGCCGCGTATGGTACAGTGGCAAGCTTATAAGGAGGCGCCAATAGTAAATTGCCCCGGGTGCTCCGACGGTTTAAGAAACAAAAGCGCGTGTTCGTCAAAAATACTACAATCTCACTGGAATTCCAGCTTAAGCCGCTGGTCAAGATCTGGTGCAGTAGGAGGGAGGGTTGCTAAAAACCAAAAACCGCAACTTTAGATTTATAGTTTTACCCAACGAATTACCAAACTTAATCTATAAGGAGTGAAATAACAATGAAGAAAATCACAAGAATCAAAACTTTGATTGTCGTTGTACTGGCTTTAGTAATGTCTTTTGCCATGTTTCAGATAGCTTTTGCTGCTGAACAGCTCAATTTCCCTCTGAATGCGTTAAACGGCGATTTAGTGGCGGATGAAAACACCCAGTACATAGCTCATTTCGAGCAAGACCCAGTCAGCAAGTTCATTACCGCCTCCATTCAAGTATATCACGGCACTACCTCTCCCACTGCCAAACCGTTGGTTATCAGCGGCATAAGCTTTGAACTTTCTTTCGACAACCGCATCGCGCCTTATCGCTACAACCCGGAAACGGACCTCAACAACCATCCCTATGACGCCACCCGCATGTATCAGGGCGGCCTCAACCTTTCGGACGCGGCGATCAAGAATTACCTGTACACACCCATAGCTAAATTCGACGTGGTCGGCTCCAATGCTTTCCAAAATGACACCACCAAGAGGTTTATCGGCGCTACCATTACCTCCGCCACCGATACTGATGTCATTGTCGTAAACCCCGGTCAAACCAAAACAGTGGCACAATTATTCTTCATGCCCACCAGCTCCACCTCCAACAATATACTCAGCCTGGACATGTTCAATTTTGAATTCCTCAATAACACCAATGCCCCCGGCTTAAGGCTAATCCGCCTCTCTCCCTGGCTGGGCAACGGTACTTATTTCTTGGTAGGCGACAGCCGTTCCACCAATGTCACGGATACCTACATCAAGAATAAGCAGATCACCGCCGGCTCGGTATCCCAATCCTTCAAAATCCACATGGCTCAATCCGCCCCCGCGGTTACCGCCAGCATGGATCCCCGCCAGATCACCGGCTATGATCCTTCTACCATGGTATGGTGCCTGACCGAAACCGGTAGCTATCAAACCGGCGCCCCGGTCATCCCGGATGAAGCTTGCACCATCTATGTCAAATATGCCGCCACCTCTTATAGCGGCAGCGATACTGTATACTGGAATTACAAGCGCTTCCTGGAAAGCGCCGCCGTGCCGGTAGCCTTTGGCGCTACCAAAGACCCGGTAATTCCGGAAATTACTAAAACACCAACCAATCTGACCAGCACGGACGGCAAGACCCATGCCGACGACAGATTATTATACACCATAGTGGTCAAAAATACCGGCACAGTCAGATCATTATGGGTAAACGCTACCCTGACTGATAACCTGCCTTCGCAGGTAACATTGGTGCCCGGTACAGTCAAGATTGACGGCGTAACTGCCGCCAACAACCTGGTTGGCCTGGTTCTGGGCGATATTGCCGGAGGTAGCCAAAAAACAGTCACTTTTGAGGTAACTGTTAACCACAATGCCGCCGGACTAAGCTTTAGGAATGGCGTGGCAGTTACCGGCTTAGACGGAACCGGCGGAGATCCAAAGAAGGAAGAAGCTGAGGAAGACGGCGACCACAATGTGGTACCCCGTTCCGCCCAACCGACTATTGAAGAGATAAACCAAGCTGATCCCACCGTAGGCGGTACCGGTGTGTCCGGCGCCACTATTGAGGTTACCTTCCCCAACGGTAGCAAAGGAACCGCTACGGTAGCCCCGGACGGTACTTGGACGGTAAATGTTCCCACCGGCGTTACTCTACTGGAAGACCAAACTGTAACCGCCGTGCAAACCGAACCTGGCAAAGACCCCAGCGATCCTGTTAACGCCAAGGTTTTAGGTCCTATTGCCCCGGATAAAGAAACCAAAAAAACATCCGCCAACCTAACCAGGCAAGACGGAACGCGCCGCGTGGGCGATACCCTGCAATACACCATTACAGCCAAAAATGCCGGACCGGCCAAATCCGTGTGGGCTAATGTGATAGTAGAAGATGTACTGCCCATTGAAGTTGATTATGTCGCCAACAGCGTAAAAATCGACGGAGTAGCGGCGGGCGCAGCGGCGACCTATGCCGCCGGCAAGCTGACCGTCAATCTTGGCAACATAGCCAGCGGCATTACCAAGACTGTTACCTTTGAAGCGATAATCAATGATAATGCCTATGATAACCCGGTCTTCAAAAACACCGCTACCGTTGATGGCATAGAAACAGAAGAAGACGACGACCCGCCGCCGGTAATGCGCCGCTCTGTACCCCCGACTATTGATGTTATCAATGAAGGCGACAGAAATGTGGAGGGAACCGGTGTAGCCGGAGCAACAGTAGTTGTCTCTTTCCCCAATAGCACTCTAACCAGAACAGTTACTGTCGGAGCAGATGGTACCTGGAAAGTAGATGTACCCAGCAATATCAACTTATTTGAGGACGACGTAGTAAAAGCTGTACAAACCGAAACCGGATTTAACCCCAGCGTTCCGGCAGAACGGGTAGTAATTGGCAGAATGGGAGTTGATCCAAATTCTACCAAACATCCGGAAAACCTCACCAGCACCGACGGTAAAACACATGTGGGAGACAAAATCAGGTATACTATTACTCTCAGAAACGACGGATCCCCCAAATCCACCTGGACCAATGTTATATTCAACGATACCATCCCCGACGGTTTAATATTGGATACCAATTCGGTACGCTTAAATAACGCTGTACCGACTTTCATGTCTTTCCAAGGCGGCATATTACAAGTGACCCTCTTGAGCGGCATAGTAGGCGGTACCAGTCAGACCATCACCTTTGAATGCACCGTGGCACCGGACGCTTTTGGCAAAGATATCACCAATGCCGCTCTGATCACCGGTAAAGAAAACGGCGGCGACCCCAAAGATGAAGAAATAGAAGACGACGACGGCGGCACTACAGTAATGGATAAATCAAAACTACCTGAGGTTAATCCCATAACCCGTGGTGACGACAGCATAACCGGTAAAGGCGAAGAAGAAGGTGCGGAAATTACTGTTAAACTGCCTGACGGAACGGAAATCAAAACTACAGTTAAGCCGGATAAGACTTGGGAAGCCAAGTTACCACCGGGTAAAGAGCTTAACACAGATGACAAAGTTAAAGTCACGCAAACAGAATCAGGCAAAGACCCCAGCGACCCCGTAGAAGTCACTGTGATGGACAAAAACGCCCGCGCGGTGCATGGCTTTGTCTTCCCGATGGTCGATGTGGATCCCACCAATGGCGAGGTAGCCGGATTCTTCGATAAGCATGCTATCACAGTTGAGCTAAGACCCACCTTCCTGACACCGGCCGAAGCCAAGCTGAGCACCAAAGCCACTTTGGTAGCTAAAGCCGAACCGACGGATCTGTCCAAAGGAGAATTCACTATATACAATGTTCCTTTTGGCACCTATGTATTACATATCTCCCGTCCCGGCTTCCTAACCCGCGCTATGATGGTAACCGTATCCGCTTCCAGCCCGGACATGATAGAACTGGTACCCCCGGGAGCCTTAGACGCCGGCATCTTCAATCTCTGGTGGGGCGACTGTAACGGCGACCTGATCATCGAAAACCGCGACACCATGATGATCATGGAACTGATGGATCTCAAGATCGACGTATACGACACCTTAGGCCGCTATAACGCAGCCTGCGACATGAACGCCGACGGAGCGGTAGACGGCAAAGATATCATGATGGTCATAGAAAGATGGGGAGCTGTAATCTATGATTATGCCGGTGCTGAATTGATCGATATATTTAATTAGAGAGAGCTGATGCGCTCTTCGAGCGCAAGTATTGAATATCGAGTATCGAGTATTCAGAATAAATGAACAAATTCACGCACAGAATAGATTCACAAACAGAATAGATTCACACACAGAATAGATTCACAAACAGAATAGATTCACACACAGAATAGATTCACACACAGAATAGATTCACACACAGAATAGATTCACACACAGAATAGATTCACGCACAGAATAGATTCACACACAGAATAGATAAACGCACAGCTGAGTTAGCGGACAAATAATCGGAAGGGCCCTCCGGTTAGGTGGCTTGGTGAGAAGTCATCCCATAAACTGACCTCAACTGTGGAATAATCAAACACTAAAATTAGGAGAGTAACCGTATAGCATATTTCCGCTTGGCAGGATCTTTGTCGGAAGAGATTCCCAACGGAAAGGCTTGGTGAGAAGCCCTTGCTAACGGTTACCTCTCCTAATGAATGAAAAGGAGCATCACGTCATGAAAAATAAGATAAAACACGTTTTGCCCATACTTTTTGCCTTACTCATCATTCTGGCCTCAGGCCAAATGGCCTGGGCCGGCAATATCAATTTCCCCTTACTGTCCTTAGACGGCAGCTTGGTAGCTAATGAAGACACACGCTATATTGTAGAATTTACCCAAGATTCCTCCACTATGTTGATCACAGCTTCTTTAATTATAAAAAATGGCAGCAGTGGCAGCAGTGCCAAACCAATAGTAATTAGCGGGGTTGGTTTTGAAATATCATTCAGTAATAAAGTTGAACCCTGTGAGGAAGATAAAAATAAAACCCTGACTAACAGATTTCGAGGGGATCTTAATACCTCGGTCGCTGAAATAAGAAAATATTGCGTGCCTTACATCGAAGGTTTTGATGTGATTGGCTCAAATGCGCTACAAAACAATAGTAGCCGCAGGTTCATCGGGGCGACGATTACTGCGGAAAATGAAACGCAAAAGCTATCCATTGCCCCGAATACCAGCACAACCATAGCGATTATCACTTTTATGCCGGTTAATGGCACGGATTCTATAGATTTGGACACCTTTGATTTTGAATACCTGTATCAAAACAACGCCCCCGGTTTAAGGCTCACCAGACTCTCCACCTGGCTGGGCAATGGAACTTACTTTTTGATCGCTGATGAAAGAGTAGCCAATGCCGTGGACACCTATGTCCTAAACCCGCGCGGTTCTTTTGAATTACATATACGCAGACCCAAACCAAATGTCAGCGCGGGCAGCAATGGCAATATCAATAACTATGACCCTGCTACAATGGAATGGTCCGCCGAGGAAGGAAGGGGCTATACCAGCACCCGTCCCAGCAACGGTTTTAGCGGTACTGTATATGTAAGGTATCAAACAGGCGCCAGTGCCGGCGACGATACTTACGGTAAATATAAAAGCTATCTACCGGGGGAGGCAGCCATGGTTTCTTTCGACGGGGCGCCGCCGGTAGATGCCAGAAACTATTGGATCGTTACTTACAACCCCAATGGCGGCTACCCAACCCCCAGCCCCGCGCATGTGCCGAAATCACCGGTCAACGGGACGGTCGGTTCTTTACCTACCGCCCCCACCTATAACGGTTATCAGTTTAAAGGATGGAGTACCTCCAGAACCGCGACCACACCTAATTTCACTGCCACCAGCTATGTGAATGATGATATTACCGTCTATGCTATATGGGAATCCCTTATTACCGGACTTCCGCCTACTTATATACCGGAACCGGGCAATAGCCCCTTAGGCAATGTACCGCCGGGTTTTACCGCGGATCATATTCCCTTCATTTCTGGCTACCCGGATAATACCATGAAGCCAAATAACCCTATTACCAGAGCAGAGGCAGCCATGATTTTCTGGCGGCTCTTAATCAGCCCGGAAAAAAGCGCCCCCCGGGCTTCCACCTTTAGTGATGTCGGCGAGAACTGGTTTGCCCAAGCTGTCAATTACTTAGCCAGTATCAAAATCATCGAAGGCTACCCGGACGGTACCTTTGGCCCCAACCGTTCCATTACCAGAGCGGAATTCGCCGCCATTGCCTCGCGCTTCGACAACCTTACCGAAACCAGCACCAATGCATTCCCGGATATTGAAGGGCATTGGGCCAAAGCCTATATCAATTCCGCTTTTGCGCGCGGCTGGGTCTCCGGTTATGCCGAAGACAACACCTTTAGACCGCAGCGTAATATTACGCGCGCCGAAGTTGTTAAGGTCGTCAACAATATGATGAACAGGCGTGTCAGGATAAACGACATCCCCTATGAAATACGAAACGGTATCATCCAATTTTCTGACACCGCCGATCACTGGGCTTATGACGACATCATCGAAGCCTCCAATAACCATGATTTTATCCGCCAAGCGGATGGTTATGAAACCTGGGTAAGGCTTAAATAGTATTGCCCTGTAGCTAATCCCCCGCCCCCAGCGGGGGATTAGTAGCAAAACCGTCTTTTAATCCTAGAAAATATGATTACTACTATTTTACTAGAAAATAATACTGGCAATCTTGAAAAGAATATGTTAAAATGTTGTTAGGGGCAAGCTGCCATTTTCAATAATTTGAAATGGCGCGACCCTCTCAATAACTTTAGGTGGGGTGACAGAATTATGAACAAATTGACAAAAAATAAAATAGCTTTAAGTACTATATTGGCTATATTGATGATATTGGTTCTTTTCCAAGTGGCTTTAGCCGGCCAACAGCCTAATTTCCCCCTGCTTGCCTTAAACGGGGAACTGGTAGCGGATGCCAATACCAGATATATAGTGCATTTTGAGCAAAACCAAGAATCCAAAATGATTACCGCCTCCCTGCAAATCTATAACGGCAGTACCTCTTCCTCCGCAAAACCCTTGAGTATCAGCGGCGTTAGCATTGAGCTCACTTTCAATGACACCGTAGCGCCCTACCGTTACAATCCGCAAACCGACAAAGATAATCAGCCCTATGATGTACCCCGTCTCTATCAAGGCGGCTTAAACCTTTCCGATACTGACATATTGAAATACATGTTTACCCCTATCAACAATCCGGCGGGAAAGAGTTTCAATGTAGTCGGTTCCAATGCTTTTCGCAATGATAGTAGCGGCAGGTTTATCGGCTGCACCATCACTTGCGCCAAAGATACTGATGTATTGGAGGTAGCCCCCGGCAAAACAGAGACCATCGCCCAATTTTACTTCATGCCGCTTAGCCCTTCCACGAATAATATACTAAACCTGGATATGTTCAAGTTTGAATACAAAAATAACGCCAATGCCTCCGGTTTAAGATTAATAAGACTCTCTACCTGGCTGGGCAACGGAACTTATTTCGTATACCCTGTCATAGAAGTTTCTAATGTTACAGATACTTATATTCTAAATCCGCGCGGTACCTTCGAAATCCAGGTCAAGCGCCCTACAAAACCCATTGTATCCGCTGGTCCTAATGGTACAGTCACCAATTATGATTCCTCTACCATGGAATGGTCGACTAACCCAAATTCCTCTTATACAAGCACTACACCGAGCGGACTGACTCAGACTGTATACGTGAGATATAAAACAACCGCTAAAAGCGGCAATGATGCGGTATATGGCAATTACAAATACTATCTAGCCAGCGAGGCCACGCGTGTCGATATTGGCACTACCAAAGTTGACGTAACATTCAAATACAATTACAGTGGCGGTCCGGCGGATCATATAGCTACCATAGATAAGAATACTACCTTAAACGCTAACAATAAGATGCCGGCCAACCCCAGCCGTAGCGATTATAATTTTAAAGGCTGGTGTCTAAAGCAGGGAGGTTCCTCCAATAACAGCGATTTTATCAGCGGAAGTACCACCATTACGACTGATATTACTGTATATGCCCAATGGGAAGCCAAAAACAGCGGCGGCACTCCTCCGGGCGGAGGTACAGTTACACCTGATAGGAATTACTGGATTGTTACCTATGACGCCAACGGCGGCTCACCCAGCCCCAACAAAGTACATATACCCAAATCCCCGCCCAATGGCACGGTAGGCACACTGCCTGCTGCCCCAATCTATAGCGGATACACCTTTCAGGGCTGGTTTTTATCAAGAGACGGCAGAATAAACTCTAATGGCGATTATGATCAAAGCAACCGTTTTACCGAAACGACCCCGGTAAACGCGGATGTCACCGTATACGCTGTTTGGAGCAGAAATATCCCCGAACCTGACCGCGACCATAAAGTGCCGCCCGGCTTTACCGAAGACCACATACCCTTCATAGCCGGCTACCCAGATCACAGCATGCAACCGAACAACCCTATAACCAGAGCGGAAGCGGCGATGATTTTCTGGCGTCTCTTAATCAGCCCGGAAAAAAATGCCCAAAGACCGACTGTTTTCAAAGACGTGGGGGATTCCTGGTTTACTCAATCAGTAAATTATCTGGCCAGTATCAGGATCATCGAAGGCTATCCCGACGGCACATTCGCCCCTAACCGCGCCATCACGCGCGCAGAATTCGCCGCCATAGCAACGCGCTTCGACAATCTATCGGAAACCAATACCAATGCCTTCCCCGACATAGAAGGACATTGGGCCAAATCCTATATCAACTCCGCATATATGAGAGGCTGGGTCTCCGGTTATGCTGAAGACGGCACCTTCCGCCCGCAGCAAAATATCACCCGTGCTGAGGTAGTAAGGGTAGTATGTAATATGATGAACAGAAAAGTCAAGGTAAACGAGTTACCCGACAATATCAAAAACAACCTCAAACAATTCACCGACATCACCGGTCACTGGGCCTACGACGACATAATAGAAGCAGCAAACGACCATGACTACACCAGAAACCCCGACGGTTACGAAACCTGGATACGGTTAAAATAATTAAATATACAACAATAAAAAATCCCGCTGTAGCGGGATTTTTTATTGTTTTTTCCTAATATTATCCCGATAATTCTAATATGCGCAGACATTATTCCAGATCATTTATAATAAGGCGCCCAACCTTTTTTAAGGGGCGCATGCTGGTTAAGATCCTCCCGGCTTATTGCGCCGGCTTATTGTTGGCCGTTTATTTACAGCCTGCGGCGCTGCGTTTTGCCTTTTTTAGCGCATTCCTCTTGCTAATTAATTTTCTATATTTCGCCTTTTTCCATCAAAAATCACTAATTTTACTGATGCTTCTTCTCTTATCTTGCGGCACCTTCATGGGAGCGCGCGCCCAGGAGAATATCGATTCCTTTCCCTCTATCCCGGGTGAACAAGCAGAAGTTTTCGGCGTGGTGGCGGCAAACAGCTTGTACCGCGGCGAAGGACATTACCGTTTACTGCTCCATGTCAAAGAATTAGACAATAAACCTTGGACTGGACAAATATACATATACTATGAAGGCGGGCCGCTACTAGCCGGGGATAGGGTAATGGCGCGAGGCAAGATAATGCGCGCTACCCCATATGGCAATCCCGGCGCCTTCAACTATGAAGCTTATCTGCGGCGGCAAGGCATTGCCGCCTCACTTTTTTGTTATTATGACGGAGAGATAAAAAGCGCCAATGGCTTTGCCAAAACTGGTTCAGCCATTCGGGATAAAGTGCTACTAGCCATAGACAAAGGGGCGGGAGCAAGCGCGCCTTTGCTAAAAGGGATATTTTTAGGCGATAAGAGCGAGCTTAGCTTTAGCCAAAGAAGCGCCCTTTCCTTTAGCGGGGTCTTACATGCTTTTGCTGTATCAGGTTTACATGTGGGCTTTCTTGTAGCGGCAGCGCTTTTTTTAATTGGAGAAGGACGCAGACGACGTTGGTGGCGTTTACTCTTTACTGCGGCATTATTATTATTCTATCTCAACCTCACCGGTTTACCTGCATCGGTAATACGCGCCTCAATAATGAGTATATGCGCCTTAGTGGCTAGCGCCTGCGACGAAAGAAGCGACACCCCCACCACCATATCTTTAGCCGCGTTTATCTGTCTTATATGGAAACCACTATGGCTTTTGGATGCCGGATTTCAGTTATCCTTTGTAGCCGTAAGCGGATTAGTCTATCTCTTACCTACTATGCGTATCTTATTAACCGGTAAAAGCAGGCCACTTTCACCCCGGCCCGAAGATATAGATGAGGAGGATTTTTATGATAATTCGCCTTGGTATACTAAATATCTGCACAAAATTAACGAGGCTTTTGCGGTAACTTTTGCCGCTTCATTTGCCATCATGCCACTAATATGCTATTACTTTCATCATATATCCTTAGCCGGCTTTTTAATCTCGCCCTTATTCGTAGTGGGCGCCGGCTTAGCAGTGTTGTTCTGTTTTGCAGCTTCACTTTTCGCCTTAATCTCTGTTTCCCTGGCTAGCCTACCCATTAGCATAGCCGCCCTTATCATACGGCCTTTAACTTTTTTGTCCAATTTTTGTACAAATTTGCCGGGTTCTTATATAGCCAGCGGCCAAGCCCCGCTTAAGATAATTTTCTGCTGCTACCTAACTTTACTTATCTTACCAACCCTATTCTGGAGAAGCTATCACCGCCGCAGATTTATCGCTATTATCCTGGCTGTGCAAATTCTCTTACTAACCTTCACCCCAGCCTTGCTTAACCCGGCTAAAGGACAATTAGAAGTAGTCTATATAGATGTAGGCCAAGGCGACGCGGCCTTGATACTTACTGCTCAAGGCCAAAGCATATTAATTGACGGTGGCGGCAACAGAATGGCCAGCGGCAAAGTTGGCGAGAACGCACTCTTACCTTACTTACGCTATCGCGGCCTTAAGCGCATTAACCTTTTAATAAACACTCATCCGGATGAAGATCATGTAGACGGTCTATTTACAATATTTGAGAATATGAAAGTAGATCAGCTACTTTATGGCTATACTCATATAGAAAACAAGCTGCAAAAGCATTTATTAGATTTAGCTGAAGCACAAAACACCAAAATACAACAAGCACAAACCGGCCAAAATTTCTCCCTAGCCAAAGACTTAACACTCTCGGTACTGGCTCCCTTAGCCGATTATTCATACGAGCAAAATCAAACAAATGAAGCCTGTCTAAGCTTTCTCTTAACATATAAAGAAACAACTTTCCTTTTCACCGGCGACGCCGCCTTCGCGGATCTATCCTATGTCCCGCAAGCACAATTCGTAAAACTACCCCATCATGGCAGCAAAACCGCTTATGACGAACAAGCCTACAGCAAACTTCAAGCCGAAGCTGTAATTATCACAGTAGGCCAAAACAATAGCTATGGCCATCCCGGGGAGAATGTGATAGAATATTGGCAAGAACACGCCGACATCTACAGAACAGATTTACAAGGCGCCATCACCGTCATAACCGACGGCACAGATTACAATATCCAAACATATTGGAAATGAAAAACCACCCACCCGAAATCGAACCCCCCGTAGGGGCGGGGTTCCCCCCCCGCCCGAACCGGGCGCCCGAATGGACGGGGTTCCACCCCCGCCCGAACCGGGCACCCGTAAGGGCGGGGTTCCACCCCCGCCCGAACCGGGCACCCGAATGGGCGGGGTTCCACCCCCGCCCGAACCGGGCGCCCGAATGGGCGGGGTTCCACCCCCGCCCGAACCGGGCGCCCGTAGGGGCGGGGGTCCACCCCCGCCCGAACCGGGGGCCCGTAGGGGGGGGGGG
>Ga0082212_10007617_pt1 | contig 14272 bp, 13 predicted proteins | sample TergutNt197P3_FD_71548 | JGI IMG/M metagenome (GOLD analysis project Ga0082212, IMG submission 71548) | Neocapritermes taracua P3 segment gut microbial communities from Petit-Saut dam, French Guiana - Nt197 P3 | ecosystem: Host-associated > Arthropoda: Insects > Digestive system > Gut ... | reverse complement strand
AAAAAAAAAAAAAAAAAAAAAAAAAAAAAAAAAAAACAACAAACAAAAAACACAAAAAAAAAAAAAAAAAATTCCCCCACCCCCCCCAAAGGAGGCCCCCCGCCGCCTCTGGGGTGCAATGGACTATAATCAGTCGATAAACAACTCTTGTGAAAACATCAACCCAACTAAAAGCGGCAATCTTAACAGACTGGCACAGGTTTAAACGCTTTTCTTCCCTCTTCCAGTCGCGCAAGCTCATATTCCACCACTTTTTTGTCAAGACGTTCAAACAGGATCGTCGGCTCCAGTATCCTTGTGCCTGCGCTGACTTTTTTTGGAGACCAGCTGCTATCGACAGCGAGCCATTTCCTGATCTTTTTGGATGAGAAGGGCAAAACTGGCTCAAGAAGCACGGCCAGGTTTGCTATCATCTGAACGCAGTTGTAAATTGTTTCTGAGCAAATTTTTTGATCGGTGTTTCGTGTCTCCCACGGTCGTTCTGTATCAAAATATTTATTCCCGAAACGCACAACCTCAAATACGGTATCAAGGGCTTCTTTCAGGTTGCCGTCTTCAATCAGCTTGCCGACAGTTTGATACAAGCCGGATACCTTTATTTCGATTTCCGAATTTAGTTTCCCATCAGGTACTGCTGCGGGCAGGGAATGACCTGCCGAGAGCATAGCGCGATTACGGGCGCACCCGTCGTAGCCTTGGGTAAAAATACCTTCGGTGCGCGGCTCCAAGACCATGTTCGGCAGTTACATAGCTTTACCCTTTCTCAGCCATCCGGGTTCTCTGTAAAAGGTATAACCGCGTACTCTTCTCTTCATTGCCTTTGATTCAGTTGTCGATAATATTATAACCGATTTTGCTATAAATTTCAAGAGAAATTTATAGCAGTCAATCAAGTGGGAACACTATCGCGAACGTCTCCCCGACAAAAAAACATCGGGGAGAGTTCGCATTAGTTCCTAATGGCGGAGGAGGAGGGATTCGAACCCCCGTGAGGTTGCCCCCAAATGGTTTTCAAGACCACCGCGTTATGACCGCTTCGCTACTCCTCCATGTCTACGGCACGGGCTTAATTCTACCAATTACACCGGTTTCTGTCAACGTTCGGTCAAATGCTTTCCGGTCAGTATACGGAAGCTCTCGCGGTACTTGGACGCCGAGCGGGGATGATCCGAGCGTATCTCGAAGTTTCTTTTATCGGTCGCCGCGAAGGATATGGTCATACGTCCGGTTACCTCGATATCATCAATCTCACTCAACGGAAAGGTCATACCGCCACCGTCGTTGTCCGTAATTGTCAATCTGTCGCGGAACAGACAAATCCGGCCGTATATTATTACCTTCTCGTCTTCGGCGAATACCTCGTAAAGTGTTTGGGCGTCATCCGAAAGTATCACTTCCCCGGTGTCATCAGAACTGCTAAGCCTGTCGAGTAGAGCCGCTTTCTGCCAGCGGTCCCATTCCAGAGGATTGGTGAACCGCCCTTTTCCCGAAAGAGGTTCAAAAGTTCCGTACTGCGTATACCGCATATCAAGCCCGCATTCGCACCTTAATGTGTCGTTTTCGCTCCTAAGCGTTCCGGTTGAACCGCAGTCCGGACAGGTGTAAACCGCTATCTCGATTCCGAGCGCGCGGGTTTTCTTTTTGCCTTTATACCGAATCTTAAATCTTTCCTGATCATCTACGGCGTTCACATAAAGGTCCTCTGCTATCCTCTTGTTTATCTCTTTGTCATCCATGAGGGCTATCTCTTCGCTTGAATAGGTATTAACCAGCTCACCCTTCACAAGCCCTCTGCGTATTCCCTTGCCCCAACGAGGCGTAGAGTGATAACCGCCCCTCAGGATATATGTCACCAGCGCGGCTCCGCTTCTTTTCACCAGCTTTCCGGTCGCGGGCAGTATGGCTCCGGTCTCACCGTTAAACGAGCGGTTTCCCTCGGCGAACAGGCAGACATTGCGCCCGCTTCTCAAGGTCTTCAGTATCTCCATCGCCGCCCTTGCTTCGGTAGTTCCCTTAACACGCAATATGGGGTCAAACACAAATTTTATAAACTTGCTGAAAATCCCCATACGCAGGATATGCTCACTCGCGACGAAATACATATATCCCCGAAAAGCAATACCGGCAAAAATCGGGTCGTAATCGCTGTTGTGGTTCATCAGCACTATTGTCGGCGTTTTACCAAGTCTGACCTTTTCGCATTTATAGTTAAAACGCAGACAGAAAAACCACCCCACCAGGAATCTCAGCACTCCGAAAAGAAGTCTGTGCCTGTTATGCGCTCTGTCCCTTTCTTTTCTTCTGTCTCTCATAAGCGTTATCCGTTATAGTTTATCCCGAAATCCCATTGATGCTTTTTCATATCCACCCGCCCGTCTGCGAGAAACGCGACGCCGTCCGCTTCAAGCAACTTTCTCTGCGCGCTCTCCCCTCCGAAAGCAAATGATCCGCTGCATTCCCCGTTTCTGTTTACCACTCGGAAACACGGGATGTTCTCCGAGTCGGGATTGACGTGAAGCGCGTATCCGACCACCCTGGACCAGCGCGGATTTCCCGCCGTCGCCGCTATCTGCCCATAGGTGGCTATCTTCCCTTTTGGTATGCGTTTAACTACTTCATATATTAGCGTGTAACTGTTCATTATCCCCTAATCCATGATCCCCGCGCCTGAGGCGACCTCGGCGTTGACCGCCCGCATTGCGTTGATATTTTCCTGATGGCCGCCGAAGGTCTCCGCGTAATAGGTTGTTCCGGTGTTATCCATAAGGAAATAATAATACGGCGTGTCTTCGGGATTTAATGTCGCCTGAATTGACAATTTCCCGGGATTGCAGATGGAACCGACCATCAATCCTTCCGACATATATGTGTCATACCGGTACTCCATAGCCTCGGGCGTTTCCTCTCCTTTGAGATCCTCAAAGTAGTAATCAAGCACCCCAACGGTATACTTTTGCGTGGCGCAGGATTGCAATGAAGATAAGGGGGAATCCGGCGCGAGCCTGTTGTGAAAGACCGAAGAAACCTTGTATATCTCGTCGATATCACCCGTCTCCTTTTCTATGATCGAGGCGAGTATAACTATTTCCTCAAGTGTCAGTTCGCTCTCGGATATCTGTTTTTCGAGTTCGGGATCCTCGAGAATTTTCTCGTTAAAGGTCTCGAGCATTTTCTGAACTATTTCCTCCGGCGTGACGTCCTCAAAGAATTCGTATGTGTCCGGGAACAGAAAACCTTCAAGTTTGGTGAATTTATCAGGGCTGTCGGTTATTTTTTCATAGAACGGGACGTCATAAACCCCGTTACAGACTTCAAGCCACTCGTCAACGCCGCATATTCCCATCTCCTCAAGATACATCCCCATCCGGAGCGTGGTCCACCCGTCGATAAACTGAAGGGTAATGGTCCCTCTCAGATCCAGCATCGGCTGTTCAAGCACCGGAACTATCTCCTCATAGCTCATGTTACTTCTCAACTCATGCGGCCCGTACATGAACTTCGGGGTCTTCGCGTAGAAAAAGCGCAGATAGTTGCGGAACAGATGCCGGTTTCTGACTATTCCGTATTCCTCGAGCAGCAGCGAGATATCGTCCGAAGTAGCGCCGTCGGGAATGTCGATGATAACCCCTTCATCGGTTCCGTTTGTCCCGAAATAATCACCTTTGATATATTGGACGCAGTAGTTTACCCCCAGTGCGATAATCCCGATTATCACAAGAGCAACGACCCATCCTATCCAACCCCTTCTCGGTTCCCTGTAGTACTCCCCCCGCCTTCCTCTGCCGGATGACCGGTCATCGGTGGATTTATAGATCATATTATCCTCCTTATCCGTTTGCCATTAATCAAACATCAGATTCATATAAGGACTGATATCATGCAGAAAGCTCTTGGTGTTGAGCGGCTTTGCCATCCCGTATGGTACTGCCTCGCCTTCATGCTCAAACAGTTTTGACCGCAGAGGCAGCATTATCTGCGCGTTTCTTGAATTGTTTATCCTGATTATTTCCTTTATTAGTGTCAGCTGCGCCTCGTTCACGCTTCCAAGACACTCTCTGATAAACAAATTATTCTTATGTATTCTGTAGAAAGCATATGAGTCGCCTAAATCTCCGGTATACGCCGCGACATGGTCTCCGTATATAAAAGAATCCTCCATAACCGATTTGATTCTTTCGGCGCTCCATTGTATGTGGGGTTGACTTTTAAGCGCTTGCTCGCGAACCGAATATATGAAATCGGGCGATACACGGTCTATAATGACCGCCTTGTCCGGAGGTTCTGACTCTTCAAGCATACCGGGTTTCAGCTTTATAAACCTCAGATCAAAATCAGCGCTGTATCCCCTCTTCCTGTAATAATTATACAGATACCGCTCTCCGGGGACAAGAACCGAAAGCTGCGCCCCGTTTTCACGCGCTTTGTTCTCAGAATGGTTGAGAAGATAGGTCATTATTCCCTTGTTTTGAAATTGGCGGGCGGTTGCCGCCCCAAGAATATAAACCACATCTACCGACTCATCGAGCCAGATGAACTTTGCGTCTATCATAAGCAGCATGGATACTATTCTTCCTGCGTCCTCGTATATAACCGCGTCGGTAGGTTTTGCGAGACGGTCGAAGATAAAGTCGATATAGTTGATGGGGTCATGGAAACTCTCGTCCCATATCTTTTTCAGCGCCGGAATATCATACGCCGTTGCGGCTCTTATCATACTCGGTTTTCCTCGTTCGTGATCCCGCGGCAGTTGTCCGCCGTGTCAACGGTTATTGTTATTTTATCGGTTAAATACTCCGGATGATAGGACTGTTTCGCCTTTCGCAAACCCTCCTGGCCGACGTCGTCCTCGCGGTTTATATATTCATAGTCTTCACAAAAGTGACGGGCAAAATCCCGGTTTATAACGGCGTAGCTTCCCTGGATATCATGAAATGCTTTTTCAATATGCACACAGTAAGTTTTTTTGTTTATCGGTTCTCCTATCGAGTAACCCAATATTCTGCCTTTGCTTTCAATAAATCCCCCGTCAAACCCAAGAATAAAGAAATTCTCAAGCGCGGCCGCTGCCGCGCTGTGTTCCTCGTCCAGACTCTCCCCGCCGTTGTCACCGTAAAGTCTGTTCCATTCATTGTTCATATCGGCGACCTTAGCGATATTTTCCGCGTCAATGACCCGGAACGCGTAGTCGGGGTGATGTTCATTGAACCGCGCGATATGGTTGCGCTTTTGGTGATACTTTTTACCCGAAAGTTCCCGGAGATTCAAACTCGAGTATACATATTCTGCGTAATCCCTTTCTTCATTATATCTGAACCTTCCGGGAAAAGCGATATTCAACAGTTCAAAATCCTGTTTATCAGCGCTGACGATACGAAACTCATCATTCTCGCGCGCCGCGTCCTCGATCATCAGTTCCACAGTCCTTTTCAGGTCATATTCCCCAACGGGAAAGAGATATGATATACCGTGTCTGTTGTGCCGGATGACCGCACCGTTATCTGTATACGCTACCTTCGTTTTGTATATATCGTTCCAGATGATTATATTGCCGAAGGTATATTCACAGCCTCTGTCTTTTTCTGTTTTCAGTATCGGTTGAAGTTTATCCCTGTCTTTTATAGAAACCTGTTTGAATTCCAGCATCCTTTGATATATTCCCTATCCTTTCTTTTAAGTTAGACTTTTTTACGGATCATTTTATATTTAAGTCAGATTCCGTCGCGCTTTTTCATATATTTCCCCGGCGATTTCTTCCTTGTTTCTTATTTGAGAGTTTTCACAACAACCTATTATCATCCAACCCTCTTTACCTCCGCAGTATAAGGCGGCCTCACGGCTCTTTCGTTGAAACTCCATATCGCGTTCATGGATATCCATCTTTTCCCTGTCCCCGTCATACCTGTTTACCATCAGGCTCTCGCTAACATCAGGTGGAATATCGAGATAGAACACCATATCCGGCGGAGGTATCGCGAGTTTTGTGTATTCAAAATCCCTGAGCCATACGAGATAGTCGTCCCATTCTTCTTTTTTCAGTTTAGACATTTGATGCACGGCGTTTGAGGTAGTATATCTGTCCGCAATAAAAACTTTACCCCTCGCGTATTCCTCCCCCCAATGCTTCTTAAAACTTATATAGCGGTCAGCCGCGTATAACATCGACGCGGCGTAACAGTTCACGTCTTCGGGTTTGTCGCCGAACTCACCCTTGAGATACATTCTGACAAAAAGAGAGGAATCCTCTTCATATCGCGGAAATCGTAGCCGGCTTATCTCCATTCCTTCCCCGCGTAAACGCGTCGCGAGCAGTTCTGCCTGCGTCGCCTTTCCGCTCCCGTCGAGTCCCTCTATCACTATAAGCTTACCCATTCCGCGCTTCCTTCTTCAGTTCAGTGTAGAATTTTCTTGTCGTGTCCTGCCCTGCGCAGCTCATTTTACCCTCGGGGCAGGTTCCGGAAACGCATCCGGGTCCCGAGGTCTCGAATATTCCCGGTGCTATTGGATAGACGAGTCTCAGTATCTCGTCAGCAAGCGCTTTTATCTCCCACTGAGCCCTTTCACAGCACCGCTGTTTGAAAAAGTTTATCAGTGAACGCGCGTTCATGGTCATTACAAATTTCGTGTCTCCTGCGTTAGGCAGCGCGAACCTCGCGTCCTCGATAGCTTTTTTTTCAGCCGGCGCGGACGCTTTTTCTGAAGGTATTCCGGATTTGATACTTTCTTCTGTGTACTTTTCCTTCAGTATCCCGGCTATCCTTTTATAATCAGAAGCCGCCCGTTCCATTGACTCTTTAAAAATCCCAAAAGCTTCTTCATCCCGTTCAACCGCCGGCGGGACTATGTATCTCGGTGAGTCATACCTGACATACCGCTGGCTTTGAACGCTGAAACTGGCGTGGCGGTGGCGTGTTATCTGCGCTAAAAGCGAACGTGACACCCCTTCGACTGCAAAGGTGAATGACACGTGCTCGACAGGGCTTTCATGACCGAGTTCCCTGAGCATATTAGTGACCCTCGCCGACTCATCGTCCGGTATACCGTCAAGCAGTGATTCTATCTCAATGTCCGAATAGCACAGCTTCGCCGCAGCGGCGACTACTCGTTCGGGATGATCGGTGTGGGTCAGAAGATAAACCTTCATTCATTTTCTCTCATTCTACTCAACTTTTATCATCGGAGCGTAGTTGGCCATCGCCTTTTTCACCCCGCTCGCGTCAAACCTTATCTCGAGAAGCGTGTCGCTTGTGAGATACTGCGCTGAGAGTATTACGCCTCTGCCGAAAATCTTATGCTCGACAATATCTCCCGCGATAAATCGAACTCCTTTATTCTCACTCTTCATAGCGAACCCCGCCGATACTGAGGAATTCAACTCCACATTCGAGTCAAAACGAACAGCGTTATATCCTTTTCTGTTATCGGATTTATATTCCGGGTTTATGATTTCCAGCAAATTATCGGGAACCTCCCGAAGAAATCTCGATTTCAGGTTACGGCGCGTCTGCCCAAACAGCATTCTCAGCGAAGCGTGACTAAAAAAAAGTCTTTTCCTCGCGCGGGTAATACCAACATAGCACAGTCTTCTCTCCTCCTCGATATCCTCTTCATTGGCTCGTGAAAGCTCACTTGGGAATATCCCCTCCTCAAGCCCCGGCATAAACACATGGTCGAATTCGAGACCCTTCGCGTTGTGCAGCGTCATGAGAACCACCGCATCGGCTGCGTCGTCATAGTTATCAAGGTCGGAGGCCAGGAACATTTCAGACAGAAAGTCATCGAGATCGGCGTCGGGATTCTCAAGCTCTGTTTGACGGACACTCGAGAGAAGTTCCCCGACATTCTCCGCGCGTGTTATTCCCGTCTCCCCCTCCGCCTTGAGCATTTCCTCATATCCGGTCATTCTGAAAACGTCCATCGTGAAATCATATAAGGAGTTTTTTCGTTGTGACCCGCAAAGCGCTTCATAGAGCGAATAGAAATCAGCCAGCGCTGAAGCGGCTCGGGAAACCGCAGGATATGACCCGGCTTCCTTTATCACCTCGAGCATTGGTATCCCGAGTCCCCCCGAGATATCAGCCAGCGCCTGCACTGTCGCGTTTCCGATTTTACGCGCCGGAACATTTATAATACGCTTTAATCTGAGGTCATCCGCGGGGTTGTTGACAATACTCATATATGCCAGCATATCCTTGATTTCTGCGCGGTCGAGAAATCGAAGCGCTCCGTAGACGCGGTGCGGTATACCGGCACGGATAAAATAGTTTTCGAAAACTTTTGACTGGGCGTTCATCCGGTAGAGTATCGCGTTGTCGGAGTATGCCGCCCCCGATTCGGTGTTTTCCCAAATTTTTTTGGCGATAAAATCCGCCTCGTCCTGTTCACTGTCAGCCCGGTACAAGCCCGGTTTCGCGCCGGTTTCGTTATCGGTCCAAAGCGTTTTTCCCTTTCGCCCGGTATTGTTAAGGATAACCTCGTTCGCAGCGGCGAGAATACTTCCGGTGGAACGATAGTTTTGTTCAAGTCTTATTACTTTAGCTCCGGGAAAACTCTTTTCAAAGGTCAGGATATTCTCGATAGTCGCTCCGCGGAAGCGGTATATGCTCTGGTCATCGTCGCCGACGACACAGATGTTTTTCAGTTTCCCCGCCAGCAGGCGGACCAACCGGAACTGGGCGTGACTCGTATCCTGATACTCGTCGACGAGTATATACCCGTAGCGGTTATGGTAGTGTTCCAGTACATCCGGGAATTGTTCAAAAAGCGTCACGGTTAACATTATCAGATCGTCAAAATCCATAGCTCCCGCCGCCGACAACCTCTTTTGATATTCACCGTAAATCCTCGCCGCGAGTTCGCTTCTCGCGTCCCCCGCCGTATTCATAAACCCTTCGGGCGTCAACATTTCATCCTTTGCTCTCGAAATGCGCGTCAGCGCGGATTTTATGGGAAAGAGTTTCTCATCAATACCTATCTCCCTGAAGATATCGCGAACCACCCGCCGGCTATCATCGGAATCGTAAATAGTGAAATTCTTGGGATACCCCAGTCTGTCGGCATCGCGGCGCAAGAACCTCACGCAGGCGGAATGGAAGGTCGACGCGTGTACATCGGCGCCGGTCACCCCTGTCGCGGCAGTGATACGCGCCTTAATCTCATTTGCCGCTTTATTGGTAAAGGTTATGGCGAGAATATTCCACGGCATTACATTTCCCGCTCTGAGCAGGCCCTGCATGACAGGGTCAGCCTTTTTATTGTTCTTTATTAAGTCATCGAGCGTCTTGACGTCGCTTGCGGAAACATCACGGGCTATAAACCCGCTCTCATACGCAGTCCCGAACTCCAGCAAGTTGCGTATGCGGTTAATGACCACCGTCGTCTTTCCGCTTCCCGCGCCCGCGAGAATAAGCATAGGTCCTTCGGTACACAAAGCTGCCTCACGCTGGACCGGGTTAAGATTCATAAACTGATTTTCTATATATCCTTTGCGGCTTTTCAAAAACTCCGCATTACAATTTTCCGCGCTGTCCGACATCTTCTCCGCTTTCAACTCATATCTCACTTCGGGTATCAGTCCCGATGTTATCTTTTTGTCTTTACTGATTATACCATATTTCGCAGCCTGTTTCAGCTAAACTTTTCAGCAAATACAGCAACGAACTCATCTTAGCAGTCATTCTCCGGTTTTGGGCTTTCCCGCTTTCTTCTTCGGGGTATCTTTCTCCTTTCTCTCGGTAGCCTTTACCGTTTCAGGTTGTTTCTTGCGTTTTACGGTCTTTTTCCCGGCGGCAGGGATTGGCTGGTCAGTAGCCGAGAATGTCGCTGCCAGCACCTCCGACGCCCCGGCGTCGAGCAGAGCTTTCGCGCACTCGTTCAGAGTATTGCCGCTGGTTATGACGTCGTCACACAGCAAAATCCGCTTGTCTTTCACCTCTACGGCATCGGACACCGAAAACACCCCCTCGAGATTTCCGGCGCGTTCTGTCAGCGAAAGCTTATGCTGCGGCTGTGTTTGGGAGGTCTTCACCAGCGTTTCGGCAAGGCAGGGTCTCGAGAGTATCTTGGCTATCCGTTTCGCGATAAGCGCTGAGTGCTGGTTTTCATTTTTGTTAAAGGCGGGTACCGGCATGACAATATCACAGCAATCCTCGCCGAGGATCTCTATTATGTCCGCACCCATCTTTTTCGCCATCTCCCGACCCATGGAATATTGCCGGCGGAATTTATATCTCGCTACCATGTCGGCGGTATCGTCGGAATAGATATATGAACTGATGACTTTTGAGAGTCTATCAACGGTCCTCGCCGACATCCTGAAGTTAAGCTTTTCCTCTCCGGTTATGCGGTATTTCCTCTCAAGCTCCTCGCATTCCTTACACTCCTCCCGGAACGGTTTTAGCTCGCCGCAGAAAAGACAATGCGGCGGGAACAGCATATCCATTATAAAAATCGCCTTGTCCATATTCATACCCTCCCTTTATATCCCACATGATACTTATCAACTACGTCATTCTCCGCTTTATAAACGCTTTGAGCCCGGTATATCTGAGAGACTTTTTGTCATTCGCTATCATATCCCCGATTATTTTCTCATCCCCCGCTAATATCAGTATATCCTTCGCCCTTGTGACAGCGGTATATAAAAGGTTACGGTAACGGAGTCTGCGGGGGGTCTTGGATAGCGCGACTATAACCGCTGAAAACTCGCTTCCCTGACTTTTGTGGACGGTCACCGCGAACGCCGGAAGCAGCTCCCGCGCAAGTTCAAACGAGTAGACAACCTTTTTGCCGTCGTCAAACTCAACAGTCATCTGCGCGTTGTTTCTTATTATATTGCGGACGGTTCCGATATCCCCGTTAAAAACTCCTATCCCGGAACCCTCACCTTCCCTTTGATATTCTATGTCATAATTGTTTCTCGTCTGCATCACCCTGTCACCTTCACGATACAGCAACCCCATGATATGAACTTCATTCTTCTTTTCAGCCGCGGGATTCAGTCTTTCTCTGATTTCGACGTTGAGCGACTCGGTTCCCATAGATCCCATCCTCTGCGGTGAAAGCACCTGTATGTCGACAAAAGGGTCCATACCATATCGTTTAGGCAGTCTTCTCGAGACAAGGTCCGCGATGACCCCGGGACCTTCCGCTTCAGAGCAAGGTAAAAAGAAAAAGTCGTCTCTGTCCTTCGCCTTCAAATCGAGCCGTTCCCCGGCGACTATGCTGTGAGCGCTAACCACTATACCGCTGACCGCCGCCTGCCTGAATATTTTCTCAAACTCCACCACCTGACAGCATCCACTGTCAATGATATCCCTCAAGAGATTCCCCGCGCCGACCGCAGGGAGCTGATTGCTGTCCCCTACCATGATAAGGCGGCACTGCGGGCGGATTCCGCGAAGCAGCGACTCAAACAGCGAAACATCTACCATCGACATCTCGTCGATTACCACCACATCACACCTTAACGTATTCTCCTCGTTATGTATAAATCTGATATCCTCGTCGCCGCGGAAATCCACTTCCAGCAGCCGGTGTATCGTCTTCGCGTCTCTCCCGGTAAGTTCTGAGGCCCTTTTTGCCGCCCTTCCCGTCGGCGCTACTATTGAGACTCGGTCTCCCTGCTGCTCGCACAAGGCTATTATAGCGTTGAGCGTCGTCGTCTTTCCGGTCCCGGGACCTCCGGTTATTACCAACGCCCCGCTTGTCAGTGATCTTTCTATTGCCAGCTGCTGGAGTTCCTCATATACTATCGAGTTGCGCTGTTGGAAATTTTCTATTATTGCCCTGACATCATCCGGCACAAAAAATTCCAGGCTGTTCAGCAGTGTGAGCCTTTCGGCGATATATATCTCGCTTCTCAGTAAGGGCGGCAGAAAAATATATTCCCTCTCGTCTATTATGTCGCCGTTGATAAGTTTATCCCCAACCGCATCCCACAAAACTATCTCCGTCTCATCTCTGCTGACACGCAGAAACTCTGCCGCCTTATCCAGCAACCGCTCGGCGGGCACACAGGTATGGCCGTTTAACATATTATGTCTGAGAATAAATACTATACCCGCACGAAGCCGGTTGATATTTCTGTCGTTATATCCTAATTTCGCCGCGAGGGCGTCAGAAAACGTAAAATCCTTGTACAGCGGATACCCGCACAGCATAAAGGGATTATCCCGGATGATCTCAGCCGACTGCGGACCGAATATCCTGTATAACTTGATGGAATCATGCGCGTCGATCGAAAGCAGCGAAAGTTCAGAAAGCGCCTCACGCAGTCCGTATATCTGCCTGAACCTTTCACTTACATCCTGCGCTTTCTTTTTGGAAAAGCCCTTTATCCCCTCGAGCTTTTCAGGTTGATTGGCGATAACCTCCAGCGTTTGCTCCTTGAAGGCGGTCACCATCCTCCTCGCCATAGAAGGGCCTATTCCGGATATAGCTCCGTTTGAAAGGTATTTCAGTATAGCCGTCGCTTCCGAAGGAAGCGTCCGCTCGACGCCCTCGGCTTTGAATTGGACGCCAAAGGTGGGGTGGGTGACATATTCGCCGTAGACCGCCAATTCCTCCCCGACCGCGACTCCGGCGAGTTCCCCCACAACAGTCACAAGCTCGGACTCAACCTCGAGTTCTATGACCGAAAAAAAGGTCTCGTTATTTGAATATACGACATGCTCCACCATGCCGGTCAGCTTTATCGGCATAAAGACAACCTTATATAGTTTATAGCCTTTATTATACCACAACTTATTGGGGATGACACCTTCCGGTGTTAAATTATGCCAAACATCGAGAGCACTATCAGGACGCAGCTCGCAAGCACGAAAAATGATATGATATAGGTCCAGATATTTATTCTTACCGAAGGTTTCTCTCCGGAATTCTCTATTTTTATCGGCAGCAGTTTCGACCTGTCGAGCGCTGCCCTCAAAGGTTTATACAAAAGCATGGTAAGCGCCGCGTTCAGTCCGCCTTTGAGCAGGTTAAAGGGAAGAAAAACCGGAAGCAGCATTCCCATAACAGCCTCGCGGGTAATAAACGGCGTGTAAATAGGAACCAGAAGATAGTTCCACAAAAGCATAACTACGGTGCAGAGAAAGACTCCGGACAGCAGTCCCATGACAGCGCCGGTCAGTGTCTTGTTTTTCTTGTAAATGAACGCCGCCGTACAGGTGAACGACACCGTGGAGATGATGTTCATTACGCAGCCTATGATCCCGGACTCGCTTACGGTTATCATCTCCAGAAAGGAAACCGCCGCCGACATCATCAGACTCGTTAAAGGTCCGTAGAGAAATCCTCCGACGGCGATGACAACGTCCTTTGCGTCGTATTTTAAAAACGCGGCGGCGGGAATCAGTGAAAACCTCCCGACCACCATTATCCCGAAAGCCAGAGCCGTAAGCAGAGAGATGGTAACCAGTTTTTTTGTATCGTATTTTCTGTTTGACATCATTTTACCCTCCGAAACAAATTAGCACCCGAAAACAACTTCTTCGGGTGAATTGTTGACTCCGGCAAACCTGCTTAACAACACAAGCTCTGCCGCTTATCTTCTTCCATCCAGACTTCAGGTAACCCCGCGTAACATAACGAAATATAATTGATCTGTCAGCCGGTATTACCTTCACTGTCGGTACCGGAATCACACCGGTTCGGCGCTTCATAACAAATAAAGCGTTCGCGGACTCTACCGCCGGTCGGGTATCTAACCCTGCCCCGAAGATTCTGTTTTATGGTTTGATTATATCACGCCGCACAGAGCATAGCAAGGTGCGTAAAGGGCATACCCAATGATAAACAAGCCAAAAGGGGACGGTTCTTTTGGCTTGTTAACATAGTTAACCTCCAACTCGCTTCGCTCGGTGAACCATCCCCTTTTGGTTTGAATCGTATTTTATTGCCAACTCTCTCCCCGTCGGGTATAATTGTTTCAGTTAACCGGTCTCGAGGGGAAATATGGATAATTTGACGCTGAATGATGTAATTTTTAACGGTTCTCAAGCTTTATCCTTCGGTCTGCCCGAGGGCGGGTCTTTGGCTGTTTTCGGCGATGACTTTTCGCGTATATCCGCGTTTATGAAGGTCATTTCCGGGATAGCGCGTCCAGAAAGCGGTTCGGTATCGATAGCAGGGATAGCCGTTTCCGCAGATACTAAACAGGTGACCGGCTATGTTTTTAACGGCTGGCCTCTCAGCCTTTCGCTGACCCTCGGCGATATAGACAATATCATGAAAGGGATTTATGAACGGTGGAACTCCGACAGATTTTAAGATC
>Ga0082212_10007616_pt1 | contig 14274 bp, 12 predicted proteins | sample TergutNt197P3_FD_71548 | JGI IMG/M metagenome (GOLD analysis project Ga0082212, IMG submission 71548) | Neocapritermes taracua P3 segment gut microbial communities from Petit-Saut dam, French Guiana - Nt197 P3 | ecosystem: Host-associated > Arthropoda: Insects > Digestive system > Gut ... | reverse complement strand
GCCGCGCTTAATGCCAAAACATAATGTTTTTCGCTTGCTTCGGGCTTTATAAGGCGCCGGTACAGGTCATTCACAAGGTACGAAGAGCCCCAATTCAAATGCGACGAGATAGTCGACATGTAGGCAGCCAAAAACGCCGCGGCAAGAAGTCCCAAAAGGCCGGCAGGGAGATGGTCGCGCATGGCAAGGACAAAGCCGGCTTTTTTATCGTCTGCGGCGAGTTCCGGGTATAAGACGAGGCTTGCCAAAGCTACGATTATCCAGGGCCAGGGCCTTACCGCGTAGTGGGCGATAGTAAACCACAATGTGGCAAGGCGCGCGTGTTTTTCATCTTTAGACGACATAATGCGTTGAGCAATGTAGCCTCCGCCTCCGGGCTCTGACCCCGGGTACCATGAGGCCCACCATTGGATTGCGATATATGCCATGAAAGCCGAAAATGACATGCTAAGCGCGCCTGTAGCAATAGTCGAAGGGGTAAAACTAATATCGGGAAAAAAGTTAAAGACGCTCGCCGGCAGCGCAGCTTTGAGTCCGGCCGCACCGCCTATTTGCGGGAGTCCGGCAATAATGACTGCAAGTACAATGCAGCCGATCATGGCTATGATAAACTGTAACACATCGGTAAAGGCGACTCCCCAAAGGCCTGAAATCGCCGAATAAATGCCGACTATGGCCATGGAGGCGAAAACATATAGCAGAAGTTGGTTATCCGGAACGTCAAAGAGAATTTTGAGTATCTGGGCTAAAGCCACGTTGACCCAGCCCATTATTATGGCGTTCATAAAAAGTCCCAGGTAGACGGCCTTGAATCCGCGTAGAAAAGCGGCCGGCTTTCCGCTGTAACGTATTTCGATAAATTCTACATCGGTTATGATTTTAGCCCTGCGCCAAAGTTTGGAGAAGAAAAAAACAGTGAGTATGTTGCCGGCCGCCATGTTCCACCACAACCAGTTTCCGGCGATTCCGCTTGCGGCGACAAGCTCTGTCACCGACAGCGGAGTATCGGCGCCGAATGTGGTAGCCACCATTGTGGTTCCGGCTATCCACCAGGGGAGTTTGCGTCCCGAAAGAAAAAAATCCTCGCTGCTTTTGCCTGCCCTTTTGGAAAAGAAAAGAGCTATAAGCAGCGTAAGTGCGAAATAGGCGCATATTATGGTTATATCTGGGGCGCTCATTTAGGCCGGCTCTCTGTAATACAGGTCAATGTCAAACCCGCCGAACTCGGATGTGAAAGAAAGGTTTATATTTTCATAAAGGGCTTTCATGGCAATAGGGTCGTCGTTAAATTCGGGCGGCGAAAGCAAGAGAGTGTGATTTTTGAACTGCATCTGGTTTGCGAAACTTCCCGCTATAAGGTTGGCTATTTCTCCGGCGATATCTTTATGATGTTTAACTGTTGACGTGTTCTTTGAGAGGGTTATAAATTTTTTTGTGATCATATTGAGTGTATTTAGCGGCATTATGATGATTATTTCACCTTTTATGGTCCCGCTGATTTCTATGGCTATTTTGTGACCGCCTTTGCCCTGGGTTTCATAGACTTCCTGAATAGTTTGGTCTTCGAGAAAATTTTTAAAAATGTAGTCAACAGAACGGACAATCATTTTAGAATATATGTTTTGATTGCTCATCATTATCTCCTGTGCAACTCATAAAACAAGCCCCTTTTAAAAAAGCAACAAATTTTGTACCAAGATTGAGATGTCGAATTGCGGATGATTGGGTTGCCGGGGAATCGAACCCCGAACCTACTGATTAAGAGTCAGTTGCTCTGCCAGTTGAGCTAGCAACCCGCGGTATGCTGAGGGACAAGGATTCGAACCTTGATTAACGGGGCCAGAACCCGTTGTCCTGCCATTGAACGATCCCTCAATTAAAATCAGGCAATGAGCTTAACGCAGGTTTTTGTCAATTATTTTTATTCTTCCAAACTCATGTTCATTCCCATCACCCGATCTACAGGCAGGGAAAACATGATGCCCTGAGCCTTTGAGTTAAATCCGAAAGAAGAGCCTATAGCCTGCATGATTGGAGCCTTTTTGTCCCGTTTAGTTAAAATAATGATGACCTCTTTTTCATCTTGAACAGATATGCCGAAAAATTTAACCGCCCCGGCTGCGGCCATGCTGCGGGCGTTAAAGACAGTGCCGCCGCCGGCGCCGGCTTCTCTTGCGGTATTCATAAAGTCATCGCTGTAGCCCCGGTTGAGTATGGAAATAATTAGGTCATGCGTGATTTCTGTCTTCATCTTTAAACCTTCCTTTTCGCTTTGTTGTGGTATTTCACGAGCATCCCCCTTGAATATTTGCAGTATTAGATTGTTTATGCCTGAAAGCGGGACCGTAAAGGCAATACCGGCGCCGGCGTTTTGGTAGCCTATTTTTTTACGAACCCCCTTCATGAGCGCGGGGACGACCTCGTCCTCTTCAAGGCAGAGTATAAGCGCCTTGTCGCTTGCTCCTATTCCCAAAAGGTGCAATATTTCAGAGTTGGCTGTACCACTGGCCTTGGTGAGGAAAGAAAAACGGATATTCTTTTCTGCAAAGATCTGTAGTACAGGCTTTAATTTTGCCCAGTCGATGATTAAAAATATAAGTTTAAATGTTTTAGCGTCATAGCCCATAAACTTCCTCCTAAAACTCAGTTATTGAACTAGCATCGTCTTCATAGATGGAGATTTGTTCACGCTGCGCTGCCTTCATTTTGCGGGCATAGACTATCCCCATAATTTGTATAACTACAAGCGGTGACATCGCCACCATTGCCACTATGCCGAAAGCGTCGGTCATCCAATTACCGCCTATACCTTCGCATGTGCCTATGGCCAGCGGCAGCAGGAAAGTAGCCGTCATAGGTCCGCTACAAACTCCTCCTGAGTCAAAGGCAATACCTGTAAATATTTTTGGCACAAAAAATGTAAGTATAAGAGCTAAAGAATAGCCGGAAACAAGAACCCAGAATATTGGTATGCCTAAAAACATCCTTAGCATTGTAATAGCAAGGGAGAGCGCCATACCGCAGGCTAAGCCGCGTTCCATTGCTTTTGCAGGGATGGCTCCAGACGATATTTCCTCAACTTGCTTATTAAGGACATGAACCGCCGGTTCGGCCGCTACAATAAAATAACCCATAACCATGCTGAGAGGGACCAATATCCACTTTATAGATGATGAGGCTAAGTCTAATCCAAGAAGGCGGCCGACAGGAACAAAGCCTATATTTGCACCGGTTAAAAAAATAGTAAGACCTACAAGGGTGTATAAAAAGCCAATTCCTATTCGGGCGAGTTGTTGGATTTTGTAACGGCGTGTTATTAATTGAAAAATCAAAAAGAAGATGATAATTGCGCCCATGGGAATGAAAACTTCTTTGAAGTAATGTGGAATTTCTATGGCGAAAAATTTTATTACTTCCCTTGAGGTTTTGGCGTCGGTAAAAACAGCTTGGGTTAAGTCGCCTAAAGATGGGTTTTTAAACAAACCCAGAAGAAATACCGAAAGAATGGGACCTATGCTGCACAGCGCCACCAGGCCAAAGCTGTCGTCAGTTGAGTTTTTGTCGCTACGCACAGAAGCTACGCCGAGTCCTATTGCCAGAATAAATGGAACCGTTATGGGTCCAGTTGTAACACCGCCTGAGTCAAAAGCTACCGGAATGAATATATCAGGAACAAAAGAGGCTATTGCAAAAATAGCGATATAGAAAATTATCAATAGTATCGAAAGACGTATTCTTATGAATATTCTTAAAATAGCTATGGCTAAAAAAAAGCCAACTCCAGCGGCCACCGTAAGCGTAAGTGTCTTCGGAATTGATGGAACTTGATTTGCAAGCACTTGCAGGTCAGGTTCGGCAACGGTAATTATGAAGCCCAGAACGAAACTGACAATGATAATCATTACTATGTTTGATGTTTTTGTAAGGTGTACACCGATGCCTTCTCCCAAGGGCATCATGGTCATATCAGCGCCAAGGGTAAACAGACCCATGCCGATAATAAGTAAAGCCGAACCCATGAGAAAAACAAGGATAGTGCCGGAGGGCATTGGTACGAGGATGACGCTTGCGATTAATACTATAAATGTAATAGGAAGCACAGATGAGAAAGCTTCCATTATCTTTGCCCTTAGTATTCGATTCATGCGGTATCAGTACAAAAATTGCAGTTTTTTGGCAACTCTTTATTTCTTTTGCATCTTTTTGTATGAATCAACTCTTCATGCTCTGACCCTATGACAGTTCCTGTGCGGGCGTCCATGAATTATCAGAGTATAAGCTCTGACCCAGCTCTGACCCTTTGCTCTTACTACATTTCCCTATAATTTTCCATAACAAGTTAATCCAAAATAAATTATGACAAAATTTATGTGTGAATATTGACGAATTTAGCAAATAAATCTTACTTGCATCGATTGCAGACGAAAAACAAGCGTATTGCACCAAAATGTAGACATAGCGAAACATGCCCTATCCACTATAGGTTACCAAAAGTTAAAGCGGGAGTTTGAAATACTGCTGATTACTTCTATGTTAAGGAGAAGATGCTAACCTCTCAAGATAAGCATCCTCATATAAGAGAAATTTCTTAACGCATTCATCAAAAGTATCCCCTAATTTATAAAAGGAAGGGTGTATTGTAATCTTTATAGGAAGCGGAATTTTATAGTTTTCTTTCAAATAGCACCTTATGAAGCCAATAGAATTCTTCCTGGGATTATCACTTAAGCCTTTTATAACAGGATTATAAGCAACATACCAGGCAAGTCGGTGAGTATATTCGTCCGGATATTCAGAATCTTCGATTATTTTACATTTATATCTCTCATTCCAGAAAGGTCCTTTTCTTCCTGTAGCTTTATTGAACTTTTCTGCAGTTCTTGCTTTAATATATTGCATAATACGTGCTATAGTCTGTTCATCTTTAAGAGTTCTTATGGTTAAATGCGTATGATTGGCGACCATTTCAGCGGCATTTAGTTCAAAAGAGTATCGTTCCTGACACATTCTGATGGCTTCAATGAAAGCGGCTTTTCCGTGTTCCTGTAGTAGAAGATTATTTAAGTCCTGACATCTGGAATAACAGTGATAAGTTACTTCTTGGATGATTTTTCTTAAAGGTCTTGGCATGATTTTCCTCCTCTTAATTGGTGTTTCATATAGTAAACGTATGAGGAGGCTGGGAGATGAAAAAAATTATGGGTCAGAGCATTTTTTTTGTATTTTTTACATTCCCAAAAGGGTCAGAGCAGAGTGAGTGAGAAGAGGCAGAGCATACTACTCGGTTTTTTTGCGCGTTTTAAGAAAGACGCTGATGAAACAAAGGATAGCAGATATTATAAGTATTACTCTCATACTGTGCAAGAAGAGGTCGCTGTTATCGACCGTGACGGTTGCTTCTTTTGTTATAAGCGTAAATACGATTACGGCGATGCTCATGCTGGTTATTTGCCCTATGAGACGCATGGTCCATAGCAGGCTTGAGGCTACGCCGAAATATTGTTTTTCGACCGCGTTCATAGCCGCCGTTGTATTGGGTGATGAAAAAACGCCGAAGCCTATAGCAATCACGCCCAGAGCTGTTATAATATATGGTAAAGACGTATCCTTTTGCACAAAGATAAGCATTATAAGCCCCAGAACTGTAATTGCCATTCCGGCTGAGGCAATACTTTGAGGGTCTTTTTTATCGGCCAAACGGCCTGAAAAAAGTGAAAATATTGTTTGTAACACAGGCTGCACGAGCATTATTTTACCGGCATGAAGTGAGGTAAAACCTTTCATATTCTGCAGGTAAAGGCTTATTAAAAAAGCTACAACGAATGTTGCGCTAAAATTTATAAGCGCTGATACAGCCGCAATCGTAAAGGCTTTGTTCTTTTTGAATATAGCTGTTTTTAAAATAGGGAACGGCCTTTTGTTTTCATATATAATGAATATTATGAGGCCAATAAGCCCTATAGGCATTAGAATGAAACCGCTTGTTTTGGGTATTATTGAAAAACCGGCAAACATGGTGGAAAACGACAAGATATAAATGAGCGAACCTTTAATGTCAAAGCTTTCACCTTTGGCTTCGGCCCATTCGCCTTTGAGTTTCAGCAGGACATAAATGGCGAGGATAAAATTCACAACGGCCGTTATGATAAAAGGGCTTCTCCAGGAAAAATAGTAGGTAAGCGCTCCGCCAAGAGGGGGGCCCAGCGAAAGGCCGAGGTAAACACAGGCCGCGTTTATTCCGAGAATCTTTCCGCGTTCTGCAGGAGGATATATTGAAATGAGTAGTGTCACGCCTGTGACAAACAACATGGAAGCCGTCAAACCCTGAAGGGCACGGAATGCTATAAGCGCAGTTGCGTTGCCGGGCAGGACTGCAAGGAGAAATGTGACTATGCTGTAAATTGTTACCCCTATAAGAAACATTCTCTTGTGGCCTATAATATCCGAGAGTCTACCGAATGGCAAAAGAAAGGCTGTCGATGTCAAAAGAAAAGCTGTAACAACCCAACCCATTTGCACTGTGTTCATGCCGAACTCTTTGCCCATTGCAGGTAACAGTATATTTATAGCTGAACCCAGAAAAGTGAATATTACACCGTTGGCTACGGCTATAATAACGGCCGTTCTTTTCATGGATTTTTCATTGTTCATAGCTTCATGTCGAACAGTCATTTCCGGAATCTCCAAATACTTGTTTACTATTACATGTAACGAAACATTCTAACTAAAAAGGCTCTGACCCCGATTCGGTTTTTTGCGTGCTTTAAGAAAGACGCCGATGAAACAAAGGACAGCGGATATTATAAGTATCACCCTCATGCTGTGTAAGAAGAGACCGCTATTTTCGGCCGTGACTGCCGTTTCTTTTGTTATAAGCGTAAATACGATCATGGCGATGCCCATACTGATTATCTGCCCTACGAGGCGCATGGTAGAAAGCAAACTTGAGGCTACGCCGAAATATTTTTTTTCGGCCGAGTTCATGGCTGCCGTTGTGTTGGGCGACGAAAAAATTCCGAATCCTGTACCGAGTACGCCCAGGGCTGTCACTATGTATGGCAGAGACGTATCTTCTTGCACAAGTGTAAGCATTATAAGGCCTAAAGCCGTAATTGCCATACCGATTGAGGCGATGGTTTGAGGGTCTTTTTTATCGGCCGCGCGGCCTGAAAAGAGCGAACATATTGTTTGCAGTATAGGCTGTATGAGCATTATTTCACCGGCATGAAGCGAGGTAAAACCTTTTATGTTTTGCAGGTATAAGCTCATTAGAAAGGCCACTCCGAATGTCGCGCTGTAATTTATAAGTGCCGATGTAGTTGCCATCGTAAAGGCTTTGTTTTTTCTGAATATATCCAGTTTTAAAATAGGAAACGGCTTTTTGTTTTCATACATAATGAATAGTACAAGGCTTATGAGCCCTGCAGGCATCAAAATGAAAGCGCTTGTTTTAGGTATCCTTGAAAAACCCACAAATATGGCGGAGAGCGATAGGACATAAAAGAACGCGCCTTTTATGTCAAAGCCTTCGCCTTTTGCGTCGGCCCATTCGCTTTTAAGTTTCAGCGGGACATAAAACATGAGGAAAAATCCCATGGCCGCAGTTACGATGAAAACGCTCCTCCATGAAAAGTAGTGGGCAAGAGCGCCGCCAAGGGATGGTCCCAGCGAAAGGCCAAGGTAGACGCAGGCTGTATTTATTCCGAGAACTTTTCCTCGCTCTGATGGGGGAAATATTGAAATGAGTATTGTAACGCCTGTTACGAATATCATGGAGGCCGCCAGACCTTGAAGCGCTCTTAGTGTTATAAGCATGACAGCGCTGCCGGGTAAGACGACAATGAGAGTTGTCACTATGCTATAAGTTGTTATTCCGGTAACGAACATTTTTTTGCGGCCTATAATATCCGAGAGTCTGCCGAACGGCAAAAGAAAGACTGCCGATGTTAAGAGGAAAGCCGTAAGAACCCAACCCATCTGTACGGTATTCAGGGTAAATTCTTTGCCCATTAATGGGAGTACTATATTTACGGCCGAACCCATAAAAGGGATCAACATTCCGCTGGCCACGGTTATTACGATAGCCGCCCTTCTCATGGATTTTTCATTATTCATACATAGCCTTATCTCAAGCAGTAATAAGCGCTCTTTCGCCTGCATAAGAATAAAAGGCCCATTAGTCAAGAATTTATTCTTGACGGCATGATAAGTCAAAATCAGATGTTTTTAAGCCGTGATTTAATTTAGGATTTATTCTATGAAAATAGTATCTGTATACGATGCCGTTGGTATGGTGCTCTGCCATGATCTCACTTCAATTGTACCAGGCAAAGAAAAAGGAGTGGCCTTTAAAAAGGGCTATGTTGTGCGCGAGGACGATATCCCCCGTCTTTTAAATATAGGAAAAGAACATCTCTATGTGTGGGATTTAAACGATGGTTTTGTACACGAAGACGATGCCGCTTACCGCATAGCAAAGGCGGCTGTGGGCCGCGGTTTGATTTTCGCAGAGCCGCGTGAGGGCAAAATAGATTTTGAGACGGAATATGACGGGCTTTTGAAGATAAACGTAAAGGCGCTATACGATGTTAATTCCGTTAAGGATGTAATGTTTTCGAGTCTCCACACCAACCAGATGGTTAGGGCAGGACAGAAGGTGGCGGGTACAAGAATCATCCCCCTTGTTATAGAAAACGATAATCTTTTGGCAGTTGAAAAAATATGCGCCGAGTCCTTTCCCCTCATAGAGGTAAAACCTTTTAAGCAGGGTCTAAAACTGGGAATTGTAACAACAGGAAGTGAGGTTTTCAACAAGAGAATACCGGATGGCTTTGGCCCGGTTCTGCGAGGGAAGGCCGAACATTACGGTGTTACGGTGCTTGAACAGGTATTTACGCCTGACGATGCTCCCACTATAACGGAGGCAATAAAATCCATGATTTCACGTGGCGCCGATATTGTGGCCGTTACCGGCGGGATGTCGGTTGATCCTGACGATGTTACGCCGCTTTCAATAAGAAACAGCGGCGCTGAAGTTGCAGTCTATGGGGTACCAGTGCTACCGGGCGCGATGTTCATGCTTGGCTACCTTGACGACAGCGTCGTCATGGGGCTTCCGGGGTGCGTGATGTTTAACAACACGACCATTCTCGATATTGTTTTTCCTCTTCTTCTTGCGGGTGAAAGGCCGTCACGGAGCGACCTCATCGCGTACGCGCATGGAAGTTATTGCCTTAAGTGCGATGTATGTCATTACCCTGTTTGCGGATTCGGAAAACGTTAGGAGACATCATGGAAAATATTTATGTCGAGGCTTTTAGGCTTGTAAACAATAAAGAGGATTTTGCACTCGTCACACTTATAACCGTTGATGGTTCCAGTCCCAGAGGTCCAGGAGCTAAAATGATAGTCCGCAAAGACGGCAGCATTGCCGGCACAATAGGCGGAGGCCTTTTGGAGGCCGTAGTTATGACCATGGCTGCTTCTGTTATAAATAACAGAAAGGCCGAACTCAAAGAGTTGCATCTTAATAAGGCTGAACTTTCGGGCATAGATATGACCTGCGGCGGCGACCTTGAAGTATTGGTCGATTATATAGATTCTTCTGATGCGGTAAACAGGAAAATTTTTGAGTACCTTGCCGCCGAGAAAAAAGCCTACAATCAACTTGTATTTTTGCTTACCTTGATTCCAGATACTGACGAAGAGGCGGCGCTGCTGAAGCAGTGCGTATTATTCTCAAGCGATCAGTCTATAGGCGGCGCCGATTTGCCCGATAACATTAAACAACTTGTCTTTGAATCTGATGTAAAATATAAAGTTATCAAGGCTGAAAATAACAAGCGGTATATTGTTGAATCTGTTAATGTTCACCATAAGGCATATATTTTTGGCGCGGGGCATGTAGGGCAAAAGACGGCATCAATTCTTAAATTTTTAGATTTCCATGTGACGGTAATTGATGACAGATCACAGTTTGCCAACAGAGAGCGCTTCCCAGAAAGCGACGAAATTCTTGTAACGTCATTTGAAGAGAGTTTTGATAAAATAGCGATAGACGCTTTTAGTTATATAATTATTGTTACAAGAGGGCATGTCAATGATCAGTTGGTGCTTTCGCTTTCGCTTAAAACGAATGCCTGCTATGTAGGTATGATCGGAAGCAGGCGCAAGAGAGAGAGCGTTTACCGTAATCTTGTTGAAAACGGTTTCACACAGGCCGATTTTGACCGCGTCTATAATCCTATAGGGCTGCCTATAAAGGCTGATTCTCCGGCAGAAATAGCCGTAAGCATTGCGGCCGAACTTGTTAAGGTGCGGGCTGAACTATCTGCCTGATCAATTTTTAAACAGGAACTTAACCGGATGTTTTTTAAGTTCTACAGATATTTCTTCCATAGTGGTGGCGGTTGCCCTGAACGAACGAAGCATTTCAAGAATATCTTTTTGTGAATCCTGAAGGATGTTGTTGATATGACCGACCGAGCTTGCCAGATTGGTTGTAAGCACATTTACATTGGAGCGGCTGTCAACGAGCATTCGGTTTATGCCGCCTATGGTAGAGTTCAGGCCGCCTAAGAGGTCGTGCGCCTGCTGCATTATCGCGTTAAGGCTGACGAGTTCTATTCCCTCTACGACATCGTTGTTTTGAATGGGCAGAGTCTGATTTTCTGCGTTTCTTATTTCTACGACCGCGTCGCCTAAAATATTCTGATTGCGTATTATTACCGAACATCCTTCGAATAATTCTATATCTCTTGTGATTCTCATTGTGGCAAGAAAATGAAGTTCAGGCTTGAATACAGGTCGTATGTTGACAACCCTTCCTATTCTGTAGCCTTTAACCATGACCGGGGTCCCGTCTTTTATGGAGCTTATTGAATCAACCTTGAGATATATATCCATTGTGGAAGAGACTAAGGAATAACCCAATTTTAGCATGATGATAATCATCATAATTGTAAGCGGCGTTATGAGAAAAAGCCCTACGCGCAGTTCAATTTTGTTTCTTTTCATTTTATCAAATCCTTGTTTGAATTGAATAATTAAAAGTATATCACCAAAAGGCAACAAAAAAATTAAGGAAATAACATAGGTCCCTCTTGCGACATATTTCTGTATTGCCAGAGATAAGGATTGTCGGAGTTGAGAAACTCGTCAGGGCCGCCCGAAAAGACTATCTCGTTGCCAAAAAACATAATAAATTTATGCGCGATCCTAATGAAATTTTGAGGCTCAAAGGTGATAAACAGGATTGATTTCTCTTTTTGTTTTTCTCTCTCTCTAAGAACGTCAAACAATGTAAGAAGCTGTATCAAAGATTGTCCCTCAAAAGCGTGCTCTATCATCAAAAGATCGGGATCAAAAACAGTCGCTCTCGCGTAAGCCGTTTTAAGTATCTCGGCGCGGCTCAGGTTAAAAGGTCTTAGATTTTTGCATTTTTCGAGATTAAGTTTCACCATAAGATGGTTAACATATTCGGTTATTTCGGCGCGGCTCATTTTTGAATGATACTGCAGTGGAAGCGATATGTTTTGCTCAACGCTCATGTTGCTTATAAGTCCGTAGGTATGATGCAGGTAGCCTATTTTTTGTTTATGTTTGAGTCTGTCTGTGTAATCCATGTTTTTAAGCGAGACGTTGTTGTATAGGATGTCGCCGCGGATTATATCTATAAATCCGGCTATGAGAGGGCACAACAGGTGTTCGCCTGAATGTTCCGGCCCGAATACAACAACGTTTTCCCCGCATTCTATGTCAAAAGATAAATTTTCTAAAGCAGATGTTCCGTAATCATTGCATGAAACATTATCGAATATAAGCAGTTTATCCATTTTTTAACTCATAAATAAAATAGCAACGATATAATCGCGTTTATTATAATAATGCTGAAAAGCGTATGGCTTACAGCTTTTGATACGAATATGGGAACTTCAAACGGAGATTTGGGTTTAAGCCCATGGTAACAGCAGATAGTAGGAATAAAAACTCCGAATATGACGCTCTTGATAAGCATTGAGGCGAGGTCTTTTATTGTAAGAGAGTTTATTAAAGCCGTAACAAATTCCCTGAGAGGTATGTAATGTGTGAACGTTGAGATAAGATAACCGCCTATAAAGGCTATTACATTAAATATGATTATTAGCGATAAAAGGGTAAGCGAAGAAGCTATTATGCGCGGAAATGTAATATAAATCTTTGTGTTTATTCCCATTATTTCGAAGGCGCGTATTTCACCATTTTGTTTTTGCGCGGCCACTTCAGATGCTATAGCAGAGCCCGATCGGCTTATCACTATAAGGGCGGTTATTAATGGGCCTGCCTCCCTTACTATGATGATTACCATCAGGTTTCCCAAAAATTCTTCAATACCAAATTTAGGCAATGAATTGAAGGATTGAACTATTACCGTTGCGCCGATGATTAAGGCTACGACAATTACAAACGGCATGGAGTTAAGGCCGGTAAAATATATTTGATTTACGATAATGTCATAAATAGACCTGAAGTGTTGGCGCGGCGTGGATTTAAGCGAACGCGCTATGGCGATATTATATGCGGTAAATTCAGCGAAGCCGCGCCATAGTGTTAGCGTTTTATATCCCGCTCTTTGAACAATATTCAGTAAAAAATTCATGTTTTTTAATAGTTCTGATTTACAAAACAGTCGAAATTTTAAATTAAGGTAAAAATTCCCACGGATATTAGGATATGAATAAGAAATTTAAATATATTGCAATAACAATAATCATTTTTTTGGCGCTGATTTTTGCCGTAAGTTTCGGCTATTACCGCTACTTTGGTATAAACGGAACGGTAAATCGCCTCAGGTCATTATTTATGCCGCCTGCCAAAAATGTACAGCATGGTGAAACTTCCCGTCGGGCTGCCCCCGCAAAAAAGACCTTTGCACATCTGCCATCAGGATTTTTTCATTTCGGGCCGTTTTTTCTGTTCAAGGCAGAAAAAGACTCATCCACAGACGAGGTAGCGCAGGCCGCCATTGAGTATACGTCGGTATACAGAATAAGCCGGCTTAAACAGGCGATAGTTTCCGCCAATTCGCTCAAAGATAACAAGATACTAAAAGGACAGTGCATTATAATTCCGGATCCGCTTGACCCATTGCTTCCGAATCCGGGCAATAGCGAACTCCCTGCGCTTATTTCCGCCAGGGGACTTTACCTGACCGGAATATCTGCAGGCAACCCTTCTCTTTTGGAAAGAGCGCCGTTATTTAAAAAAAACGGAATCAATGCGATTGTTTTTGACGTTAAAGATGTAGACGGTATTTTGCATTACAAGAGCCGCGTTCCGCTTGCGCTTAAATATAACCTCCATGGAAAAGCCGCTATCGACAATATAGATATGTTTATAAAAAATCTTAAATCGATGAACATTTATGTTATAGCGAGGATTGCAGTGTTCAGGGACATGCTCCTGCTGAAACACGCTCCTGAGCTTGCAATTAAATCAAGAAGCACCCGGAAGATATGGCGGGGAGGCGGCGAGGTTTGGTGTGACCCGACAAACAAAACAGTTCAGGATTACATTACTGGGCTGGCTGTTGAAATAGCCCAAAAAGGGGTCGATGAAGTACAGTTTGATTATATACGCTTTCCTACCGGCGGCAATATAGGCGATGCGGAGTATTCTTTTGAGTGCGGCGTCATGAGCCGTGAAGAGATTATCGCGTCTTTTTTGAAACAGGCATATGAAAAAATATCGGCCGAAAATGTAAGGCTATCTATAGATATCTTTGGCGTGGTAGCCTGGGGCAAAAAAGCCGATATAAACTCAACCGGGCAGCGTATAGAGCTTCTTTCCCGTTATTGCGATTACATATCCCCGATGCTTTACCCATCGCATTTTGATAATAACTTTGACGGTTACGCAAACCCTGCCGACCATCCGTATTATTTCATAAATGAGGGCAACAAAAAAGTTATGTCGCTTTTATCCAATAAAGAAGTAGTGATTCGTCCCTGGCTTCAAGCCTTTAAATGGAAAACCACATCATTTGGGCCGCAATACATTATAAAACAAGTCAAGGCTTCGGATGATTCCGGCGCCAAAGGCTATCTCTTTTGGAATGCCTCCAATGAATATAAAAATGTGTTGATAGCCATGGAGTCATTGACTCAAAGCGGTGAGGTTAAATAGGTGTTCAATACGGGCGGATTCCATCCGCCCAATTCGGCGGGCGGTCTGCGACCGCCCGTAAGCGATAAGGGTGGTTTCGGCCACCCTTATCAATCCCGCCGACCGCTCAAC
>Ga0082212_10007615_pt1 | contig 14274 bp, 17 predicted proteins | sample TergutNt197P3_FD_71548 | JGI IMG/M metagenome (GOLD analysis project Ga0082212, IMG submission 71548) | Neocapritermes taracua P3 segment gut microbial communities from Petit-Saut dam, French Guiana - Nt197 P3 | ecosystem: Host-associated > Arthropoda: Insects > Digestive system > Gut ... | reverse complement strand
ATATGATAATCATAGGTACTGCCCGTACCTTTGGTTGCAAAGCCAAAAGGGGCAACACCATTTTGTAAGGAGATACGGATAAATTGCTGTGATTTGCCTAAACGTCTTGCGGCTTCTTCAATAGAAATTTTTTGATTAGTTATGATTTCCGGTGGTTCACAAACCTCGATTCGCATTGCAACAGTCAATCGTTGTGTCGTAACGCCAAGAGCGGTTGCGATTTCAAAAATTCTTCGCTTATGCGGAACATTCTTGCCCGACAAATACTGGCTAAGAGATGGCTTTCCAATTCCGGTTAAAATGGATAAGTCTGTTTGATTTATGTTTTGCTCATCCATAACGGACTTCAAGTTTTTAGCGAAATCCATTAAACTCCTCCTTGTCAAAATGGCTAGTTTCGTAAATTCATTAAAGATTCAAGCATATGCAAGGGAATAATTTTTGCAGACATATAATGCCAAGCACTCAAATAATACCTTGCACATGGTTTCAATCTTCAAAAGAGTTAAAACATAAGCTAAACGGACGGTTGCTGGCACAACCTCACAGGAATCTAACCTCGGCATGGTTCTCATGCCGCCGCCCCCATTGCGTGCGACGCTTTTAACGCTCAAGCTGTGGCTGGACGGGAGTATCATTATCTCGGTCTATGCATCATCGCCCCGCAAGATGCCACCTTGTATTACGGCGTTGTGTTTGTCGCTCGTTCCCTCATAAAGAAGTCATGGCGCACAAGCCGCTTGGCTCGACATAAACCGAATGTATCCGTTTTTGCTGATATACTGCCACGCCGTTGTCTTGCGGGCTTTCTTTGTCAAAGTGCAGTTTGGAAAGGAGTACAACCCCCCCTGTACGAAATTTCCATAAATAACGCATTGGAAATTTACAACTTACAAGGTCTGAAAAACTCCCTCTATATTAAAGGACACAAGTCAGAGTTTTGGTGCAAAAGCAATTTTATGAACGCAAAAACGCCCAACAAGTCATGTTTGACTGGCTGGGCGTTTCCGTGTTGGGCTTACAGTATACTTTATTCTTCCCCTGCTAACCCCTGCATATATGAATATGCTTTTTCTTTATTCAAGTTATCAAGTTTTCGATACAACAAAAGAAACTTCACATCATTATCGGGCATACCATTTTCAAGCATTGGGTATCTTACCGGGCTTACGCCCATAATATAATCCATGCTTGCGTTAAAAAGTTCTGCCATACGCATTAACGATTTAACACTGGGGTAATGCTTGCCTATTTCATACGCACTAACCGTTTCTTGGCTTACGTCCAACTCGGTACTTAGGCGTATTTGTGTCATGTTTTTTTCGTCTCGCAAATCTTTAATTCTATTTGCTTGCCGTTCCATAAAACAACTCACCACCTTACCTCTAAATTTTACAGGCTACACTTGTATTTTTTAGAGGTTGATGCCATTCTTTATAGAGGTGTATGCTGTATTAGGCAGAGTAATCACTAATAAAAAAGCCCCATCATAAAATGACAGGGCTTGTAATACTGCAAACTTGTTATGGAATTACTCGGTTAAATAACCCTTCAACACATTTAATGCCTGTTGCAAAGAGCGTGATATTGTGGTGTGATGCACTTTTTCAATATCTGCAATCTCTCTACAAGTCAGGCCGCAGAAGTGATACAGATACACCCTGCGCCTATGCACCTCGGACAGTTTTTCCATAGCGGAATAAAGTTTATTGTGACTGTCCATCATAATTACAAGGTCAGCGATGTCTGTTTGTGGTTGCGCCGGGAGAGTGTCCAATTCGTCCGTGCCGCCCACAAAATCAAGATGCCGCTTGTCCTGCCGCCTTTGGGAGCGGGTTTTTCGGTCAGTCTGCTCCAGCAGTTCTTTGACCTCAACGGTAACATCAATGAGAATCCGTTTCCCATTGGCGAGCGTATATATAACACTTACTAAAGGCTTGTCCATTTGCTTATCTCCATTTCATCATTTTTAAGTTGCGGTTGATGAATGGAGAAAGGCGGCGAACGTGCTTGTGGGATAATTTTATAAAGGAACATAAAAACGCCCTTAGAGGGTGGCCCTCTTTGGGCGTTAAATCGTAATGAAGATTGTCGAATGAATGGCAGTAAAAAAAGACTTCCAAAGCCATGAAAGCAAAATATCTTTTAAGTGCTAGTTTTGTCTTTTCTTAATTACCACAAGCCGTTACCGCACTGTAACGGCTTGACAAAAAAAGCGAGTTGGATTTTGAGGAATCCATAGCAAGCCCTCCCTGCTTATCAATGTAATAAACATTTCTGCATAAAAAGAGCCGATAACCGTGAGTTATTCACAAGTTATCGGCTCTGCGTCTTTGCGTCTGGCTCTTTTTTTACTATTACTGCTTTCAGTCCGTGTACCGTTATTATTGTTTCTTTTTTGCACTTCGGGCAAAACAATGGGAAGTTTTCAAGTTTTGTATCTTCCCGGATTTTTATTCGAGTTTTGTTGTCGCATATAGGGCATAGCAACCACTCAACTATTTCCATAGATTATCACTCCCCAAACCACCACCTTGTTTTTTATCAGTTCGCCATGCAAAGGGTTTAATCGTTGTTTTGAATTTCTCCGCCAGCAATCCTATAAACCGTATCTGCAATGGCACTAACATTATCGGAATGAGTTACGATAATTACACATTTGCCATCCCTATGTGCAAGCTGTGTAAAAATTTCTAAAATATCGGCCTCTGTCTTTTCGTCCAAATTGCCTGTTGGCTCGTCTGCAATTATTACATCGGGGTTATGGGATAATGCCCTTGCTATACCTACTCGTTGTTGTTCGCCGCCGGATAGTTTTAAGATTTTACGTTCTGCGGTTTCTTTATCTATGCCGACCTTATTCAGTAAAGAGTAGGCGTGGGCTTTTTTTGCTTTTCGTTCGTTTATATCGCTTTCACTAATGCTCATCGAAAGAGTGATGTTGTAAATAGGCGTTGAGTTAAGCAAAAGGTTATAACTTTGAAAAATTACACCTACATTTTTTGAACGATATTCGTCACGGTCTATATCTTTTAAGTTTTTGCTTTTGTAGTAGATATTGCCGTCTTTACAAGAGTCCAAGCCGGAAATAAGCGATAGTAGCGTTGATTTCCCTGCGCCCGATTGTCCAACTATTGCGTAAACCTTTCCACTTTCAAAAGTTGCACTAACTTTTTTTAGTACGTTCTCCTTACCGCCATCATAGCGGTATGATACGCCTTTCAGTTCCAAACACTTCAAAGCTACCACCTCCTATGTTCGTTCCATCAATATTTTGATTGGTTCGCTCTTTGTAATTCTACTAACAGATATAATCCCTGCTATAGACGCAAGCAAAATTGATATGCCAAAAATTTGTAAGGCTGTAATGGCATTTATAGAAACATCAACGGTTGCAGTTTCTTGTCGAGCCACATCATCTGCTCCGGCAAGCCTATCTGCGAGAGTTGTTACCCCGGTATCGTTGGTCTGCACTTGCCCTGCTAAGATAGCATCTGATACTGGTTGCGATAATACCGAACCTACGCCCATACCAATAACAAAACAAATGCAAGTAATTACAATTATTTCTGCCCAAAGTCCAAGTGCAACCTTTTGTTTTTTCATTCCCATTGCCCGCAAAACACCAATTTCATATTTGCGCTCACGTATGGCAATAGCAGATAGTAGCACCATGATTACCGCCCCAAGCACCAATATAATCATTAAAAATGTGAACGAAAGGCTTTGTAAACTCTCAATCGGCCCAACTATACTTGCGAAGGCAGTTTCGTCTGCCCTTACAGCATAACCCTCCGGCAATCCACGACTTCGCAAGTCTGCCTCAAAGGCAGTAAGCATATCTGGGTGCGTTAGGTAATAGACGGCCTCAATCCCTCTACTACCCTCACCAATATCAACACCAGTAATGTATGGAGACTCTGCAAAATATTGGTGTAGTTCCAATGTCAGCAACGATTCCTGTCCACCGCCACCGCCTGTTATCGCTTGCCCTGCACCCCCTGCGGCCTGTGTGCGTTGTGTTGGTTGTATTCGTACCGCACTCATTATTGCCGCTCTTGTATCCTCTATAACAACGCCTGTAGTGTTGAAAATTGCCAGCGCAACCACAATAGCTGTGATTATTGCAAATATTATTACTCCAAGCAGGATGTTTCGCCCTTTGTTTTTGCCAATACTCAAAAGAGCGTGTTCTATGGCGTACATTGTATCTACCTCCTGCCTTTTTTGCCTTGGGGCTTGTTTTGCTCCCTACTAACTGGCACTTGTGACTTATCAAGCTGTTTGAAAACACCTTTTTCCAAGCCTAAAATCTCGTCAGCTATCGTTGTGACTTTTTTAGAGTGAGTTACGATAATTACGCACTTACCTTCGTCATGTGCAAGGGATTCAAAAATTTTCAAAACCTTTGCCTCAGTGTCCTTGTCCAAACTTCCTGTAGGTTCGTCTGCTACTATAAGTTCCGGGTTGTGAGCCAACGCTCGTGCAATTCCAATGCGCTGCTGCTCACCGCCGGATAGCTTGAGGATTTTGCGGTTTGCTTTTTCGGGAGAAATACCTACCTTCTCCAGCAGTTCTAACGCTCTTGCTTTTTTATCTATGCCTTTTACGCCGCTAATGTTCATTGATAAAATGATGTTATCAATAGCGGTAGCGGTGGGTAGCAGATTAAGACTTTGAAATATAATTCCGGCTTTCTTTGCCCTGTACTGGTTGCGGTTCATTTTTGCGAGGTTTTCACCATTGTATGTGAGTTCGCCACTTGTTGCTGTATCTAAGCCGGATAGCAGGGAAAGCAAGGTAGATTTGCCTGCGCCGGACTTGCCAACGATTGTATAAACTTTGCCAGCCTCAAATTGTAGGTTCACATCTTTGAAAATCGTCCGTGTTGTTCCTTCATATTTGTAAGAAACATCTTGTAATGCGAGTGTACTCATGATTATGCCCTCCTAATTTCTCTCCCTTAAAATTTTTAACGGTTCGTACTTCGTGATGATTACTACACCAATAATGCCTGTTAGAGCCGCTAACGCAAGCGTAATAAGGATTATTTGGACAATAACGTCCGTACCTAAATTTAATTGAATTTCACTTACAGGAGCATACCCCTCTGTGCCATCACCTATTTGTGCTTGACCGCCTGCAAACAATGCACGGCCAGCCATTGGGCTATCTCCAGCCGCCGCATCTGCCTCCGCAACTCTGCCATCTAATATTCCGTCTGCAATTGGTTGTGCCATAGCACTTCCTACGCCTAAGCCGATTACAAGGCATACAGCGGCAATCATTACCGATTCCGCAATAATACCGAAAGCAACTTTGCCCTTTTCCATACCCATTGCTCTTAGTACGCCCACTTCATACTTGCGCTCACGCACTGCCATATAAGATACTAAAGCAAGAGTTATAGCACCAAGTACAAGTACAACCACCATAAATGTTACAGCCGCACTACTCATGCCAGCAAGTGGGCCTGTTACACGGTCAAAAGCCGCACGGTTAATATCTACGGTATAGGTAACAGGAAGTCCCATTGCTCTTACTTCTGCCTCAAAATTGCTAATATTGCTTGGGTCGGCAAGGAAATAATGGAAGTCAATATCCAACCCCAAATTTGTTTCCCAGCCGGATGCAATAAGGGTGTCAAAACTCGTTATAATTTCATTTCTGCGGTTTTCGGCGGGAAACGAACCAAACATCAGCATCCACGGATTTAAGTAAGCCTCAGTTTCATCTGTATATATACCAACAACTGTTAAGCTAAACGCCCGGTCAGTAGCAAATGCGCCAACAAGCGGAATTGTATCGCCAACAGAAATACCGTTAAATGTGGCTAATTCTTGGCTAATGATAGCCTCGTTTATACCTTCAAACATTCTGCCATCAACAATATGACGTAATGTACCGAAGTCCGGCAATGAATTTGAGTCAGAAATGGTTACAAGGCGTAATGTTTCTGTATACATAATTTCACCATTGTCCAACATACGAGTGCCTGTGCCAAGCCCGGGGTCATCAATGGCTATAACAGTGTCGCTCCATGCAAGTACATCCGCTTGGAATGTGGTATGCCGCAAATATGGCGAGTTTGCAAAAGCTACAAAGTCGGTAAGTGGTAAGTGTTGCATATCGGTACGTGCATCAAGCCCAGCTTGGCGCATTTCAATAAAGTCTTGCCTAATTGATACCCTTGAGCCTAAGTCGAGACGAATATCGTCAACAATTCTTGATGCGGCGTTGTTTATGGTTAGCGTTACCACTGTCGATATGATAATCGCAAGGGTTATTGCGGCTATCAATATATTACGCCCCTTGTTGCGGCCGAGATTTTTAATTGCATTGGTGAATAAGTACATTATTCGTCATCCTCCCTGGTTGCTTGGGCGAGCAGTTCCGCTTCAGCGGAACGACCAGCCTTGTTGTTTTCAGAACCAAACCATTCGTCAAGTTCGGCATCGTTCTGGGTTTTTGCATAATCATTGTTGTTTAGTCTTGTGCCGGATGTTACTCTTTCTTTTTTCCCAAGTAACATTCCTATTCCGGCGATAAGGATTGCAAAGACAAAATACTGGCCTGTGTTTGCCATATAAAAACCTATTATGTCGTAAAGATTCCCCATTAGGGTTATTTGCCCGGTTTCTATTGCTTCTGAGATGATGTCTGCGCTGTGGGAAAACGCCCATATTGCAAAGCCCAGAAGTAGTGCGGCAACGACATAAAACACATAACTCGCTATTTTTCGTACTATCAAAGTGTAGTACCTCCTTCTTTTTGATAAGCCGATTATATATTTCTAATCTGAATTTTTGCTGAAGAAACTTGACCTAACTACAAGCCTGTTGGTCTGTGTTCATCAAGTACAGCAGTTAAAGTTATTTCCTCATTGTCACGCCGTACACGCATTTCCATTGTATCGCCAGGTGATGCATCATCAAGAAGGATTCTCAAATCTGCGAAGGTTGAAAGCGGTGTGCCATTAGCAGACAGAATTATATCGCCTGTTTTTATCCCTGCCCGCTCTGCTGCGCTACTCGCACCCACGGATGCCACTTGCACCATACCGTTACCATATTGAATGGTTACGCCCAAAATCGCTCGACCACGGATAAAGCCATAGTCTACAAGTTGACGAACAATGCCTTCTGCATGACTTGACGGAATGGCAAACCCCAAACCTTCAACATCCATGCCTGTGGATTTCGCACTGACTACCCCGATTACTTCACCATACAGATTTAGAAGTGGCCCACCGGAGTTTCCTCTGTTTACAGCCGCATCGGTTTGTATTTTGTTGTGAGATGTTCCATCAATGTTAATGTCACGGTTTAATGCGCTTATGTGGCCTACGGTCATTGAGTTGGCAAGTTCACCTAAAGGATTTCCTATAGCAGCCACTTGTTCACCCACCCTCATGTTGTTGGAGTTACCAAAAGACAAGAATGGATAATTTGTTCCTTCTATTCTGATTACTGCTATGTCGCTGTCCGAGTCACGACCAACTACCGTTGCGGGAATTACCCGCCCATCATACAAGAGAACAGTAATGCTATTGGCGTTTTCAATTACATGGTCGTTTGTGACAATGTACCCGTCGGACGAAACAAAGAATCCCGAACCCGACGAAGGGAATGTAACTACACGCCCAAAAGCGTTTCGCCCTGTTACTTCAGTAGATATTGCTACAACAGCCGGGTTTGCTCCATCAAAAAGTTCTGGCAAGGTCAACTGCCCGGAAGTGGGAATAATACTGCTTAAAAGTTCTATACTTCTGTCAGCAGTTACTTCCACAAGATTATTTACTTGTGCCGCCTCAAAGTTAATTTGTGCAACCATGTTTCCGTGGGCGATTCTTGCGCCCATATATCCACTCCCAAGCATTAAACACATGACACAAAGCATCAGCGTAATAACCTTTAATAGTGGCCGATTTTTGCGTTCCCTCATTTTGGGGCTAAGTATTATTGGATTGTCAGCCGGAATAATTGTGTAATCGCTCATTTTATGCGCTCCTTTAGATATGATGGCTTGATTTATTGCCCTTTGGGCGGCGGCCTAGCCGCTATGTGTTGAGATAACTATACAAGCCTTATCTGAATTTTTACTGAATTGAATCTGAATTTTTGATGAAGATGTGTTTACTCTGGCATATCTTGATTCACCAGCGACACAATTTCGTGTATCAAAAACATTCGCTCATCAAGTTCGGCTATTTTTTCGGCGCAGACGATAAGTTCTTCACTTAAACGCTGCGGGATTTCTTTTCCGTATTTGTAGCGCACCTTATGTTCCAGTGATGCCCAAAAATCCATAGCTGCCGTCCGTATCTGTACTTCAATAGGCAGATTGTAAGTTTGCCCTCTGTGTTTTACAGATATTTGCAAAATTATGTGAAAGCTACGATAGCCACTTGTCTTTGGAGTAGCGACATAATCCTTTTCTGTTATGGTTGATACCTCGGATATGGATTTAAGCGCATCTACGAAGAAAGGAATGTCTTTTGTGAACGAGCATATAATTCTTATCCCGGCTATGTCGGTCAAATGTGTTATGGCGTTTTCTGATGTAACCCCCAAGCCTAAGCGATATAATTTTTGAGCAATGCTCTCTTTGGATTTAGTGCGGCTTTTGATGTGTTCGATATTACTGGTATCGTTAGGGGGTATAAGGTTATCTATTAGGCAATTTAGCTTTTCCATAAATTCCATCTGCCCTTGTTCATATATAGAAAGCCAACAATCCATCTGCCTTGTTTCTTCATCCGTGAACAGCAGCCCCATCACATCCCTTCATTTCCATTTGGGTAAATATTTCATTTACCCGCAATACTAACTCCGAGATTTTGAACGGTTTTGTGATGTAATCGCTGCAACCTAACTCAAATCCTGTTTCATAATCTAAGTCACTTGCTCTTGCAGTCAAGAAGATTATTGGTATACTGCTTGTTCTGCGAAGTTCCTTGCAGATAGCAAAACCATTTGTTCCGGGCATCATAATGTCTAAAATCACCATATCGGGTGGATTTTGAAAAAATACGTCCATTAACAAATCACCGGTTTCAAAATCTGAAACATTGTATCCAGCGTTCACCAAAAAAGCCTTAATAGCAAGCCGGATATTCGTTTCATCTTCTGCAATATAGACTTTCTTTTCCTTATACATTGGCATTCCTCCAATCAGCGTGTAATCGCATCATTTATAAAATTATTTTAGTGGGCTTATCTGAATTTCTGCTGAATATAATCTGAATTTTTCTTGAAGATGATGTGTTTAGACACAAAAAAATCCCCTCCGTATAGAAGGGGAGCAATTTCAATAGTTCCAATTACTTTAATATCATCCAAAACAGCACACTATCTTCTGTATTCTCAAGACCAAACACCATGTCCATTAAATCAAGTGTTTTTTTCACTATGGTAAGCCCCAATCCTGTTTGGCCGCTCTTGCGACTTCGTGCTTTATCCATTCGATAGAATGGGTCAAACAAGCGTGGCAAAAGTTCTTCATCTATATGGCCTGTGTTTATAACACATAACCTTATGCCCTCATATGTGTTTTCTGTAAACTGCTGTACGCCCTCATTGGAAACTTCCGTGTATATGTGTATTCTTCCGCTTTGGGGCGTGTTTTGTATGGCGTTTAACAATACGTTGGACAGTGCTTTTTTTAATAGTCGTGGGTCTGCATCGCAGCTTACATTTTCGTGTATCTCACTTGTAATGTTTTGACTATTTGCTAAAGACATTGGTTTATATTTGAGCAGTTGCTCCTTCACAATTTCATTTATGTCAACATCTTGTGGTTGCGGTTCAAAATGTCCGTCCAAATTTACAATGTCTAAGATTTCATAAATGGTTTTGCTTTGTTCATCCATTAGCTTAATGCACTCATTCAAATATTTAGGGTGGTTTTTGTAATCCCCAATGTCAGCCATCATTCCCTCCATCATTACACGAGCAGCGGCTATTGGGGTTTTTAATTCGTGAGATGCGGCAGAGAAAAAATATCTTTGTGATTCTTCCATCTCTTTGCGGCGTGTATTTTCTTCTCCAAGTTCAACAATAGTATCTTTTAGCTTGGCATACATATTGTGTACATCTCTATGCAAATCGCCAAGTTCATCATTACGCTGCTCGGATGGTTCAACTGGTAAAAGTTCTGTCATTTTCTCCGTGTCTGCAACTAAACGCTTTATTGGTATAGTCATTTGCCTTGCAAAAAAAACAGCACCAATAAGAGCAACAATCATTATTGCCGCAAAAGCAAAAGCCGCTGTTACTAAAAATTCTCCATCGCCCAAAGTGGGGGCTGTGTTCTCTGCAATAAGCGTGTAGTCACCAAATGAAAAAAGCATTCTTGTTCCACCATCAGTAACTTGCACATTTCTGCCCGGCGTGAGAAATAACGGATTTTCGCCTTCATCCTGTATACGGAAAATGAATGTTTGGTTAGTGTCGGAAAACTGCTGTGCAATCGCTATCATCTGCTCTCTATCCCAGCCAGCCTCACTCAGTTCATCATATAAACCTTGATAATTCATTCTAAGCTGTTGCATCTGCTGTGCATTATAAAATGCGGAAAACTGTTGATAAAACAACCCAACTGTGATGGCAATAACAGCCGCCAAGAAAAGCGTTGTATAAATAAATACCTTTGGGAAAATTCCAAACCTTCTCATTGGCTGTCCTCCCTCTCGTAAGCTTCGCTTACTGGCCGGGCGGCCCGATGCTGCGCATCGCCGGCTTCGCCGGAGTCTGCCAACCTATAACCTATGCCTCGCACGGTTTTGATAATATCTACAGGCAACTTTGCACGAAGGTTTTTTATGTGCGCCTGTACTGTATTTTCGAGTCTGTCAAAATCGTAACCATATACACGAGCCATTATTGTTTCATGGGATAGTGTACGTTTTTTATTTTGCACAAGCAGGTGCAGTATTTCAAATTCTTTTAGAGTTAAAGGGATTTCGTTTCCATCATACACAACTTTATAATCTTCGGGATATAAAATTATGCCACCATAGTGAACCTCTTTTGACAATGCTCCACTTCTGCGTAGGAGTGCCTCAACTCGCTTTAGCAATAATTGAATTTTGAATGGTTTTGTAACGTAGTCGTCTGCCTCGTTATCAAATGATTTTACTTGGTTTACTTCATCGGTTAATGCCGACAACATTAAAACAGGGGTATCACTTATGTTGCGTAACTCCTTCAACAGTGTATGTCCATCTGTACCCGGTAACATAATATCGAGAATTGCCAAGTGATAACGATTTTCGTAAATTTTTTCTAACGCTATATCGCCATGTTCACAGGCATCAATGGTATACCCTTCATTTTCTAAAAATGCCTTAACCGAGTTTAGTATGTTTGTATCATCTTCAACGAGAAGAATTTTTATCTCCATAATAAATACACTCCCCAATATGCAATATCTTTGCCGCATAAAATTATAGCGCACCAATCTGAAGATTTGCTGAATTTTATTCTTCCTTCTCAATCAAAAGATTGCGCTGTGCCATTCGCTCACGGGTTTCTTCGAGTATGGTTTGGATTTTATTTTCAAACTCTGCTTTAGGCGGCAGGGTTGTCCAATATTCGGCAACCATAATGCCGTCACGGGCTAATTTCAAAAATTCAATTTCTTCACGGCCACTTTCTGTGCAAAGAATTATACCAATAGGTGCCTCTTCGCCCTCGCAACGCTCATACTTATCAAGCCAAGCTAAATATAACTCCATCTGTCCTTTATGAGATGCCTCAAAACGACCAATCTTTAGTTCAACCGCTACCAACCGCCTTAAATATCTGTTGAATAAAAGCAAGTCGAGTTTATTATCTCGTCCGTCAATTATCATTCGCTTTTGCCGCTCTACAAAAGCAAAACCTTTGCCAAACTCCAAAATAAATTTTTCTAACTCACGCAAAATGGCATCTTCCAAGTCATCTTCTAAGTATTCATCCTTTATGCCAAGAATGTCGAAGAGATAAGGGTCTTTGAAAGTTCCGAGTGGAATTTGTGATTCGATTGAAATTTGTGCATCGGCAATTTCTCTGCGTTCATATGCTTTGCGTGAAATTATTTTGCGTAAGGCTCTTACACCAAGACAGCCTTTCATAACTTCTTGGGCATAATACATTTTAGCCTCATTCGATTTCAATGGAATTAAGGCAAGGAAGTGCGACCAACTCAAATGTCGTGACAGTGTAACGACATTTTCTTCGTCTGAAAATTGTTCGGCAAATTGCATCATGCGGCGTAGATTTTTCTCATCAAAACTTCTTCCATATTTTTCTGTCAATTCTCGTGACAGTGTAACGATAATTTGCTTTCCATAGTCGGCTCGTTTATTATCCAAGATATTGTGATTGATTAGCCGTCCGATTTCCCAAAAAAGCAAAACAGTTGCGCTGCTTGCTTGTGTAAATATAGTTCGGCGGCTCAGTTCAATCCTGTGAGATATTTCGGCATAAAGTAAGTTGTTGTTCTTGTTGAGAATCACAACATCATCATTTTTACTTTTTATTAAATCATCATTTTTATTTTTGCTCATGCTGTTCGCCCTCGCTTATTTTAGTTTTTCGTCCCGGTTTTAGTTTTCCTGTGCGGGTTGGTTTTTCTGCATCTTTAGGAATAGCCCATGTTGTGCCAAATTTAACTGCACCTTCAATATACCCCTCAATACAAAGACGCTGAACATGACGAGGGGAAACATCCCACTTCGCAGCAACTTCATCTACTTTAATATAGCCAATCATATATACCTCCGTGTCAAATTAAACAGGTTCGTCTTTAATTATAGTCGGCTATTCGCCATAAAGCAAGAATGATTTTTCGCATCCATGTCTTTGTGCCAGCTAAATGCAACGGCTGTGCCGTTGCTAAAACTGGGCTTTTCGGCTGTTTCGCTATTCTTGCAAGCAGGGCAACTGTACGCACAAAATCAAATTTCATTTGATTTCATGCGCCAGTTGCAGCTTGTTGGGGGAGAGAATTTCCCCCAAGCCCCCTGTGCAAAATCCTGTTGGGATTTTGCACATAAAGCCCTCGCTCTGCTCGGTCTGCACCGCTGGCTAACGCTTGCGGAAAAGAAAAAAACCAGTGCAAAATATTTCTAACGGTCATCATGTAGCCCCTTCCTTTGTGTACGCTCGTTGGCTGGTTCGCCCTCAATACCCAGCAAAACTTCTACGTTCTTCTTTGCAGATTGCAAGTCCGAAACCAACTGCTTTATTCCGTTTATGGCTTGCTGGCAGTTGTGTTTTTCTTGGGCGAGTGCGGAATATTCCTCTCGTAAATCGTTGATACTTGGCAAATTATCAAGCCCCATAGAATCAAAAAAAGCCTTTGCACCCTCAACGGTTGCTATGGCTTTTTCGTTGTCTTGCCTAAATTGTGGACTGCGTTTGGAGCGTAGGTATTGAGAATATACATCTTTGTTTTTACTGTATGCCCCTATGTGCCGCTGTAAATTATTGACTTGGGTTATGCGTGTGTCGGCGGTATCAATCCGTTTTTGCAGGCCGTCAAAATCGCCTTTGGCAGTGGCGGCGGCGTGGGTTAGTGCGTCCATATCAGTAAGGTTATATGTCTGCAAAAATAAAAGTGTCTCGGCGGCCTGTTGTAGATTAAAGCCACCAGCCCACCGCTTATAACCCGGTGAGTCTTTCGCCTTTAGAGAATTTTCAAGGTCAATAGCCGTCCCCCTTATCGTGTACGCATAAGTCAGCACACATTCCCTTATCAACAAAATTCTTTTGCACATATTCGCGGGCAAGGATTATATTCTGCTCATGTGATAATTCTTTAGGCAGGGATATTTCAATTTCCCTTGCCAGTTGTGCCGTTTTGTATCGTTCGCATCTCTCCACGGCGTTCCATAAAACCGCACGATTTTTATACTCGGTTGGTGCGTGGTCGGGCAGTAGAATTTCTTTGTGGACTACACCTGTTTTATTGGTGTAGTCGCTTGTGATACCATTATATTCGTTGTGTATATTTTCGGCAGCACGGTACGCCGCTTTTGCGACAGCGGATGCACCTTTGCCACGGCTGAATACTTTAATACTGCAATGGTAGATTGCTATAGGCTTCGCTCCTTTCGGGGTGGATTTTGAGGGGCATAAAAAAATCAACCGCTGTGATTTGGCGGTTGAAAAATGTGGGTGGATTTGGTATGATTAAATGCAGAGAATTTATATTGTGGGGTATGCAATGAACGATACAATTGAAAATTTGAAAAAAGAAATTGATAAAATAAATTGGCTGCAATATCGT
>Ga0082212_10007614_pt1 | contig 14274 bp, 16 predicted proteins | sample TergutNt197P3_FD_71548 | JGI IMG/M metagenome (GOLD analysis project Ga0082212, IMG submission 71548) | Neocapritermes taracua P3 segment gut microbial communities from Petit-Saut dam, French Guiana - Nt197 P3 | ecosystem: Host-associated > Arthropoda: Insects > Digestive system > Gut ... | reverse complement strand
CCCGTCACCCTGCGCGACCCACCCCCGTACGCCCCTGCGCACCCCACCCCCGTCACCCTGCGCACCCCACCCCCGTCACCCTGCGCGAAGTCGCAGGGCCCAGAAACCATAGTTGTGCGACTGTGGAGTCTAGATTCTGCGAGTCGTGGAGCCTGTGCTGCGGAGCGCGCCAGCGCGACTCGCAGTGCTCCGCAGAAAGACGGGGAGTGGTGTGGTTCGCAGTATGACCGGGTGATGTGGTTCGTAGTAAGACTAGTGGGTAATTTAGCGCAGGACTTCGCGCTGGAAGCTGTGGAATTGGGTGCCCTGCCAGGTGAGTATTCCCCGATCCCCGATCACCATCTGCCCGGATGCCCCACCAGTGACGGGAATCTCTATGCGTTGACGATCCTCAAGTTCGAAGGTCACAAAGTATGCTGTGACACTACCGTACTCGTTTCCCCCCACCTGGGATCTTTTATCAACCACGAAAGCTGAAGCAGTCAACAGCGGAGCCGCTCGATTTGCTGCGTCCATGCGCCGCCTGGGGGCCGAAGCTGCACGAAGAATGGCGATAGTAACCCCAAACAACCCAAGGATGAGGAGTGCACTAATCCACGCAAAAGCCATATAGCTATATTATCACACGTAATAACACCCCCGCACGCCCCTGCGCACCCCACCCCCGTACGCCCCTGCGCACCCCACCCCCGTACGCCCCTGCGCACCCCACCCCCGTCACCCTGCGCGAAGTCGCAGGGCCCAGAAACCACAGTTGTGCGACTGTGGAGTCTAGATTCTGCGAGTCGTGGAGCCTGTGCTGCGGAGCGCGCCAGCGCGACTCGCAGTGCTCCGCAGAAAGACGGGGAGGAGTGCGGTTTGCAGTATGACCGGGTGATGTGGTTCGTAGTAAGACTAGTGGGTAATTTAGCGCAGGACTTCGCGCTGGAAGCTGTGGAATTGGGTGCCCTGCCAGGTGAGAACACCGGTGTCTCCCACTGATAATTGCCCGGAGGCTTCCCCGGAGACAGGTATTTCTAATCGGCGACGATCCTCCAGTTCGAAGGTCACATAATAACGGGTAGCCATGGAGTGGGAATACATCGGTATGGCAGGGTTAGACGAGTGCAAGGCATTGACATGGGTTTGTTGGATGACATCTGTTCTTTTATCAACCACTCGGGCTTGCCCACTGAGTACGGGTGCCTTCTTGTTTCGTCGTTTTTCCTTCTCAGCAGGGTTGATGGCATAGACCAAGACGATGGCCCCGGCAGTGAGAAGAACAGCAGAAATGGTGACAGCAAGAATGAAACCCATGTGACAATTCTACCAAGAGTGAGTCCATCCCAAGGCACCCCGCCCCCGAGACAGGAACCGAGTCATATCCAACCCTGTCACCCTGCGGAGCACTGCGAGTCGCGCTGGCGCGCTCCGCAGCACAGGCTCCACGACTCGCAGGGCCCAGACTACCTAGTTGTTCAATTGTGGATTCTGGATTCTGCGACTCGCAGTGCTCCGCAGAATGACAAATGGGGACGGTACCGGACAAACGGTACTGTGGGGACGGTACTGTTTTGTCACATCATCGGCAAAAGCGCCCACATCGCAAAAATGGTTGCTGCGATGATGAGGACCACCGACACCACAGCGAAGAGTATCGCACCGAAGACGATCCGCCAGTAGGTTGCCATCCCATCCTCGCTCCTGCCCTCTTGAAACTCGTTCATAGCTTTCTTGATCATCTTCCAGGAGAAGAAAGCCAAGACAATGGACATCACGACAATGAAGAGAACCACCGCGATCAGGGCAATAAAACCCACCGGAAAATCAGGTGCCATATCACCATTGTATCGCAGGGGACAGGCACCAAATCACACACCCCCGTCACCCTGCGAGACCCACCCCCCGTCACCCTGCGAGACCCACCCCCCGTCACCCTGCGGAGCGGAGCGACTCGCAGGGCCCAGACTACCTAGTTATGTGACTGTGGATTCTGGATTCTGCGACTTCGCGCAGAAAGACGGGGAAGAGAGCGCAGTAAGACGGAGACGGTGGGAGGACGGTACTGGAGGTGGAGGGACGGTATCGGCGAGGTGGAGGGGACGGCACTGGAGGTGGAGGGACGGTATCGGCGAAGTGGAGGGGACGGTACTAACTGACCCAGTCAGGGAGGGTATCCTTGTACCAAACAGCGAAGGAGAACCCATGCCACGATTGCGCTCGCGTACCACCACTGAGGGTCGGAATATGGCCGGAGCTCGGGCCCTGTGGCGCGCCACCGGTTTGACCGACAGTGATTTTGGGAAACCCATCATCGCGGTGGCGAACTCTTTCACCCAGTTCAACCCGGGGCATGTTCACCTGAAAGATATCGGTGGGCTCGTGTGTGACTCCATCGCGACCGCTGGTGGGGTGGGGCGCGAGTTCAACACGATCGCCATCGATGATGGTATCGCCATGGGCCACTCGGGGATGCTCTATTCCCTGCCGAGCCGCGAATTGATTGCCGACTCCGTGGAATACATGGTGAACGCCCACCAAGCCGACGCGCTAGTGTGCATCTCCAACTGTGACAAGATCACCCCCGGAATGCTCCTAGCCTCACTTCGCCTGAACATTCCCACGGTTTTCGTGTCCGGTGGTCCCATGGAGTCCGGGCGTACGCGCTTCACTGACTCGCCACAAGAAAAGTCTCTCGACCTTATTGATGCGATGATCACCGCTGTCGACAAAACCGTAGCCGACGACCGGGTCACCCAAATCGAGCAAGCCGCCTGCCCGACCTGTGGGTCCTGCTCAGGGATGTTCACCGCCAATTCGATGAACTGCCTGGTTGAAGCCCTCGGTCTCGGGCTCCCTGGCAACGGCTCAACCCTGGCCACCCACACCGCACGCCGTACCCTCTTCGAGAATGCGGGCACACTCATCATGGAGCTGTGCCATCGGTGGTACGACAACGACGACGACACCGTACTACCGCTGAGCATCGCCACCAAGGATGCCTTCCACAATGCAATGACCATGGATATCGCCATGGGTGGATCCACGAACACGATCCTGCACCTGCTGGCGGCTGCCCAGGAAGCAGGGGTCGATTTCACCCAAACCGACATCGACCAGTTGTCGCGCCACACCCCCTGCCTGGTGAAAGTGGCCCCCAACTCCACCCAGTATTACATGGAGGATGTGCATCGCGCCGGTGGGATTCCCGCGATCCTCGGCGAGCTGAATCGGGCAGGCTTGCTCAAGAACAATCACACCATTCACTCCCCCAACCTGGAATCGTGGCTCGCAGCCTGGGACATCCGCTCTGGGACCGCCACCACTGAAGCGATCGAGTTGTTCCACGCCGCTCCAGGGCGGGTACGCACCACCGAGGCTTTCTCCACCTCGGCGCGCTGGGACACCCTCGACACCGACGCCGGGTCAGGGTGCATTCGGGACACCGATCACGCCTACAGTACGGACGGTGGTTTGGCTATTCTTTTCGGCAACATCGCCGAGGATGGATGCGTGGTGAAAACTGCTGGCGTACCCGAAGATCAATGGACGTTTACTGGGCCTGCAAAGGTCACCGAATCCCAGGAGGAGGCGGTTGACGCGATCCTGGGGGGGCACATCCAACCCGGTGATGTGGTGGTCGTCCGCTATGAGGGCCCCCAGGGTGGGCCAGGGATGCAGGAAATGCTCTACCCCACCGCGTACCTCAAAGGAATGGGGCTTGGCCCGCAGTGCGCACTCATCACCGACGGGCGTTTCTCGGGGGGGTCCTCGGGGCTGTCGATCGGGCATGTGTCCCCGGAAGCGGCTGCTGGCGGGGCGATCGGGCTACTACGCGACGGGGACATGATTTCGATCTCTATCCCGCAGCGCACTGTGACAGTGGACCTTTCTGACGAAGAGCTAGCCCAGCGTCGTGCAGAGCAAGACCAGCAGGGTTGGGCTCCGAAAAAGCGGGTACGCGAAGTCTCTACTGCCTTGAAAGTGTACGCTTCGCTTGCTCAATCAGCAGACAAGGGTGCTGCCCGTCGAGCACCTGGACAGTGACTCGTCAACTATCGGACTCTTCATCTGGATTCTGCGACGGAGCCTGTGCTGCGGAGCGCGCCAGCGCGACTCGCAGTGCGCAGAAAGACGGGGGACTGTCCCCTTGGCACAGGGGTGGTCGCATTCTGGCGTACTGCTTAGGGAACGAGCTCACCGATGAGGACGAGGTTATTCACTGTGGCTCCACCACCCTTAGGCTGGAGGCAGGTGATGACCACGAGCTTGCCGGGGGTTTTCTCCCAAATGTCAGCTTTAGCTCCAATATCGACCTTGGGGATGATCATGGATTCGGTGAATGCGTAGACGCGCCCATTGACCTTAATAAAGTCACCCGGGCTCAGGAAAGTGTTACCGTCTTTCTGATAGAAATTGCCGGGCGCCTTGCCGGGGGCGCGCAAAGAGTGGGTGACGATCACCACCGTACCTTTCTCCGCGTTGGCAGGGCTGACCCCCACTTCACGAATCCAGAAAGCGGAGGTGAAATTCGGTGGGTTCATCACACCTTTGACAGGGTTGATGGACCCGAGTGGTACGTTGAGGCCCGCAACCGGGATCTCGAAACCCAGGCCGCCCTCATCGACGATCATCTGTGCTTCTTCGAGGAATTCCTTGGTGGTGGAATCAGGCTCATCGGGGGCAACGATGCGGCCATCCATGTCGGTGAGGGTGCTGCCACCACCCATGGACATCACACCGAGGGTGATACCGCCACCGATGAGACCCACCGACAGAAGACCCACCAGGAAGGGTACAAGCTTTTTCTTCTTTTTCTTGGGTTCTTCTTCTAAGGTAACGAAACCCTCCGTATCTTCAAGTACGGCGTCGGCGTCGATGACTGTTTCGTCCGCATCGGCGGTATCCAATTCATCCCATCCATTGCTGAGCTCATCGAATTCGGGATCATCCATGATGTCATCTGACGCCATCGCTTGCCTCCTGGGTTTCTCGTGGTGAGGATCATCACCACTTTACCACCCCAGCTTCTAAGATAACTCTCATTCAAGGGGACGGGGCGTTTGTCACACCTAACGTGACAGGGGGACGGGGCGTTTGTCACACCTAACGTGACAGGGGGACGGGGCGTTTGTCACACAACATCACACCGCACCAGATCGGTGAGACGTGACAATTCATACCGTCCCCCTGTCACGTATCCCTGGAGTCAGTTGAAGGAGTCTCCGCATTGGCAGGTGCCGGCTGCATTGGGGTTGTCGATGATGAACCCTTGCTTGCTGATGGTGTCGGCATAGTCCACGGTTGCTCCGCCGAGGTAGGGTGCCGATTTCTCATCCATGACCACTGTGACATCGCCGAAAGTCATGATGACATCACGATCCAACTCAGTGTCATCGAAGTACAGTTCGTAACGCAATCCTGCGCATCCTCCTGGTTGTACGGCAACCCGCAGGAAGAGGTCCTTCTCTTCGTTGGCCAGTAGGGAGGAGATCTTCGTCAGAGCCTCCTGGGTCACCAATAACCCTTCGATGGTTTGAGTGTCATTCATAACCCCAGTTTACCCTGACCCACGGTTGTTGGACTGTGGATTCTGGATTCCGCGACTACGCGCGGAAAGACGGGGTGGGCAACACGACAGTGGGGTCTGTCCCCCGGTGTGACAGTTCATACCGTCCCCCTGACACACCGGTGTGACAAACGCCCCGTCCCCTTTGGCTTCCCCTTTGGCTAACGCCCCGTCCCCTTTGACCCTAGTCACCGAGGAGGGACATGGTGTAGATGGGCTCGGCATCGCACAGCAGGGTGACCTCGCTGATACCCTCGTCGGCGAGGTCGGCGAACATTTCGCGTAGCCAGGATTCGGCTTCCTCCATGGTGGGCCAGCCCTCGGTGAGGTCGGCGAGCAGGTAGGGGTCTTCGACCACCCCATCAAGCGACCAGGTCCACATGATTACTCCCCCTCGTAGGGCCACTGGAATTTTGATCCCCTCTTGACCCGCGGTTGGGGGTTTCGTGAGCGACGCAGCATCATGGTACGCGACATGGCGTAACTGAATTTGCCTTTCATTGACTCCATCGGGAAATGTCTCTTCAGCTGGGCCCGACACCCGAACCACATGAGAATAGTGTCGAGGATCAACAAGCCCAAGAAACCCCAGATGACCAGGGGGAAGATCGCATACATCGAGGGCACAACATAGGCCACCAACAGCGTACCCACAAACATCAACAGCACCAGGGGCATCGCGAATTCGGCGAAATTCCAGCGATGATCCACCCAGTCACGGATCATGATGTTGTAGGGCAGGGCGTTGGTTTTGGCCATCTGTTCGTCTTGGGCCCGATAGCGTGCTTGGCGTTCCTGGGCTTTCACTTCTTTGCGGGTTAACACCGGTTGGATTCGATCGCGCCGGGCAGCTTCTGCTTGTTTGCGTGTTGGGGTGGGGATGGATTTTTTCCCTTGAGTTTTCTTGACCTGCCCTGTGGATGATTCTCGCGGCGTTGAGACCGCGCCGGATGTCGGCTTCGAGTCGGCTTCATCATAGGGCTTGAACAGTCCCACAGTGTCCTTCTTTCCTTGGGTACGTGTGCAGGGTAGCGCGCTAGCGGGCTCAACTCAAGTCATCGAGGATTATTGAGGCAGCGGATTGGCTGATCCCTCCGACGACGATCTTGTTAACCTGACCTTGGGAGTCGATGAACACATGGGTGGGTAACCCGATAATGGAGTACGCCCGCCCGAGTTGATAGTCACTGTCTGCCACCTGGGGGTGGGTGAGTTTCATCCTCTCAACGTAGGCGCTCACTGTTTCTGGGGCCTCCCCCACATAGACCGCCACCACCGTGACCTTGCCTGTATAGGCGCTGGCCACGGCTTGAACATCGGGGGCCTCGCCACGGCAGTTGGCACACCAGGTAGCTCCGAAGATCAACCACACTGGTTGACCTTGGAGTTCAACCAGGGAGAAGTCTTCCCCGGTGATGGTTGTCGCAGCAAACCCTGGGGCCGGTTCGCCCACTTTGAGGGTACGGCTCGGGTCGGCCCCAGTGTCAATGCGTGTCACGTCGCCATCGGTCTTCCAGGGTTGGCGTACCATCACGACAGCACCGATCACCAGGACCGCCGTGACGACCAGCACGACAGCAGTACGAAGGTTTGCACTCATGGGTGAATTTTACATGTACGAGTGGAGGCCACCGAAGAAGTGGTTTCCAAAGAAAGCAAACATCACCAAGGCGAAGCCGATCACCAGCAACCACGCACAGCGAACACCGCGCCAGCCGCGAGCAACCCGCGCATGCAGGAAAGCTCCATACATCAGCCAGGTCACCAAAGCGGCCACCTCTTTGGGGTCCCAACCCCAATAGCGTCCCCAAGCGGTGTTGGCCCACAGTGCGCCCATCAGGATCATGATGGTCAACAGCGGGAAGGTCACCACAGCTGCCTTGTACCCGAGTTCATCAAGGGATTCGAGGGAGGTTTTCATCTTGGTACGCGGGTGGATGAGGTAGAGGAAGGCAGCCCCGAAGGACACACAGGCTGCGCCATAAGCCAAAACGGCCAACCCCACATGGATCGACAGTAGGAGGTTATTTTGCAGAGCGGGCATCAGTGGTTCGATTTCGCGACTCATCTGGAAGGCATAGATCAGCATTCCTGTGGCCACAGGCAACACCACCAGTGCCATCATGGGGACCTTGACTCTCAACTGGGCCACCAGGTAACACGCCAGGATTCCCCACACGAAACTCACAGCAAACTCATGCTGATTGGAGAAGGGCCCGTGCCCGGTGACGATCATGCGCAAACCAATATAGATAGTCAGTGAAACCAGGGCAAGCACAGTGAATCCGTTAGCGAAGGTGCCCACATTGATCGAGTTCTTGGGCTTGTCGATTGTTGTGCTACTCATGATGTGGTCTCCTTCTTGGTGGTCTTCGATGCAGCCGTGCTTTTCGCTGAAGCCGCCTTGGTTGATGACGCTGCCTTAGCTGGGGCAGATTTCTTCGTACTGGCGGTGGTTTTCTTGACTGTCTTTGTTGCGGTTTGTGCTCTCGAGGTTACCTCGGCGACCGATTCCTGATTCTCATCACTATCGTGATCGTCATCAAAGAGGTCTTCCTCGGTTTCTATCCTCGAGGTTTTCTTGGTACGCGTGCTACTCGTCTTTCGACCAGCAGAGGCTGTGACCAGCGCAAAGATAAACGCCAGCACCACGAAGATCACTGAGATGATCAGCGCGACCTCGGCTATCTGCAAGATGGTTTCTTGGGTGGGTGTCAGGTTCATGGTTTTCTCCTTGGTTTGTCGAACCAGGTCTCAGCCTGGGTGAGAAGTTCATCGAACTCGCGGGTAAACCCTGAGTCCTTCTTGTCGGGTGAGGCAAACAATAGTTTGCCATCTTCGGCTCGCATCCAGATTCTCTTATGCCTGAACATGAAGGTCATCAGCATTCCAATGATCAGCAGGATCGAACCAATGAGCATCCAGATGGCTCCTGGGTCTTTGCGTACGGTGATACCGGTGTAAACGCCTTCGCGGTTGAAGGTCATGGTCATCTGCGCCTGATGGGGTTTGTCATCTATTTCGAGGACCAGCATTTCCGGGGTGTAGACCTCGCCTTGGTCAACCACAGCCCAACGATTGACCGAGAGCCGGCCTTGCTCACCGACGGTAAGAATCTCGAATACTGCTTGGCCTGCTTCTACTAGTGGGTGGGGCTGATCTGAGGCGACCGGGAGGTAAACACCAATGATCATATTCATCTCAGGGAAATCCACTTGCCCACCAGTGACCGGCCCTGCCAATTCAGCTAATTCATCATCCTTATGAGGCCACAGGAATGTACCCAATGACTGCTCCACTGGGCGTGAGGCAAGGGTTTCGCCATCCAAGGTGATCGTCACATCGACAGTGCGGCCATAGGTGGTCTGGTAAAAGTTGTATCCGCCATAGTGCAGCGGGGAATTAACTCGCAGATCGTCTTTTTCTGCCACAACCACTCCACCTTGTCTGATCACCAGATGGGAGACATAGTCAATAGGTCGGGGAATATTGTGCACTTGGCCCTCGTTATCCTCAACCTGCAGTTCGATGACGGGAGCATCAAAACTGACGGCTTCGATGGTGGTGTCTTCCAGCATGTCGAGGGGCACCTGATAGTCCGCACCAGCTGGAACCATGAGCAGGTTTTCATAGGCTCCCAGGGACGAAAGCATGAGGGCACCAATGATGATAATGAATGACAGGTGAGCAATGACCGTACCTAAGGGCCCCCACGAGTTCTTGTCAGCGAATAGTCCATCGTCCCCATGACGAATGACCCGATAGTGGGCTTCGGTCATCTTCTGTTCAGCCAGATCGAGGGGGGACTTCTCCTTGGATGGGGTTTGGACCGAACCACGATAGCGGGTCTTGGTGAAGAACTGGGGGGAGACAGTAACTTTGGGATGGCGGAAGCGCTGCCACAGCCCTGGCAGTCGGTGGGTGGTGCACCCCAAGATAGAGATCACCAGGGCACCTAAAACCACCAGGAACCCTATCGAGGTGAAGACATGGAACAACCCTAAGGCATTGAGGATTGTGGCAAACCCACCGTACTTCTCCTGCATGGCAGCTAAGAACTGTGCCTTCACCATCGGGTCAGTCCTCGCGCTTCGTGGTGCTTGGGCAAGCAGGATTCCCAACAGACAGTAAATAGTGAGGATGAGGATGATGACTAGTCCAATAGTTTTCGAATAGGTGACCTGGTAGATCCGGTGGAAGAACTCTCCCAGAGAGACTTGTGGAACATCCTCTTCTTCTTCAACAGTGACCAACTCTTGGACTATTTCTTCGCTTTCGGCAAGCTCGGCCGTTTCCTTGTCCAAGGTGAGGTCCTCTTGTGTTGGTTTCTTCTTCGAGGATTTCTCATCCTTGGTGGAAACACGTTTCTTTGGTTTGTTGTCTGTCATACCAGTTCTCCTATATTCCAAAGTTCAGTACCCCGGCTAGCCGGGAAAAAAGATCAGCGATCATGAGGAAACCCACCACGATCAAGAATAGTCCCACCACGATGTTGACTCCACGCTGGTGGGCAGTAAACCATTTCAGGCGGTTCATCAAGGTGGATGCCCCCGCGCAGATGGCGACGAAGGGAAGACCAAGCCCCAGGGAATAAACCACCATCAGCAGGATCCCGGCGCCTAAAGAATCAGTGGTGGAGGCCAGTCCGAGGACCCCGCCCAAGATGGGTCCAATGCAGGGGGTCCAGCCAGCGCCGAAAGCCAGTCCGAGCAGCAAGGACCTGCCTACTTGTGGTTTGCCGGTTCGTTCGGGGGAATAGTTGGGTTTCAGTACGCGGTCAAGGAATTTTATGCTGATGAGCCCGGTGGCGTGGAGCCCAACAATGATCAGTACGATCCCCCCAGCGATCCTCAGCCATACGCGGAAGTCACCGAGCACGTATCCGATGAGCCCGATCGCTGACCACAAGGCAATGAAAACAGCCGAGAAACCGATCATAAAGATCACTGCTTGACCGGCAGCCGCCCAGTCAATTTTTCCCTGGGCACGATCAGTTTCTCCTTGGGCAGAAGAAGGTCTTCCTGCGAGATAGGTGATGAACACCGGCACCACCGGCAGGAAACAGGGGGAAGCAAAGGAGACCACGCCAGCCCAGAAAACCAGGAAAACCCCCATCATTGTCCTGTCGGTGTTGCACTAGCCTGAGCAATCATAGCGGGGCATTGCTCAATAAACTTGAGCATCTGGGTGTGATCGGCATCAGGGCTATATTCCATCGACTTATTCCACGCCTCTTCCGCCTTGTCGCAATCCAATTCTTGGAGCCAGTAATACATACCCACGATCGCCCATGCTTCACTGGATTCGGGGTTCTGTCGCAGAATCTCACGGGCATCAAGCTCCGCCAAAGCAATATCACCAATCTCAACATGGATGGTGGCGCGCTCAAGTCGAGTCTCTACATCATCGGGGTTGGCCTCAAGTATCTCATCGAGTTCAACCAGTCGTGCAATAGTTTCAGGATCCACTCCCACCCGCGTTTCTTCGGGGGTCGATGGGGTGCGGTGAAAATCGGGTTTCGTGATACTGGCAACAACTCCACCCACAATGATTCCGATGATAGCAACTATCACAACGGGGGCAATGCCCCACCCCGATAGAGATCGGGATGGGGCATTGTTAGGTTTTACGATGTCGTCGTCTGTGTCTTTCAACAGCTCGTCATCGTAGTTGTCTGTCACTTAAGACCTGAACTCTCAATGTGTTCCCTATTCTCAAGGGTCTTAGCAGAGGGTCCCAGGTCGGGGACGGGCACACCCTCAGCAGCCAGCATGACCTGGCCCTGACGAGAGGCATCAATAGACTGCGCAATAACCCGTTGCATGTAATCGGGGTTATGGAAGCCATAAGAGTTCTCTGAGTATGCATAATCGATGTAGTATCCAGCCTTGCGATACAGAGCCTTCACCGCAGCGAGGGTTTCTGGCTTGACACTCAACGTGGAGTCTTCAGCCTGAACAGCTGTCAACATCTCCAACAGCACCATCTCAGAATCAAGGCCAGCATCGCGTGAGGTCTTGAAACGGTTATTGATGGTACGGACACGATCCTGAAGGATCTGCTCGGAGGCAGCATGGCATGTTCCGCAGGAGGCATTGATGTCGGTCAGAGGATTCTGAACGTCATGGTTGGATACCTTCTGTGCACCATCGCGCTTGTAGGCCATATGGCAATCCGCGCAGGTCACGCCATTAGCAGCGTGAATCGAGGAGGACCATACTTCGTACTCAGGGTGCTGGACCTTGAGCATTCCGACCTTGGCATCGGGTGTCCAGTAGTCAGAGAAGACCTGTTTTTCTGTGCCAGCTTTACCGTCTGCACCAAAGGAGGTGAAACGTTCTGTCTGGTAGTAATCATAGGTGGCATCAATGTCGACACTGCCTTCACCCCATGGGAAGATAACGTCCTTATTGGGCCCACCGAAGTAGTACTCAATATGGCACTGGGCGCACACCAGAGCGCGGAGCTCTTGGTTCGTGGCATCCTTGTTCACGTCATAACCGGTGATTCCTTGGCCTTCCTTCAGCGCAGCCATACCATTGATGAGACCTGGACGCGAGATGCGCAGTTTCATTGTGGCAGGATCATGGCAGTCGATGCAGCCAATGGGGTCACCATTAACCTGATCAACGCTATGAGCCTTGACAATGGATTCCATGTCTTGCTCAATGTCTGCGCAGTAGGTGTCGTCACCCTTAGCTTCGCGGGTAGCTGGAACACCAGCGGCCTCGCAGTCATAAGGAATAGCATTGAGGGCTTCGAAGCCTGCCTGCATCTTCTCATTGAAGCTAGCGCCTTCACCAGCGTCTCCGACCTCTGTCCACATCTGAACAGTCGAAGCATGGCAGTGAATGCATGCGCCTGGTTGGTCCTTATCGAGGACACGCAAAGTCATCATCTGATCTTCCAGCATGTACATGTGACCGCGGGCATGGCGATAGTCCATGGCGAAGGCGAAACCCTTCCACAGTCGCTTGACGCGATCATCCTCCTGAATCTTCGAGGAGGTTACAGCTGTTCGTGTGTCCTTAATATCGTTGCTCTCAATGTCATCATCAGTCTTGGCATTCCAAGGGATGAGGGCATTGGGCTTATGATCCGATGTCTTATAGATGGCCGTATCCTGCCAACCTTTGTACTGGGCGGGGAAGTTCTGTCCCCACACAGCTGGATCATAGGTGTCTTGCTTGAGCTCAACAACCTGTGTGTATTGCGACGCTGATTGTCCCTTGGCAACACCAATGTTTCCAATGATCATTGCAAGAAGGAAACCAATCGCCGCTGCCGCAATCGCAATAACGGTGAGTGCCCAAATGGGCACATTCCTGCGACTCCTGGCATCGTTCTGGTCTGTCATCAGTCCGGCTCCTAAATATCGTGTCCAATAGTTGAATGGCAGCGTGAACACTGTTGGTCCTCACCAGTGAGGCCCACGGTGTAACGCATGGGGAAAGTCATCGTGTCGTGACAGTTCAAACACAAGCTATTTGTGAGATCTCTGCTCTTGTCGCGAATGACAATATTTTGGGGATAATTCCCCGTCGTGAATGCAATTGCATGTAGCACACCATCTTCGGCTTTCACCCCGTACTGTCTGACAAAGTTGTCATGCGGGAGGTGACAGTCGTTACAGGTTGCCACATTGGCGTGTGAACCGCGCGACCATGCATCATAATGGTCCTGCATCACGTGACAGTTCGCACAGGTTTCAGGAGCATTCCCAAAATATGACGGTATTTCAGAGTACCCAACTCCGAACAACGCCATCCCGATTGCGATTCCGCTTAACGCGGCCGCTGCGATACTGAGCGCGCGACGCAGCCGTGGCACGGGCTTCTTTGCTGTGGCCATGGCTCACCTTTCACTGGGTAACAGGTAGTCACGAACCTATCATGTGTGTAATCATGGGGTCAAACATCTTGCTTTAGTATGAGAATACGCTTTGTCGAAGGTGGAATACCTACTCTGACAAGGCAATTTAACATTTTCTCCTGTATTTATTAAATAAAAACTCTTTACCTAGTGAGATGAACTTTCACACGTAACAAAACGGTCTCAAACTGCGGACCAGGTGGGAGGATATGACACAATACCTATAGTATTAACGAAGTTGTTCTCATAGGAGGTTGGTTTGGCTGTCAAAGTTGACCATCCAGTCTTTGATGGTACGACCGGTGGATCCGAACACCACGGTCGACGTACCCACATTATTCGCATACTGCGCGACACCAAAGAACCCATGACTGTTGAGCAGGTCGCCAAGCGTGTGGGGCTTCCCCCCAATACGGCACGGTTCCATCTGGAGTCATTGGTGGATGCCGGTTTCGCCACTCGAGAAACCCAGGAACGTACCACCCCTGGACGACCCAAAGTCGCGTACATGGGAACCCTGCCCAACCAAACCCATGAACGCGCACAAGCATTCCGGTTGCTCGCCGAAATCATGGGGGTGACTGTCGCCCAAGCCAATGGGGGCGCTGAAGAATGGATGTACCGGGTCGGCTCCGAATGGGGACGTTTCCTGGCCACCCGTGGTGATTCAACCCACCCCATCGATGAAGAAGAGGTTCTCGAAACACTGGTCAACAAGTTGGATGCCCTGTGGTACTCCCCCGAGGTGATCCGCAAAGACCCACCCAAACTCGTTCTCCACAATTGCCCCTTCTGGGATTCCACCAGACGCTATCACGTCCTGTGCCAATTGCACGCCGGCATGATCAACGGTT
>Ga0082212_10007613_pt1 | contig 14275 bp, 4 predicted proteins | sample TergutNt197P3_FD_71548 | JGI IMG/M metagenome (GOLD analysis project Ga0082212, IMG submission 71548) | Neocapritermes taracua P3 segment gut microbial communities from Petit-Saut dam, French Guiana - Nt197 P3 | ecosystem: Host-associated > Arthropoda: Insects > Digestive system > Gut ... | reverse complement strand
CCGTTACAGGTGGCGATTGGACACCGATTGGCTTCCACACAGGAACGCAAGTGATGCCTTTTGAAGGTACATTTGACGGTAACGGAAAAACAGTATCCGATTTAATTATTAAGGGAAATCTTAATGCTTCAGGTTTCTTCGGCTGGGTTGGAGAGAAAGGGTACATTAAGAATCTCGGTGTAAATATTGCGGATTATGACGTAGCAACATCGTGGGGAAATGCGAATGCTGGCGGAATTGTGGGAGGAAATGTCGGTACAATAGAAAAATGTTTCGCCACGGGGGATGTTAAGGCGGGAACAACTTGGAATGCGTATGTTTTTGTCGGCGGACTGGCGGGATGCAACGCCGGCATTATAACGGAGTGCTATGCTGACGGAAATGTTCATGCCTTTTCCCCTACTAATATTTATGTCGGTGGATTGGTAGGAGCCATTTGGGGCAGCGCCACAATACTCGACGGCAAAGCCGCAATAGTGAACAGTTATACTACGGGTAATGTAAGCGCCGGCGGCAGCGGCACTCCTTTTATGGGCGGATTAGTCGGAGACAACGGATACGAAGTTAGCACAACCATAGTAGAAAATTGTTACTCTGCGGGGAACGTTTCGGGAACCGGCAGTTATGTCGGCGGACTTGTGGGTGTAAACAGAGGCGCTGTAACCGCTTCTTACTACGACAGCGAAATAAGCGGAAAAAGCGATGCGGACAGAGGAGAACCCAAAACTTCCGCAGAAATGAAAAACCGGACAACATTTGAGGAGTGGGACTTTGACGATATTTGGGGAATAAACGTCGGCTATCCACATTTGTTAATGGAAGTCCGGTGAGACAAATGACCTCGCGGATAATAGTTTATGCAGAAACAGAGCATTAAAAGTATATAGATTGTCAAAAAAAAGATTTTTCAATCCCTTGCGGAGATGATGAAGGAATAAACTGCCGACCGTGATTTTTCTAAAATCCCGCTTGTGTTTTCAGAACAGAGGCGGGATTTTTTATTTGTTGCATTTTACTGCTGTTATCAAATCTCCCTCCAAGTGTAACGTTTTTACCTTTTGTCCCAAAATTTTTACCTTTTGTCCAGTCTGTAAAAATCATTGAGCGTAATTTTGCGGTCAAATTAAAAAAAAATCATTATGCAAAACAAATCATTTTTCTCAATCCTTTGCGGACTGTTTCTATTGACTGCAACGCAGGTACAAGTACAAGCCCAGGGAACCACCTGGCAAACCGCCACGTCCTTAACGGGCGGGCAAACTGCTAATGGCAGTTTTACTGCCGGCGACGACTATCACTGGTTTAAATTCACGCTCACGGGAAACGCTTCCGTCGAATTTATTATTCAGACCGACGGCGTGATGACTGTTTATAATCTTAATCTTCATGCCCTTAATGGCGATGTAATATCGGAGGCGACAAGAAACGATCTGCATTTGCGGACTGATTACGGCGAATTTAATGTCAGTGATTTAGCCGCAGGAACGTATTATTTGAGAGTGATGCGCGACAACAATTACGGAACTTATACGCTTTCGTACAAAGCCACGCCACCCGCGCTTCCCGACGACCCCGAGCCGAATGATACCTGGGAGCAGGCGGTAGAACTTGAAAATAACTCAACCGTAACCGGACATTTGGGATTTTATTATTTGTCGGGTTCTGACAGGGACACTTACGACTGGTATAAATTCACGCTTGACGGAAATGCTGCCGTCGAGTTTATTATTCAAACCGACGGCGTGATGACTGTTTATAATCTCAATCTTCATGCCCTTAATGGCGAAGAAATATCAGGGGCGTCAAGAAACAGTCTGCATCTGCGAACTGATTACGGCGAATTTAATGTCAATGATTTAGCCGCAGGAACGTATTATTTGAGGGTGATGCATGATAGCAATCCCGGAACGTATACGCTTTCGTACAAAGCCACGCCGCCAGCGCTGCCCGACGACCCCGAGCCGAACGATACCTGGGATCAGGCGGTAGAACTTGAAAATAACTCAACCGTAACCGGACATTTGGGATTTTATTATTTGTCGGGTTCTGACAGGGACACTTACGACTGGTATAAATTCACGCTTGACGGAAATGCTGCCGTCGAGTTTATTATTCAAACCGACGGCGTGATGACTGTTTATAATCTCAATCTTCATGCCCTTAATGGCGAAGAAATATCAGGGGCGTCAAGAAACAGTCTGCATCTGCGAACTGATTACGGCGAATTTAATGTCAATGATTTAGCCGCAGGAACGTATTATTTGAGGGTGATGCATGATAGCAATCCCGGAACGTATACGCTTTCGTACAAAGCCACGCCGCCAGCGCTGCCCGACGACCCCGAGCCGAACGATACCTGGGATCAGGCGGTAGAACTTGAAAATAACTCAACCGTAACCGGACATTTGGGATTTTATTATTTGTCGGGTTCTGACAGGGACACTTACGACTGGTATAAAATCACGCTTGACGAAAATTCCGGTGCAGAATTTATTATTCAAACCGACAGCGTGATGAGCGTTTATAATCTTAATCTTCATGCCCTTAATGGCGATGTAATATCGGAGTGGACAAGAAACAGTCTGCATCTGCGGACTTATTACGGCAAATTTAATGTCAATGATTTAGCCGCAGGAACTTATTATTTGAGAGTGATGCACGATAGCAATCCCGGAACCTACACGCTGAAATTCAACGTAATTCCCGGACCGAAGGCTGAATTTTCATACATTCAGAATTTGAACGTGATCAGTTTTTTCAATCAGTCGCAATATGCCGACAGTTTGACGTGGAATTATGGCAACGGCGTGTCGGAGTTCGGCAATCATCGCAATCCGCAGTACGCTTATAACCTGCCGGGCTATTACCCTGTGCGGCTTACCGCATTCAGCAATGTTGTCAATTTTCCTGACCAAATAACCCATTATGTTTCGGTACGCGGCATTCAGCGCGTGGAGAGCAATCGCGGTGGTAATGGCGGAAAAGTGACCATTTCGGTTATCGGCGGCGGTATGAGGGAGAGATCGCAGGTTAAGTTACGGCGCGGCACAGTGGAAATCGTCGCATTGGAAACCTTCACGCCCAATCTCGGCAAAGTAGATGCAACATTCAACCTCGCCGGCGCTGCGCTCGGTCTGTACGATGTGGTGGTGCAAAATCCGGGCGAAACGGAAATGTCGCTTGCCAACGCCTTCACGGTAGAGGAAGCCGTACAGCCGAAAGTCTGGGTGGATATTCAGGGAACGCAGCGGGTCATTCGCGGACGATCGGCAACCTACACGGCGCTTTACGGAAATACCGGAAACATGGACGCGCACAACCGTATTGTCTGGATTGTAACGCCCGACGACCCTGCCGAAATAACATTTGAAGATATTGATTTCGACGCCCCCGAACTTTATCACGAAGGCGCGTGGGAGGTGATGAAGCAAAATAAAGTGGAACCCTTCATTCGCTCTGCCGACCTCAATCCGACTGCTGCGCCGATGCGTTTCTACGGTATCTGTATTCCTGTAATTCCCGCCAATTCGGAGAAATCAATCACATTTAAGGTACACTGTACCGAAGACTTTGAAATAGAGGTATTCCATACTTATCAGTATATGGAAGATGAACTTGCCGACGCTTCAAATCCGTCGATGCGCACGGTAAGCGTTGTGAAGGCAGCAAGCGGAGATTGGGCTGAATGTATGGTATCTTCATTCGCAAGATTGATAGCGGAAGGAACGCTTGATATCGCCTTAGACGCCGCCGACGCCCTTCCATTTTTCTCCTGCGCCAAGGAAATATATTATAACGTTTCAGGAGGCGAGCCTTCTATCAATAACAGCAAGTTGCAGACTTACGGTTTCAGGGCGGCAAGTTTGGCCTGGCACTGTGGAAAAAACGCCTTCCCGGTAACCACCATTTTTAAAGTTGGAAAAATAATGGTAGATTTGGGATTTACGCTTGTTAAGACGAAGAACGCTGTGGAACAGGAATGTGGAAAATTTGGTCAGGAAGGCAATAAGAAACACGGTATTTCCGTGCGCAACTCCTTTGATCCCAACGAAAAACAGGGACCTTCGGGTTACGGCGAAGAAACCTATGTTGCACAGCGGATTTTCCCCTACACAATACTGTTTGAGAATAAAAACACCGCCACTGCCGCTGCGCAGGAAGTTGTGATTATTGACACGCTCGACGGGAGCAAGTTTGATTTGACTACTTTCCGTTTCAAAGAATTTGGTTTCGGCGAGAAACGTTATACACCGTTTCAGGACGACAACAAGTTCGTGCAAAACATTGACCTGCGCCCTGCCAAAAATGCCATTTTGCGTGTTACAGGCGTTTTGGAAGACGACGTTGTTACCTGGCGTTTCCTCACGCTCGACCCGCGTACAATGGACCTGACCGAAGATGTTGACGCCGGTTTCCTTCCGCCAAATGTCAATTCGCCCGAAGGCGAAGGCTTTGTTTCCTTCGTGGTCAGTTTGCAGGAAACGGTCGGCAGCGGCGCGGTTATCAGCAATTTTGCAGATATTTTCTTTGATGTAAACGAGCCGATCCGCACCAATGTTTTCAGCAACAAAATTGACGAAATACCGCCTGTAAGTCAGGTTGTTTCGGCAACCCAGACAGATCAGGAAATTGGAGTAACCTTCAGCGGAACAGACCCGGGCGGCGCAGGCATAAGATACTACGACCTGTATATTTCGACCAACGGCGGCGAGTTTGTGCAGAAGTACAGCAACATATCGGGCAACACCTTCAGTTATCGTCCGTCCGGCTCAGGCACATACAGTTTTTACAGCATTGCCGTTGACAGTTTGGGTTATCACGAAAACGCCAAATCAGCAGGCGAAGCGACGATAAAGTACGAATCCTCAGACCCCTGCACGCCCCCCAATGTCCCGACTTATCCACCTGTTACAAACGTTGGCGATTACGCCTTGCCCGCAGTTACAAACGGCGTCTGGAAAAATTCCGCCGGCAATGTGGTAACCGTTGCCACAACAAGCGGCGTTTACACCCTTACCGTAACAGGCGACGGCGGCTGCACAAATTCAACGACATTGACAGTAACGATTAATGTAACCGGCATTGAGGATATTTTATCCGAAACCTTGCAAGTTTATCCCAATCCTGCGAAAGATGAACTTTATGTAAAGTCGGATTTACCGATCAGGAAAATAGAAATAATAGATTTTGCCGGACGTATTGTAGAGACGTTGCGCGCAACGTCTCTACAGGACAGCACGACGATAATCAACCTTTCCGCTCTTCCGAAAGGCGTGTATATGTTATTGGTTTATACCGACAGCGGCGTGGCGGTAAAAAAGGTGGTAAAGGAATAAACCGCAGATTGTGATTTTAAAAAATCCCGCTTGTGTTTTCAGGGCAGAGGCGGGATTTTTTATTTGCTGTATTTTTTGTTGTCAAATCTCCAAAAAATGCAAAATTTTTACCTTTTGTCCCAAAATTTTTACGATTTGTCCACTTTGTTAAAATCATTGAGCGTAATTTTGTAATGTTGAATTAAGAATTAAGAGAAATGAAAAGAGTATATCTAACCATAGCCCTTGCCCTTTTAGCGACAGGCATTTTCGCCCAGAACAACACGGGTGCGGCGCAATTTGCGCAAGAATTTATCAACCGTTCGGGTGTTTTCAGGACGCAGGAAAACCAGCCCGCAATGCGCAGAGCGGCGGATAATACGGGCGTAGCGGATACCGGACAGACAACCGGCGATTTACGCACCGCGTATCAAACTGCCGCACCGAAACAGACGCCATTATTCGTGTTTCAACCCGCTGATAGTGAGGGTTTTGTAATGGTTGCACAAACCGGAGACAATTATGCCGTTGTGGGATATTCAGACAAAGACGGTTTCAACGCTGCTGATATTCCGCCGCAACTGAGGGCAATGATGGATTTATACGAGGACTCGCTGACGGTTACGCCTGCTTTGTCGCGACAATCCTCTGAAATAACGGGGAGCGGAGCAGGAATACGGCGAAACGGAGCGGGAGCAACTCCGCTTTTAGACCAGAAAGGCATTGCGCTCAATCAATTTCAACACAATGAAGTAGGCGGCTCTTGGACAGGCTGCGTGGCAACGGCATATTCGCAAATTATGGCGTATTACCAATATCCCAACCGGGGCATCGGCTCGCATTGTTACACCTCTCAGCATTACGGACGACTCTGTGCAGATTTCGGAAATACTACTTATAATTGGAATAATCCAACCGAAGCGGATTACAAAAAACTCGGCTACCATATTGGCGTGGCGTTGGATATGAACTATGGAACACTTGGTAGCGGTGCGTATGGGTATGACTATGCCGGTCGGATGCATGAATATTTCGGATACTATGTGCAACGAATGCCCTATTCATTTGCAGACTTTGAATTTTTAAGCAGTACGATTGATGCAGGGCAACCAATATATGTATCACTGATGGGTCTCCCCAGACATGCTGTTGTGTTAGACGGTTACGACAGCAACGGTTTCTTTCATCTGAACTTTGGTTGGGGAGGAGGAAGCAATGGATATTATGCATTGGGGGATGCAGCGCCACCCATAGGTGTCTTTGCTTCCAAAAATTTTGACTGCGTGGTGATAACGCCTGATCCTCCTGCTCCGATTGTTGAGCAGGATTCGCTGGCGCTGGTGGATTTGTACAACAGTATTCAGGGAAACATCTATTATATAGGATTAGTTGGACAAATTGAATTTTGGGACATCTCGAAACCGCTCGCCTCGTTGCCCGGCGTCATTATTGTTGGCGGCAGAGTGGTAGATATTAACGTTTCAATAAACACTACTATTGCTCAGGAATGTCGTCTGCCCGAATCTCTCGGAAATCTTACCGAATTGCGCAGGTTGGGGCTATCTTCGGTTCCTCATTATCCGCTGATTTTACCTCAAAATATGGGTCAGTTAACCAAATTGCAAATATTGAATATTGGTAGTTGTACGGGCGAAATTCCTGCTTCCCTGTGGCAACTTACCGGTTTGGAAGGATTGTTTCTTACAAACGGTAAACTAACGGTGAATATTCCTGAGTCTATCGGCAATCTTACCAAACTGAAACAGCTGGATTTATCCCGTAACCAATTATCCGGCAGTATTCCTTCTGCTATTACCAACTGCATTCAGTTGCAATCCTTAATCTTAAACAATAATCAACTTTCAGGCGAAATACCGGCAAACATCGGCAACCTGACCGAGTTGATAAGTTTGAATTTAACTTACAATCAACTGTCGGGCGATATTCCTGCCTCGTTCAGCAAATTAACCGGTTTGGACGGTTTACGTTTAAGCAACAACCGCTTTACAGGTGCTATTCCTGCCGCTATCGGAGGCTTTACTAATTTTACTGACATTGATTTAGACCACAATCAATTTTCAGGCAAAATTCCCGACTGGATCGGCAAGCTTACCAATATAGAATATTTACGCTTGAACGACAACCAATTGTCCGGCGAAATTCCCGCAGGAATAGGAAACTGTGCGCCCTTGAAACATCTTTTATTACACAACAACCAATTGTCGGGAGCTGTTCCCTCCGATATCACATCGTTGAAAAACCTGACTTCACTCAAGCTCGACCACAACAAGCTGACGGCTTTGCCCGAAGGGCTGGAGTTGCTGTCGTCGCTGGAAGAGCTTACGCTCAATAACAATCAATTGACCGCTTTGCCTAATTCGTTTGGTAAATTGAATCTCAGGGAGATCGATTTGAGTTATAATCTTTTGACTGCTTTGCCGGAACAGTTATTCCTCAAAAACGCCGTAACGTTTAATGTCAGCCACAATCAAATAGATGCGCTGCCGGAAGATTTGGGATACGGTATGAACAAACTGAAATCATTTAATATAAGCCACAATAACATCGCCGAATTGCCTGCAAACATCCGTTTAATTGAATTTTTGGAAGATTTTGTAGGCAACAACAACCGTTTTACCGATTTTCCCGATTTGAATTACAGCTACTATGGCACGAACCCGAATTACTACGAAAATAAACGGTGTGCGCTGAACAGCAACTATATTACAGGTGCAATCCCCCTGCCGCTGCTTAAAAATGCCGGGATTGATGTTTTTAGCGAATATGCTTATCATCTGGGCGACAACTATCTTACTTTTGAGGATATTCCGGTTACTGCCGATACGCTTTACAAATGGATTAGCGCACAACAACCCTATCCGCTCAATAAACGGGTGGTTAAAGCCGCTTTGGGCGAAACCTTGCGCCTGAATGTGAAGGAACTGGCGCCGCATTTTTCATTGCCTTCCAATCAATATTACTGGAAAGAATATCCCAAAGCCTACGCTGCCGGCGACCGGAACGACAGCATTCTGACGATTGTGGTGGATGAAAATGTGATTGGAAAATCGTATTACTGCATTGTTCATAATCCGGATTGTCCCCACTATTATTCCATACAGGGCTGGGGCGCAAGTCAATCCCTTCGCGATGAAGGTCCTGTATTGAAAGAAGTGGTTACCGGACAGGTTACGATCGAGTTGCTAACAGAAGAAGACGCTTTTGCCGAACAATATCCCGGAACACATCTCCTGCTGTCGAAAAACATCCCCTCCGGCGGCATGACCAACGAGACCGTTACCCTCGTTCCGCCTTTTGAAACGCGGGGCGCACTGGCGTGGCAAATGTCTGCCGACGGCAATACCTGGGTGGACGCTTCCCTTTCGATGACGCAACAGGATTTGAAAGCCAATATCCAAAGCATCGCCGCAAAAGAATTGGTGATCCGTCCGAAAACGCCCGCTTTCTACCGCCTGAAAGTAACCGACGAGGGCTGCGACCCGATTTACAGCGGCGCCCTCAAAATCAATCCTTACGGCAATGTGATTTTTGATGAAGTGATTAGCGTAACCGACAGTACCGGTTATACTGTGGCTGTCGACAGCATTTCCATAAGCATTCCGGAAGCTTTCTACGAAGGCGATTTCCGGCTGACGATCGTGAAATTAGCACAGGCGCCCGGCGCCGGACAAACGCCCGACGGCGAAATCGGCAGCATATATGACGTAACGGTCAGTTGCGGCGACGTGTTCGACAGACCGCTGACCATCCGGCTCAAAACCGACAAAGTGAATCGTTTGACCGACACGAATATCGACAATTTTTCCGCCGTTTATTTCGACAATGCCCGACAGGAATGGGTCCGGTTCGACGATGCGCATATCAGTTTGGAAGACGGTTGTATATATATCGAAACTTACCACCTTACCCCCATTGCCGGTCATTATTTTGAGGGCGAACTCTACGACAAGTATTTTTCCCTGTATGACACATTTGCTGAACCGCAGGAAATTCGCATTTATTACAAGGATAAGGATGAATCGCATTTCGATCTTTTTTACAGAAAGGTAAACCAACCCTGGAATACCGGAGCGGAACATCCGGCAATGGTTTATGATGTGGCGCATTACCTGCGCCAGGCAATTGATTCGTTGGATGCATACGGGCTTCCTTACAAACATGTGGCGAAAATAGTATCTTCCGTATCCGGGGTTTTCTGTGTATATATACATTATCAGGAAACCGCTCAGGCTTATGTCGATATGTGCGGAAAGGCGCTGGGATATATTGTCATGCACCGGGAATTTGACAACCCTCGGTTTTTGGCAAAAACCCTTGCCCACGAATATATGCATTACACCCAAACGCCTTATACCAACAGTATATTCTGGGGGGAAGCCCAGGCTATTTTGACGGACAAGTTCGTTTACGACCGTTCCTGGCTCCGGCAATACGAGGCGGAAGACTATTTGTTGGACGGTTTGACAACGCACAAAAAAGAAGACAATATTCTTGAATACCTGCGCACTTCGTGGGATTATTGGGACCGGTTTACCAACGAAACGCAACTGGGCGATTTCGGCAACCGCGCCCACTGTTATCAAGCCGGAACGTTTCTGCACTATATGCAGGTTTGCCGTTCGGGCGCGAAGTTCGACCCCGTTCAATTTCTCAAGGGCGGCGTATCGAATACAATGGGGCGCAGTTATTTGGCAAGCTATATCAGCAGCAATCTTGGTTCCACTATCGGCGACGAATACGACGCTTATCTGCGCTACATTATGAGCGGGGAAGATAAACGGTTTACGCTTTTGCGCCGGACGACTGACGTCGACGACAATCCCATACTGAGCGAACATCTTTTGCTGCAAGACCTCAAATTAGCAGCGGGAAAAACTTCACTGACCGGCTCTATCTTCGGCGAGTATTATACCAATAAATTTGCTACGCTGGTGAATTACAATTTCAAAGACTTTAATCCGGTGAAACAAACGGTTGAAAGGGAAATTCCCTATTTGGCAAGCCACATAGTGATATTGGAGAACAACACGCCCGACAAGTCGGTAGTGGTGCAATACAAACGCCTGCACTCGGCAAATGCCAACCACAAAGTATATTATGCCCAATTCAATGCCGCATTGAAGCAGTATGAATATACCGACATCAGCGATTCGCTGCAATACAGTATTTTGCTTGCATCGCCTGCAAAGAATTCTTTCGATCACGACAAAGCCAATAATGATAACTCGTGTTTTCTGCTGTTGGTCAATAAGGAAAATCCAAGTTGGTATCAGTCGGGCAAATGGCAAGCGAAGTTTGAATTGAATGCTGCGCCGGTGCCGGATTTGACGGCTTTTGATTATTTTGCCGTTTATGATGAAAAAAATCCATCGAGCAAGGCAGTGCAAATGTCTGATCCCCGCTTTCCGGGGTGTTATATTAAGATAAACAATGCTGCACCTTACAATAATGATCCTTACAGCTCGGGTGCAACTTATTTCGACAACTTCACGGCAACGCAATCGCTGAAAAACGACTCCGTCATCGTAGCCAATCTTTCGCGTTTTGAAGATAAACCTCGTAAGATAGTAAACGATTCGGAAGTTAAATCCGGACTTATACGGGAAATTACAGACACCCTGACTTGTATGGAACGGGCTACTGCTACTATTGAGTATAATTTTATTACCGGAGAAATGACGATTACCGGAACCACAAAACAGGAACAAAGAATAGTACGTGTGTTTGGAGACTGGATTGATTTAAGAGATTATACCCTTGTTAGTGTGGCAGAACCGGCCAAACAATATTCTCCCTGGGATTCGGATACATGGACGGTGAAACTGAAAAATATCGCTCTGACGGATTTCAAAGGGAATAGTATATTTGAATATAAAACCACCGGCAGCAGCACTACACATTCGGTAATCGAAAGTATTGCGTATGAAAGGACATTTCATGGCAGTCAGGTTTATACAGGAAATATCCCCGACGAGATGGTAGATACTACCTACCATTTTGTAGATATTGATTACAGCATTGGGAATGTAATTCTCAATTTTTGGTTTTTTAAACGATAATCAAAGTAATAAATTAAGAAATAAAAATCAATAAATAAAAGAGTATGAAGCGGATTATTTTAGCATCAGTATGGATTTTGAGCGCCATGTTTACGGCGTCTGCTCAAAGTATCGTAAAAATGAGATTGCCGAAGCAGTCGGAAAAGCCGTTGCAGGTAGTTGTGCTCTTCGACGGGGAAATATCGGGAAATGCGTCAATTGTTCTTGGCGTGGACTACGAAATCATCGGCGGCGTTGCGCCCTACAGTTTCGAGTGGCTGCAAAACGGTGCGGTAGTAAGCACGGGCGATATTGCAGTGGTCAATCCCCAAAATGGCGACCAGATTGATTTGCGCGTTCGCGACGCTACCCGCTGTTTCACGTCCACATCGTTTAAACTTGGATCCACGCAAACCGGCAGCGAAGACTGCAAGATAACCTCCGGCATCCGCGTTTATCCCACGCTTGTGAACGATGGCATAATTCATGTCGCGCTGTCCGAATCAGACCCACAAGCCATCATCCGTATTTTCGATATGAAAGGCGCATTGCGCTACCGACAAACAGCGGCAGGCAGCCTTGAAATACGGGCGAACCTGCAACCGGGTATGTATCTTGTTGCGGTAACGATAAAGGGAAAACATGTGGTGGAAAAAGTAGTGGTTGAGTGAAGGAGAAAGAAATTGCAAAATTTTTACGATTTGTCCCAAAATTTTTACGATTTGTCCACTTTGTTAAAATCATTGAGCGTAATTTTGCAGCCAAGGAAAATAAAATTATATATTAAATGATCAAAAATAGATTTAATTTGAGGAATATGGCGAAGATAACAGTAGCCGGCCTCGCCAGTTTCAAAAAATCAGCAATGCTTTGTACGGTTGCAGTTTCTGCAATGTTGATGTTTGCCGCCTGTAAGGATGACGAACCCAACAAACACGACCCTGTTATTAACCCCATTGAGCCCGTCATCGCAGAAGTAACGGCAGATAAAGAGACCACGGTCGGTGTTCTGAAAACCGACGGCTTTCAGATTACCATTCCCGCCGGAGCTTTCGATGCAGACGTTACCATAAACGTTACCAACAGCGACAAGGAGGTAGAGAACGCATACAAAAAATCGGGCGCGTTTACCTGTTTGAGTTCGCCGATAAGTATCACGGTCGACGGAAAAGACGGGACAGTGTGGCTCAAGGAATTAGCTACGATTTCTTTTCCCCTGCCGGCAAGTTTTGCCGTAACGCCGGAAAACATCTACTTGATTTTCGGGTCGTTTTATAATCCCGTTACCAAATCGGTCGATTACATTTATCCCGACTGGAAAGATTTGAAAAAGGGAATCATAACGTTTACCACCAGCCATTTCAGCGACCCTGCCGCTGTTATTGCAAAAGAGGAGGAAGCCTTTAAAAAATTTGCGAAAGACAAGGCGAGTGAGTTTTTGAAGGAAGAAAAGCAAAAGACGTCGTCGGAGACTAATTCGATGCTGGCTGATTTGTACAACGATATTTACGACCAGATGGGCATTACCGACCCTTCGGTAAAAAGCATACTTGTTACGGGCGCCCTCAAGGAAACCGATTTCGGCGCCTTGGCGGTAGCGGTTCGCGAAGGCGATTTGGGTGGATTTACGGGCAAGGTGAGCGAGATGGCTGCAAATTATTTACTTGACAAGATGAAACTTGACCCTGGCGTCAACGCAGCGATGGTAAATATCCAGTCCGCTACCATAACGGGAGCAGTGAACGCAATAGCACATGCGATAAACGGCGATTATACAGAAGCCGCCAAAGCGATAGCGGAAGCATTTCTGGAGTATACCTTTCCGCCCACGAAATTTATCAAACTCGGAATTGAACTGATTAACTTCTCTGTGGCGAGTTGGAATGATTACGAACTGGAACATGCTTTATGGGTTTTTGAAAACAAAGGCTTTACCGGTAGCATCTCCAATGCAGATTGGGATATCGAAACCACTACCGCTTCGATGGCGGCTTATTTACGTTCGGTGCAGCACGCGGCTATCCAATCGTATTGCAAAATCAACGGCGTTAACGAAAGTCAACTCGATGCTTCCGAACTCGACCGTATCCGCTCAAAAGCGGAAACAGATCTGAAAAAAATGCTGGAAGACCGTCTCGCGGCAACTGCCCTGGCGAAACAGAAAGAAGCAGAATATTTAGATATTATCAGGCACTTTAAGGACGACGAACTGCTGGATTATTTCGATTACGATATGACTATGGATTTTCGCCTGAAACGCCTTTTCTTAGTTCGGGAAACCATTCTTAACATGGTCGGCGGTCCGCTTATTCACCCCGACGGACTGCGCTCGCCGGAAGAATGTCTGCGCGACGCTACCTACTATTATGTCAGAGTATTTGTATATGAACGGGGCGGAAGAACAATGAAACCGGGAGGAAGGCAGGATTTTATCGACTGGCTGATCAGTGAAGGTTACATAGAAGAGAAAAAACAGGAAATCGTGTGGGTACTTACAAACACTGTCACGGAAAATGGAACCGGCGCTGTACCGAATCCCAATGACTTTCGCTATAACTTCAGTACTGCCTATGTTTCTTCGGGCTCAACCTTTACGGGAACTTACGAGTTTCTCGGCAATGTTTATGTCGAGAAAGATGGTATTTTGTCAACCAGCCCGGAGAAACACGAAACTTTGCACCCGGATGGTATATGTACATGTTCGCTTATTCCGGGAGAAACTTACACGGCGTCATGCAATTTCTCTTCCGTACCGCTGACCATACGTCCCGGAGATGTGGTAAATTTTGCCGTATCCGTTTCTGTTAGTAATTATCGGGAATACGCAACATACACTTATATACCGGCTATGACGGCATCACTCAAGTCCTCCGCCAACTGGAATATCTCTCGCTCGACTTT
>Ga0082212_10007612_pt1 | contig 14275 bp, 12 predicted proteins | sample TergutNt197P3_FD_71548 | JGI IMG/M metagenome (GOLD analysis project Ga0082212, IMG submission 71548) | Neocapritermes taracua P3 segment gut microbial communities from Petit-Saut dam, French Guiana - Nt197 P3 | ecosystem: Host-associated > Arthropoda: Insects > Digestive system > Gut ... | reverse complement strand
GAGGGAAAAGACGTCAACGCAGTCCGGTTTATGAATGTGCATAAAGCAAAGGGTTGGGAAGCGCCGATTGTGAACCTTTGCGCGCCGTGCAGCGGGGAAACTCCGGAACCCTCGTTTTATTCACAGCAGATAATTGAAGATGACGGAACGGAGAGAAACTACGGTTATGTCCGCATAAACAAGAACCCGGAGAACTCGTGGCCTCAAGCGTTTTATGAGCCGCGCGGCTGGAACATGGTTGAAGATCTGGCTAAACAGGCTGAGGAACTTGAAAATGACCGTTTACTCTACGTCGCGGCGACCAGAGCGAGGAACCTGCTGATCATCGGCGACAGTGCGGCAAAAAGCAATCCATGGGAGAAACTCGTCGATATGCTCCCGGATGGGAGGACTAATATTCTTGAGATAGCCTACAGTTCGGATATCCAGCCGGTAAATGCTTCCCGTGAGACAATTCAATCTGACGATGCGCTCATCAAAAATGAGCTTGAGAGCATAAAGTCAGTGAGAGATAGTTCATTTAAGGAGAATAGACCGACATACAGGATGGTCTCACCTTCGCATGAGTCAGTGTGGGCGCAAGGCGGTGAAGACGGGCCAGAGATTGATGAGTTGGAAAAGGCGCGCGCACTCAACTCGATGGAGATTTCTATTCAGGGGGAGGAAGCAAGCATCAAGGCAGGAAAGCTTACAATAGGAAACATTGTGCATAAACTACTTGATGTACTGATTTCCAATGAATCTGCGCTGCCGGAGGCTATCGAGTCGATTCTCAGCGATAACGAGGATGGGTTCATCACGGAGGAGCTTCTGACCGGTATCGTAGAAGAGTTCAGGAAAAGAGAATTATGGGGCAGAGTCAGGAAAGCTGAGAAGGTGTATACGGAAGTGCCGTTTTCATATAAGGCGCCGACAGGCAGCGGGTTGACCGGTGATTTACCGGAAGAGGACACTTACATCAATGGAGTCATTGATCTGGTGTTCAAGGAACCCGGAGGGTGGGTGATTGTTGACTACAAGACTCACGAAGAGAAGGAATTAGCGCACGAGGTCAGAGATAAATACGAGGGGCAGTTGGAAGCCTACAAGGAAGTGTGGGAGCAGATAACCGGTGAAACAGTAATCGAAACGGAGATTTTCTTCATTCGCAAAAGGCTCATAGCAGCAATGTAGTGTTATCTGGTCAGAGCTAACTGAAATACAGCAGCAAGACCAAGCACCGTCGTTTCGAGCGCACGCAGAAAACCAGACAAAGGAGAATCCGGGCTAAAACCAGGCAACCACCAGGCACCAGGCAAATAAAAAATAACTTAACAATCCTTTTTATCGGACACATAAAAGTTTACAATGGATCCATCAGGGCGGAAATACTGTGCGACAGAGGTGCGCTATGAAAATCAAACTGATGGTCATCGGGCTTGGTGTGTCTATTTTTCTTGCATCACTGGTGATGATAATATTAGGCGCTGACAGGTTATTACCGCTTTCCACTAATGGAATTCTCCGTATCATTACCATGATACCAGCAGCTATAAGTGTGGTATTGCTTAACAACCTCGTGGCGTCACGGGTGTGCACGAAGATAGACAGGTTGCTCAAGCCTACCAACCACTATGACAAGGAGCAGGACGAGGACATTGTACAACCAGAACCTGAGTTGTCGCTTAGCTACAGAGATTCAATCGCAGACTATCTTGAAAAGAACAAGTCGACGCCTTTCTTCAGAGACACGCTCAGTCATCTGTCCACGCAGCTGGAAAGTTTTCAAAGAAGGCACACAAGCGTACACGCAGTGCTCGAGGCAAGGTTCGGAACTGGAGGACTGAGTTACGCCAAGTTCTCTTCGCCCGCTAATAACCTTCGTGGTTACTTAATGAACCTGATAGGCAATCTGCTATTGAAAATGAAAACATTCGATGAAGTGGATTACGAAGAGAAAATCAACCGATTCCTTCAGCAAAACCGTCTTGAAGAAGCGGAAGCCCATAAGCGCGTAGAAAAAGAGTATTCAAGCTATGCGCAAAGCGTATCAAAGCGATTTGACAGCGCTATCCTCAAGATGGACAGGCTGATCCTGGAGATCGGAAAACTCAGCGATGCGGAACTGGAAAAAGCTATGGACACTCTATGCAATATGGACGCCACGATAAAAGACATAGAACTGTACGGAATGTAAGCAATGCTTACTAAACAGCGTAGCTGTGGGGACACAAAAACCTAGAAAACATATGATACAAGGAGGACATGACATGAACAAGGACGCAGGGGGCACAGTTGATGTGCTGGACGTTGAGAAAATCGAGCAGGAAATCGGCATGGAGGAGGAAGCGATGCCTGAGGAAGTGCGCAAACTGAAAGAGCGGGCTGAGAGTAACGCAGAGGCGCTGTTCAATATGGATATCGGTTCACTGAAGGACAAGAAGAGGTTTACATCAAATGTAGAGAACTTCGGCATAGGCACGATGATGAAGTCATCCACAAAAAACGCTATGCTGAAAGTGCAGGTCGGTAAGTTGGCGCAGTCCGGCGAGGAAGGCGGGGAGGTCTCAAAAGGCCTGCTCGACCTGCGCAGGGAGGTCAAGGGGCTTGACCCGAGCCTCGTGAACTTCAACCGCGAGGGCTTTTTCGCGAAACTGTTCAATCCTGTGAGAAACTACTTCGAGAGGTATCAGAAAGCTGAGAGCGTCATTGCCTCCATAATGAGTTCGCTCGATAAAGGCAAGACTACGTTAAAGAATGATAACACGACTTTATCAATCGAACAGCAGTCTCTCCGTGAACTCACAAAAAAACTCAAGCAGGAGACAGAACTCGCCATTATGATGGACTCATCAATAGCGGGCAAGCTGGAAGCTGCGCAGGACGAGGGTATGGACGAGGACAAGGAGCGGTTCATACAGGAGGAGATTTTATTCCCTCTCCGCCAGCGAATTATGGACATGCAGCAGATGATCGTGGTCAACCATCAGGGGATCATAGCGATGGAGGTCCTTCAGCGAAATAACAAAGAGCTGATTCGCGGAGTGGACCGGGCCAAGAGCGTGACAATATCCGCTCTGAGGACAGCCGTGATGGTGGCGTCCGCCCTGTACAACCAAAGGATCGTGCTTCAGAAAATAAATGCCCTGAACGAGACGACCAGCGATATGATATCGGCGACTTCAAGGATGCTCAGGGATCAGGGCGGAGAGATCCATACGCAATCTGTGGAAGCGAACATTTCAGTCGACGTGCTGAAATCATCGTTTGAGGATATAATGATCGCCCTTTATGAAGTCAGCACCTTCAAGCAGAACGCGCTGCCGATCATGCAACACCAGATCGAGCAGTTCCGCGAGCTCGCGCAGCAGGGCGAAGCGGCTATAGAGATGTTCGAGGGCGGCAACCATGTGGCTGCTCAAAACAATTGGTGATCAAGGCGGCTGCGCGGTACGGTTAGGAGGAGTAGCAGGGTGCAAATGCGACGTTTGAGCGCGGAAGTTACCACTTTTGTCAAGAGGCGCGCTGCGCTGATCATACTAAGCGTGTTGATGATAGCATTATTCGTGGCGCTGGATTATTTACCTGATCTCGCGTTGCTCTTCCTGATCGCCGGAGTTGTTATAGCCGGGCTCACGCTTTTCGCGCTCAAGCGTCAGATCGAAAGCGAGATGTCGCGCATACAGGAAGAAACGCGCGCCAAACGCGAACGCGCCGAACGCGCGCGAGCCGAACGTACACGCGCCAAGAGCGCCGATACCCCTATAATAGAAGCTCCGGCGGCCTTGGTAATCCCCGACATAGAAATGCCGACAGCGGCAACTTTGGAAATCGGAGAACTGGCTGCCGAAATACTGACAATAGATGACTTGGTGATCGCGGCGCCCCGCGAGGAAACGAACGAAAAAGCGGATATTTTCAAGCCGTACGTCGCCCCATCATACGACTTGTTTGATTAACAGATGTGAGCGTTGCGGAGCAGACTTTTCCCGCGACGCTCACAATGGAGAAGCGATGTTATCAAAAATCAAACTCTTGCAAGCTATTCTTGATACATATGAGATACCCGGCGTCGTTGAAACTGAAACAGTAGTCGACAACGAAACTGTATACAGGATCATACGGCAGCCTGAGAAAGGCAATACATCGCTGAGCAAGCACGCAAGCGAGATAGCCCGGCATCTCGGAGTCGAGAAAATCAGCATTGCTAAGCTTCCGGAAGTCAACGCGTATAGTATCTCCGTGCCATACAGATTTACTGACGCTGTCAGTATTGATGAGCTTCTCGATTCTCCCGGGTTCGCCGGGTCGGAATCGCGCCTGTCATTCGCTCTGGGAAAAGACTCGTTCGGCGAAACGATCATCGGCGATCTTGCGACAATGCCGCACTTACTGGTGTGCGGAGGGGCGGACTTCGGCAAAAGCGTTTTTCTTGACTCCCTGATAATGAGCATATTACGCAAGTCAACGCCGGAGGAAGCCAATCTGATCCTTATCAGCCCGAATACGAATAAACTCTCTCCGTACAGCAACGCGCCGCATTTAGCCTGCCCTGTCATCACTGAAATGAAGGCGGCGCTCAGGGCGCTTGAATTCCTGGAAACACTTATTTCAAAAAGGTTCCTGGCGTTTGGTACGCTTACTCAGTTTTTGCACAGTATGATAAAGAAGAACAAAACCCTCCGCAGTATCTATGGCGACGGAGTAATAAGCAACATCCGCGACTATAACAAAGCCGGTATAGGCAATGACAGGGCAGTTATGCCGTATGTGGTGGTCATTATTGATGAACTCGCCGGTCTAATGGGGATAGCAGGGGGTTCTATATATACTGATGTGCAGGAATCGATTTCAAGGCTTGGGACGAAGGCGAGGGCGGCAGGTATCCACTTAGTACTCGCGACTTCAAAAGCAGACGCCGGTTTAATGACCGACACCATAAAAACATACTGCCCTTCAAGGATCGCCTTCAAGCAGCCGGACGCGGATAGTTCCAGAGCAATACTCGACAGATCGGGCGCTGAGGAACTGCTTGGCGGTGGAGACATGCTGTTTTTGCCGGCGTATGAGTCGCTGCCGAAACGTATTCAGGGCCCGTATATATCAGAAGACGCCGTGTCCCGGGCCGTGGAAAGCGCGATGGCAAACGCGGCGGCAAACGCGGCGGCAAACGCGGCGGCGCGTATTGACAGTTTGGGGATGTCCGCTTTTATGAGCGAGGTGACCGGCATTGGTTGAGAGAAAGCCTTTATTACAAGCCATACTGAATACGTATGATATTCCGGGAGTGGTGTTAAGCGAGGACTCGTTCAGTAAAGTTACGACTTTTGACGTCAGCCTGCCTCAGGGGCATGAGTTATCATCGCTTCGAAATTACTCAAAGGAGATAGCCCTCCATCTTGGCGCGGGGAGCGTAAGCATCACAAAAACATCAAGAGAGAGCGTGTACTGCGTTGAAGTGTGGAACGAGGGCGTCAATCACGTAAAAATCGGCGATATGCTGAAATCACTTGAGTTCATCGAATCAGACTCGCCGTTGACAGCAGTACTCGGTAAAAACGAATCCGGAGACAACATCGTCTGCGACATAAAGAGCATGCCCCACCTGTTGATTGGCGGAGATTCCGGAACGAGTACAGCAGTTTTCTTCGACTGTGTAATCATGAGCATGCTTCGTAAGGCTACACCCGGTGAAGCCCGGATGATTTTGATCGATTATAGTTCCGACGGTTTCAAAAAGTACAGCGGGGCGCCGCATCTGGCATGCCCGGTCATATCAGATGAGAGGTCCGCGACAGGAGTTTTGCTATACCTTTTTTCAGAACTTGACAATAGGATCGGGCTGCTTTCTAAAGACGCAAACGCTTTACCGCGTATAGTGATCCTGTTCAATGAGTTCTCAACGCTGATGAAGAACGCGAAACCGATGCTGATGCAAATCGTCAAAGCTTTCGGAGAAAAAGGAAGAGAAGCCGGTGTGCATTTAGCGATGGCTACGGCGTCGACTGACCATCGGGTTGTCACAGAGCTTCTCAAGGACTACTTGCCGGCGCGGGTTGCGTTCAAGGTTTCGGATGCGCAACACTCGCGTTTGCTTATTGACAGAACGGGCGCAGAGACTTTAGCAGACGGATGTATGCTGTACTCCCCGGCATATTCGGCGAAACCCGTTCAAATACAAGGCGCGTATGTCTCCGGCGCTGAAATCTCCCGTGTTGTTGACTTCCTGAAGGCCAACAATGCGGAGCCGGCCTTTGACAGAACACTGATGCGCTATATAGACGTCAGCCTGTTGGCAGACTCGCCGGATGATGTTTACAGAGCCGTCAGTGATATTATCGGAGATACGCGGCTCCATGATCTCGAGAACTCAAAGGCATATGCGGATGAAGATTTTGTCGATGACGAAAACATACTTAAGGCCCGCGAGGAGAGTAAAAAGGACTGGGATATCGATTGGTAGGCGCAAGGCAAACACCTCTTCAGCGTTTGCCTTGGTAAAAAGACCTTCTTATAGCATCTGTAAGCAAGCCCGCTTGTATCACGCTTTCTTCTGGAACATCCACAGACCGAACAGGATCACGGCCCCGCCGACGACAGTGCCCCATCCGGGAAGCTCGCTGAATATAGCGAAGGCGAGCAGGGCGCCGAGGAACGGAGGCAGGTACAGGAAGTTCACAACGTCGGCAGTGCGCTTTGCGAGAGAGAAGGCTTTCGACCAGCACAGATAAGCGATTCCGCTTCCGCCTGCGGCAAGGTATACGAGTACAGCTATTGCAACGGGCGGCGCCGCGACTACATCGCCTGCGATAGACGGCAGAAGCGGCGACATGAGGATGGCTCCGGCTATTATACTGTACGCGCAGCTTTGGAGCGCGCTGTAGCGCTGCGTGAGTTTACGCTGGATAAGGTTGTACACGCTCAGGAGGATCGCAGCCACAAGCAGGTACAGCGCGCCCGTGTTGACAGCGAGGTCTCCGTTCCAGAACACCAGGATGAGTATGCCGACGAATGATACAGCAGTGAAGAGCCAGCCGAGCGGTTTTATGCGTTCTTTCAGTACCACCAGCGCGATGAGCGCTGTGAAGATGGGCGCGGATGCAAGGACGACAGTGCCGGTGGCTGCGGTGACGCGTTCAAATCCCAGGTTGTAAAATACTGTGTAGATTGAGAACCCGACAGCGCCTGCGGCAAAGAACACAGGGAAATCGCGAAGGCGGGGCGGCGGCACTTTTTTTATTGCGCAGATTATAAGCATGGTGATGGCCGAGAGCCACACGCGCGATACGGCCAGCGTGATCGCCGAGAAGCTGCCGAACGTCAGACGGATAAGCACGGCTCCTGATCCCCATATCAGTACTGTGAGCGACGAGTATATCCAGTATTTTTGCTTCACGCGATCACCTCTCAACTCATTATACTGGCGGACAGTTCGCAAAGAAGAATCAGTGGGGAATTGATATAATGATCTCGGCATGTTGTAAAGGACGATGATACGAAAAAGCCGCTGAACGCTAGATGTTCTTCTTCCCGCAGACCTTGCATTTCTTTGAAAACGCCCCGGCCATCTGTCCGCCGCAAAAGCCGCAAAGACCTTGGGATAACCACTGATCACGTTGTTGCTTACGCTGCTCTTCCTTTTCCCTGACCAGTTTATTCTGCTGCTCTATCAGTAATTCAGCCTTGACGCGGCCCGACTCCTCGTCGTTGTACATTTTCTCTATAGTTTTCTTGGTTCGTTCAAAGGTCGACTGCACGGAATCGACGTCAACTTTTATGCTGCCGGTGGCTGACTCTTTCAGCCTGATATAATTCTTGTCGGACGTTAGCGCCCGTTCGTACTTGCTTAAAATCATCATGCGGGAATTCAGTGACATTGATTTTTTCGGAGCGGTTTGGGACTTGCCATTAGCATCCGTATATTTCACGGTTCCGAACTTTTCATAATACTTCCAGCTCTCGGTAAATACATCATCAACGGCTTTAGCCGAGATACTGCCGGCTATTTTACTTAGGCTTGATCCGCTGTTTTTCGCGCAAAGTAAGCCGTGTATAGCCGCAGTATAGTCCGGGTCGATACGGAGCGCTTTTTCAAAGCAGTCTGCCGCGTTTGAAAAGTTACCGCTTTTCAAGCTGTCATTTCCGCGTTTGCAAAGAGGTTCAAGTTCATTTGTTTTATCGACCTGTACCGTGCCGGATACCTCGACCTTGCCTTCCACCATCATTTTCCTGGCTTCTTCAACAGAGTATTTAACCCCGCAGGACTGGCATACGAACACGCCATCCTGTTTCACAAGGTCTGTGCTTCCGCACATTTCGCAAGTAATTTGCTTCATTTTTCCGCCCCCCACAATATAGTAAAAATATGCATTATTATACAATTCAATCCGTATCCGCGCAAGGCTTTATATACATTGAATTTTTCTGTTGCAAAAATGTCCGGGTTGTGTTAAAATCCGTTTATCTTATCAGAAAGGGGGTGGTCACTATATCTAAGCCTAGTGACATGCCTCTCCGGGAGGTTGCCCGATAGGGGGTATCCCGGTCTTGGCAAACAGAACGGCGAGGCATGCCGTGGCTGCGCGGGGGAGCAATCAAGCTTCCCCGCGTTCCTTTGCGCTGACAGCCTGTCGGCGCACATGAAAACCCCTCATGTCCTGAGCTGCGCGCGGTACTCTGATCTCAGTCGCACCATTCGGTTACGACATGGTGGAACGACCGCGCAAGCATGCGATATCCTTCCGCGTAGCGGCAGAAACGCCTCAGACCGAAACGAATTGCGCGGAATTTTGTATACAGCGTTATGAGCCTTTTTTCGTCGCCGAACATCTGACTGTCGTGACAGTAGGTCGCCTCCAGCTTTTTCGCGAGGCTTTGCTTTGAAATCTTCACATAGTAATTCGGCTTGCTTGTGTAATAAAGCGCCGCCGCGATGTGGTCGGAAAACCCGTGTCCGCCCATGTCGCGCACCTGCCTCGGCCGTCCGCCTGTGAACAGCGCCGCGCAGCCCGCGTATCCGACCTTGATATGGTCGAGGTGGAACTCGTCGCGCATATGCGGGTCAGGAATAAAGATAATGTCCGCGGCGACGTCGGCATATTGCAGCGCAAGATCCTTTATTAGGTCTTCGACGACGTATAGCCCGCCGTCCGCATATCCGAGGAACCGGACGTCTGTAACGCCGAGGACCTTTGCCGAGGCGATCGCCTCGTTTGCCCGCAGTGTCTTCAGTTCCTCCATATCATACTCTTCTTCCGGCAAGCTGTAGCGGTCGTCGGCGCAAATTACAAAGACCACTTCAATGCCGCGGGACACAAGTTCGGCAACCGTACCCCCGCACCCGATTTCGATATCGTCGGGATGCGGGCCGACAAAAAGCACTTTCTTGCAATCAAAGAGTTTCGGCATAGGAACGACCACGCTGCGGAATATTCTTTTTAGCATTTATGAACACATCCTTTTTAATAAAATTTTCCGGTCAGATCATCAGTGAATTCCTCGACGCAGAAGCCAGCATAGACCGTGGCTGACTTTTTATAACGGTCAATAGACTCCGCGATACCAACCGCCGGGAAGGTTTCTTTTGTTTCTATATACTCCAGGCAACTTCGCAGAATCCTCTCCAGCAGAAAATGCTTATCGATCCAGCGTGACAGCTCTTTTTGCAGGGCTGAGTTTTCGAGCCCGGTCCGAAAGCGGTCGCCGCACCGGACGAGTTTATCCAGATATGACTCAAGCTCGGTTGCCGCCGCGGCTTCCTGCCCGGTCTTCAGCAGAAACTTTACCTTATAAAGGCAATCGGATAAAAGCGACGCGTTTTTATCCTTCAGGCAGGAGACCCTGAGGTTGTCCGCGAAAAACAGGAGATCCTCGCCATCCTGTTCGCCCGCGATTTCCGAAAGAGCTTCGCGAAAAGCCGCTTCGGGTTCATAGCCCGCCGGGTCCCAAAGGTATGCGCCGATCGATATAAGCGGGATTTTAGTGCATTCGGCCGCTTCCATACAGTTGGCGAGCAGGCCTTCGCAATGGTCGCCCAGATCGGCGTCCCGTCCTGTAAGCGGGCCGATGTGCATCTCATTGTACATATCCGCGTCGTTGACGGGATAGTTGTCCCAGTAAAGAGGTTTATGACCGGTGGAGTTCCTGAACGTTGCCGCGTCTGCGGCCGCCAGCTCCTTTGAACAGATGTCGGGGCCGGTCCACATAAGCCGCAGGTCAGCGGGGATACCTTGCCCGATCCGTGTTATGTAGTCTTCCGTGCCCTTCCCGCAATACTGCTGCGGGCAAAGCGCCAGGGCGATATCAGGGTCGATCCCGCGAACTCGTCCATAGAAACGGTTCACAAAGGCGATGTGCGCGCCGACCAGATCTGAAAAGCTCTCAGTGTCGCTGTCATACTGCAGGAATGGCGGAATGTCGTCCAGAAACAGGCCGAAACAGCGTATGCCCGCGTCATATGCCTGACGCGCTTTCGCGACAATGCTCTCGAGGTCGCGTTCATCGGAGTATTTTACGGTCAGCCCCGGACCGATGCAGTAATAGAAGTCCAGCCCGTGACCGGCTGCGTCCGCCGCCGTCCGTCCCAGCCGGATCAGGTCCTCGCGGGCGAAGGGGGCGCCCCAGTTCTCGCGGTGGAAGGCGTCGTTCTTCGGCCCGTAAAAATACGCGTTCATACGCAGCCGCTCCATTAGCGCCATGATGCCTTTGCGCTCGTCACTTTTCCACGGGAAACCGTAAAAACCCTCCACAACGCCCCTGAGCGTAAAAGCGGGATAATCAAAGTATGTTCCCGGTAAAAAGCTGCCGGCGCCGATCATTTCCTCTATCAAAGTCAGCGCGTGGCGCAGCCCTCGGGAATACGCGCTGCGGATGGTGAAGCTGGGGACGCCATGCGCGTACCCGGCTCGCACTTCATAAATCTCGTCAGAATCTCTTCCGGATCCGGGGATTTTTTTCATTTCCGGTTCAAATGCGCGAATGGTCTCAATGATCAAATCGCAGGGCGTTCCGATGTTCCATCCCCGCGTGGCAAGAATCGCCGCGGCATCGCCGGCAAAGTCGCCGCGCACAGATATCATATGCGCGGGAGGCGCTATGATTTCGGTTCCGGATGGATGAAACTCTTTAGTTTGAAAAATCTTCACATAAACCTCCAGATCAGTCGCGCCGGGATTATGGCGTGAATTTATCAGCGACTACGCCAGGTCGTTGCGGTAACTGCCGGGATCGAAACAGAGTCGCAGGGCGCCGACAACGGCTTCGTGCCCGGCGCCGGTCACAACGAGACCCGGGCGATATCGCTCAAGGGCGGCGCGAAGCGAGTCTCCTGTAATTGAACCCGGAGTCAGTACCCCGCCTGACAGACTGACCCGCCCTATACTTCCGCCTGACTTCCGGTCAAGAGCGATGAACTGTTCCATCAGCGAGTCTGCGGCGCTTTCCATGATAGCCTTTGCGGTTTTATCGCCGGAACCGGCCGCCTGCGCTACCACCCGGGAAAAACCGGCGATCAGTCCCTTGTCCGGGTTTTCACAATAGATTTTATCTATCAGGGTTTTGGGAGAATCAACTTCATAGTAGTGCAACAGCCCGTCGTACAGAGCGGTTTCCGCGCCCCAACCCTCATAATACCGGACCGCGGCGCGGATACCGCGTGACGCGATGTCGTACGCGGAGCCCTCGTCGCCGATCAGATGCCCATATCCGCCCACCGCCCATTGCCGCCCGTCGCAGAGAGCCATAAGCATACTGCCCGTGCCGCTGACAATGGCGGCTTTGTTATCTCCGTCGACCGCGCTCAGCGCGATTTCAAGGTCTCCGCGCCACTTCACGCTTCCTGCAGGGATCGATCCTTCCCATTCGTAACAAGGGTTTGGACCCTCCGGTCCCGATATACCGGCGCTGCCGATCACTACGGTTTCAAAGCGGTCGGCGCGCAGCGCGTCAAGCGCGTCCCTCAGCAGCCCGAACAGGTTTGACCTCGCGGTCTCCGCGCCAATTCCGTATATATTGATCGGGCCGCCTGACGCGCGATAGACTATCCGCTGCTGCTCATCAGCGGCCGCAATGCAGGTTTTGGTGCCGCCGCCGTCAATACCGGCATAATACAGTTTTTCGCCGCTCATTCGGACTCCGCCGTTTCAGGAGGCATATCCTGATCAAAACCCGTGCAGCCGCGCGAAATGAAGAACGCGCTCACCAGCAGGATTATCGGGACGACCGACAGCAGGATGCGAAATGTGATCTCCGGATAAGGACCGGGTTCTTCGCCGTTTTTGTACCCGGTAAGCAGACCCATGACAAGGACTATCACCGCGGAGATAATAGGGCTGATCTGGCGTATGAAGCTGGCGATGCTTGTGATGACGCCTTCGCGCCGCTGCCCGTACACCCTGACGTCTTCGTCCACGATCCGGCCGCGCATTACGCCCGGCGTCATAAGATATCCGGCCATACCGAATCCGACGAAAAACGCGGCGATGACGCCGGTGATGAAGTTGTTCGCGAAAAACATCGGTACGCAGCAGACAGCGAAGATCAGCAGGGATCTCTGCCAGGCCTTTTTGGCGCCCCATTTTCGTACCAGAAAGTCCCATACGAAGACAAGGCCGACTACCGGCGCGAAAGCGACGACCATGACTATGGTCATGCGGTCGTCGTCGATCTTGAGACAGTATTTCCCGTAGAAAAGCAACAAACCCGCCATGGTCGCGTTTACAGTCTGCGCCAGCAGGTTCGCGATGTTAAACGCCCAGAACGGCTTATTGGAAAGCGTCTCGCGAAAGCTCTTCCAGACCTTTATGCGCGGCTCTTCCTGGTGTTTCGGGTTCTCGCGTATCGTCGCGACGCAGCCGCCCATCAGCAGTAGGTAGGCGCCTGAGATAACGAGGGCCATGTTTGTCGCGCCCAGAGCATAATATATCGAAAGTCCGATTCCCGCTGAGAGCAGGACTCCGAGTATCTCGAAGACGACTTTCCATGTCTCGCCCTTTGACCGTTCACGGTCGCCCGAATAGATTTCCGGGTAAACCGTCTCGTAGTTCACCCATAAAAACCCGCAGGCCGTCTCGATCACCATCAGCGACAGAAGCAGCCACCAGGCAAGCCCGGTCTTGCTCCCGGCGTCGATAGCGGCGCCCGGCGGCGTAAAGATCATAACAAATCCGACGATCAGCAGAGGCGAAGCCAGGATCAGCCAGAAACGGCGCCTGCCCAGTTTACTTCGCGTCCTGTCGGATATCACGCCGGACAGCGGGTCGTTAAGCGCGTCCCAGATCATGTAGACCGTTTTTGCCAACGTAAACGTTACGATCGACAGGCCAAGTACTTCCACATAGTAGAACATGTAAACGCTTGCGAAAGTTTGAGTCACCAGAGTCATTGCAAGCATCCCGAGCCCCACGAACCACGGGGCGTTTCGCCGGAATAGTTTCTGTTTCATAAAGAGCCTCCTTAGGATATTGAATAGCCGTAGTAGATACAATTATACGCTTTGCCGATGACCGAATAACCGAAGCGTTCATAAAAGCGCTGAGCGCCCGTGTTTTCGGCGCCGACGCCCAGCATTATGCCTTTGACGCCGCCGACTGCCAGAAGCTCAGCCATTTCCGCAAGGAGCTTCGTGCCGTACCCGCGCCCGCGCCATCCCTCACGGAGGTCGATGTGAAGGTGCGCGGGGTAACTCTCCGCGAAGCTGTCGAGCAGGCGGGTCTCGGACTTTTTCCGCAATACGTGTAATATGCCGCCGCGGCGGCGCAGGACCGGCAAGTAGACTTTGCTGAATCGCGCTTTGTAAAGGACCCAGTCTGAAGCGGCGATGCAGTAGCCGACGGCGTCGTCGTTCTCATCCGCCAGCACCAGGCAGGATTCCGGCTCCTGCTCAATATAGTAGTTGCAGTATAACGTGAGCAAGACGCCGCGCTGCCCGGGGGAAAAGCTGTCGTCGGCCTCCGCGCAGATATCGCGCACATTATCCGCGTCCCGTTCTTCGAACTTCCTGATTACCGCGATCCCGGCATTTTCCATATTTACCTCCGCCTGCAAAGATGATGAATTAACCGGTAGTCATTGAAATGTCCCTACTGATCACGCCCTTTGGTGTAGAGGGCGGCGAAGAATCTTACCCTCGTAGTTTGCCCTGCGATCCGATTATAGCGCTTGTATGCGACCGCGATACTTTTCGATGATCGCGGAGTTCGCCTCGTCGCCGCCCTCGACGTTGCTGGAACGGAAAGTTTCAAGCGCCGCGCCGGATCCGGCTGCGAGCTCGACGCTTTTAGCGACCAACAGTTGCAGC
>Ga0082212_10007611_pt1 | contig 14276 bp, 7 predicted proteins | sample TergutNt197P3_FD_71548 | JGI IMG/M metagenome (GOLD analysis project Ga0082212, IMG submission 71548) | Neocapritermes taracua P3 segment gut microbial communities from Petit-Saut dam, French Guiana - Nt197 P3 | ecosystem: Host-associated > Arthropoda: Insects > Digestive system > Gut ... | reverse complement strand
CCCCACACCAGCCCATGCGCCAAACCATACCCCAGCGCGACCCCGCCCGCCGCCGCGACCGCCAGCGTCCACAGCCACTCCGCGACGACCACCCGCAAAATGCGCCCGCGTGGCCAGCCCGTCGCGGCCAGCAGCGCGACCTCCTGCTTGCGCGTCTCCAGCACCAGCGAGAGCGTCAGCGACGCCAGCACGAGCGCCGCCGCCACCAGCACGAACGCCATCCCCGCGAACAGCCCCATGAAATCCGTCGAGCCCCGCGCCGCCGCCGCGCCCTCCGCCGCCAGCGCGAACGTCACCATCCCCGCATCCTCGGGGGTGAGACGCGCCTGCACAAAATCCTGCATCGCCCAATCCTTACCCGCAATGTACATCGCATCCCCGAACACCGTCCCGAAGCAGTTCGTCCCCGCCGCGTAGGTGATGAACGCCTTGGGGGTCGTGCGCCACTCCTTCCAATAGGCCTCGTTCGCGGGGTCGTTCAACTTGTCCTCATCCATCGGCAGGCCAACGTCCCAATCCGCGCAACTGTCCACGCCCTCCATGCCGGGGAACGTCGGCATCAACCCCGTCGCGATGAGTTCCGCATTTTCCGTCGGTATCACCTCGCGGACACGGAACGCGCGCGAATCGGGCTCGAGTATCCCGTTGCCCGCCAGCCTCCGCCAACGCAACGTCAGCGAGTCCCCCACGCCGATGCCCAGCGTCTCCGCCAGCCACTCGTTGATATTAATCTCGTCATCGGCTATCGTAAAATCATCACTCGAAATGGCCGCCACAAACCCGTAAGGGGACTCCCGCCCCCCGGCCTCGAAACTGTCCGCGAGATGAAAGAGACCCCACCCCCAAACCTCAACGGATGAGGGAGGCTTCGTCAGCGAGCGCGGCAGGAACACGCGACGGCTTTTGACGACCATGTCGCTCGTAACACTGAACTCGCCAAGAATAATCCCGATGTCCTCCGGCGTTAATTTCAGACGCAACGCCTCATCACGCGACACGAAGAGGTTCGCCTGCCCCTCCAGCCCCGCCGCCTCCGCGAGAAAGTCATACGGCACGAACACGTTTATCGGCGGCACGGTCGAAGGGCGCAACGCGAAATCGGGCGGGAGACGGATTTCCCCAATTCCTAATCCCTCATTCCTCATTTCTAATTCGCCGAAGCGCACTGCTCGGCGCACCATTTCCGCCTTCGCCTGACCCAGCGGCAGCTCCACGGACAGCCCCGACGGGCGGCGGAAACGGATGAAGCCCGCGTCGCCCGGCATGACGGCACGGCCGCGGTCATTCAGCGCGGCGGCGGGCTGTTGGGGGATGCCGATGATCTGCACGTTGTCCGCGCAGGTGTTGCCGTCCGCGTCCAGCAACTCGCCCCGCAGCAGCAACGCCCCCAGCGCACCCTGCACGTCATCCGCCCGCGCCAGCGGCACGGTCGTCTCAGGGAAGAACACGGCCGAGCGCAACGCCCCGATCCGCGCAACCATCCCGCGCCGCAACCCTTCTTGCAGCGAATGACCCGCCAGCAGCGCCGCGCACAGAATCGCCGTCGTCAGCGCGAGCGTCGCGCCCAGTACCGCGTGCCGCGCCCCGTAAAACCTAACACTCCGCCTTATCCACGTCCTGAACATACTCCCCCGCTGTTAACGTCCGTTAGCGTACCCTGTTTTTTCCCTTTTGCCATTACTTCATTTCCCGAACTTACGGTCGAGCTCGCGGTAGGAGGTGAATATCATGGTGGGCTTGCCGCGCGGGCAGACGTAGGGCATCCGCGTGGCGGCGAGCGCGATGACAAGCGCCTCGGCCTCGGGCAGCGACAGCGCGCGCCCGATCCCCGTGGCGGCGCGGCACGCGGCCTTGGCGATCACCTCCTCGCGCCATTTCTCCGCGCCGCGCCGCACGCCCGCATGGTCGAGGTCGTGCGCGATGTTGCCGAGCAGCTCGCGGCAGGAGACATCGCCCAGCACGTTGGGCAGCGCCTCGACCACGAAATGGTCGTCACCGCCGAACGCGTCCACGCCGAAGCCCATCCCCTGCAACAGCGACAGGTGCTTGCGCAGACGCGCCGCGTCGGCGGGCGCGAGCTTCACGGTCTCGGGCAGGAGCAGGCGTTGCGAGTAGGAATCGCCCTTGCCTTGGTGTGCCATGAGCGACTCGAACAGCACGCGCTCACGCGCGGCGCGGGGGTCCACGGTGACGTACCCGCCGTCCGTCTCCAGCAGCGCGTAACCGCCCTCCAGTAGCCCGACCACCCGGCACCATTTCCACGGCGACGCCGCGTCCGCCGCGACGAACAGCGGCAGCCCCGCGCCGTCCGGCGCGGGCGCGGGTACGGGGGGAGGAGTTCGGAGTTCAGAGTTCGGAGTGTGGAGTTCGGAGTTCGGAGTTCGGAGTTCGGGGTTTGGAGTTTGTGGTGTTTTTGTTGTATCGATTTGAATCGATGCGTATCGATTTGAATCGACGACGATTGCCGGCGGCTCGCGGGGACGCTCGCCCTCCACAGTGCCATTCACTTGATCATTGGATATTCTCATGCCCCATTGGTCGCGGTCGCGCCAACAGGGTCCCTTGTGTTGGATATTGGATATTCCGGGGTGACCTCTGGTCACCCCCAACGCCTCGCGGACGGCGCGGATGATGGCCTCGCGAATGTCCGCAGGCTTGTGGAAGCGCACCTCGCGCTTGGTGGGGTGCACGTTCACGTCCACGCTGTCCGGCGGGATTTCGAGGAAGAGCAGCACGATGGGCTTGCGGTCGGACGCGAGCGGAGGGTAGGCCTCGCGCAGTGCGTAAGTGATGACGGGCGCGGTGGCGGGGCGGCCGTTGATGAAGATGTACTGCTCGCTGCGGTCGGTGCGCATCTGGCCGGGATGGCCCACGAAACCGTAAATGCGGATATGCCCCATGCACGTGTCCACGGGACACAGGTCCGCGCAGAAGTCCGTGCCGAACAAATCACGCACGCGCTCCTCCAGCGTCGCGCCGGGTGGGAGGCGCGTGAGCTCGCGGCCGTCCGACGTGAGGCTCATCCCGATGTCCGGGTGCGCGAGCGCATGAAGCGTGAAGACCGTGCGGATGTGCGCCTGTTCGGTCTGGTAGGCGCGGAGAAACTTGCGCCGCGCGGGGACGTTGAAGAAGAGGTCGCGCACCTCGACGGATGTGCCGGGCGGCACGCCCGCGTCGCGCACATCCTGAATGCTCCCGCCTACGACGGTCACCTCCGTCCCCGCGTCGTTCTCCTCGCGCCGCGTCTTGAGGATGAAGCGCGAGACCGACGCGATGGACGGGACGGCCTCGCCGCGGAACCCGAGCGTGGTGATGCGCTCGATGTCGTCCACGTCGCGGATCTTGCTGGTGGCCTGACGCTCGAGGCAGAGCAGCGCGTCGTCGCGCGTCATGCCGCAGCCGTTGTCGCGGATCTCGATAAGCTTGCGGCCTCCGGCGGTGACGGCGATATCGATGCGCGTGGCGCCCGCGTCAATCGCGTTTTCGAGGAGTTCCTTCACGACAGACGCGGGCCGCTCCACGACCTCCCCGGCCGCGATTTTGTTCGCGACCTGCACGGGCAACAAACGGATATGACCATCTTTCGGCATGGGCAACAGAATGAACATTTATTTGCGCCGCGTCAAGCGAATTTTTCTTACGGCGCTTACTGCCATTTGTACAGGCTCTTGGTGTCGGGCAGGAGGATCATGCGGGGGGATTGCAGGAAGGCGTTGAAGTCGGCGGCGGTGGGCGCGTGGGGTGGGGGGGTGAAGTAGGCGCTCTCGCCTTCCTTGCCTTGCCGCCAGAACATGAGGAAGGCGATTTCCAGCGCGGGGTCGGCGAAGGCTTTGCCGTAGTAGCCCGTGTAAAGTTTCTCGGGGATGGGGTCGTTGCGGTAGCCGACCTCGGTGAGCGCGGCGATCTTCTTGTGCTTCTTGGCGACGTCGGAGATGATGCCAAGCTTTTTTGCGGCGGCCTCGATGTTGCCTTGCTCGAAGTCCCAGTAGTCGTCGAAGCCGACGAGGTCAACGAACGCGTCGCCGGGGTAGCGCTCGAGGAACTCCTCCTCGGTGCTGAAACCGCAGTCGGGCGAGAAGGCGTAGAGCAGGTTGCGGACGTTCAGCTCGTCGCGCAGGTAGGTGACGGTGAAGCGCCACACCTGCTTGTACTCGTCGGGGGTGCAGTAGGGCTTGCCCCACCAGAACCAGCTGCCGTCGAACTCGTGGAACGGGCGGAAGATGACGGGCGAGAGCGTGCCGTCCGCGCCCTTGATTTTGCCGACGACCTCGGCGACCTTGCGTAACTTTTTCTGATACCACGCATGACGCTCGCCGCCGGGGAGGATGCTGCGGAAACAGGTGTGGTGGATGTCCTCGGGGAGGTCGCGCACGTTGAAGGACTTTTCGAGGAAGGGGTCGTTGAAGTGCCAGCAGAACACGTTGACCATGCCTTGGTCGTAGGCCTTCTGTGCGCGCTGGATGATCTGGGTCTCTTCCCAGTGGAACCATCCGCTCTCGTTGGTGTTGGCGGGGTGGGTGATGTGCATGAAGTCCGAACCCAGCACCGCGAGTTCCTTGCCCGTCGTCCACTGGATGTCCGACCCGTCCTTGCGCCCGGTGTAGGTGACGTGCGGGTCTTGCTGCCCGACCAGCGTCTTGCCTTGCTTCGAGAGCAGTTTCAGGTTGCCGAAGAGGAGCGCGGTCTCCGCCGTCGCGTTCGTGTCCACCAGATACTTCCGCAACGCATCCACCCGCGCGTCCTGCGCGGGCAGGGACATTGCCGTGGCGGTCAACAACAACATGGAAAATATGCGCCTCATTTTTTTCATCCTATTCGAGCGTAGGGTTCGCGGTGCCTCCGGCGAGTTGAGCCTCGCCGCCTTCGCGCTCGTACACGCCGTAGAACTGGCACACGGAGTCGAGCCATGTCACGATGCGGGCCATCTCGTCGGGGGTGAGCTTGACGTCGTGATGCCCGGCCTTGAGCAGGGGGTAGAGCTTGGAGGCCTTCGCGCCGAAGCGGCCGGGGAAGGTGCGGTAGAACTCGGCGGTGTTCCAGTTGTGGCCCGCGCCGTAGGTGGTGTAGCCGTAGGGCTGCGCGAGGCTGATGTAGGAGGTGAAGTACGGGGTGGGCTTGTTCATCCAGTTCTCGGCGGGCTGGGTGGCGATCTCGCGGTCGAGGCGCGGGGGGATTTTGTCGCCGATTTTGGCGGCCTTGGTTTTCTCGGCGTGGCAGCCGACGCAGTGTTTGTCGAGGACGGGCTGGACGAGGCGGGGGTAGCTGAAGGGGTTGGAGCCGTCGGGGCCGGGCGCGGGGACGGAGGGGGGGCGCTTGGCGGCGATGGTCGCGGCGGCGGGGGTCTGCTCGGGGGCGCCTGTCTTGGGTTCGTGGCAGCCGTGGCAGGAGAGGCGTTCGCCCGGCACGAGCGCGGTGGCGGAGCGCATGGACTGCACGGCGCACCCGTCGGCGTCGAGGGCCTGGAAGAATATCTCGACCCCGGCGGGGACGGTGAAGTGGGCGCTGCCGTCGGCCTCGACGGGGACGGTGCCGAGGACGATGCGGGCCATGTTGATGGAGTCGTGGCCTTCGGGAATCTGGATGCCGATGTTGTGCGTGACTTCGGCGGAGGCGACGGAGAGGGGGAACACTTGCCACACGCGCAGGGCCTTGATGGTGGTGCCTTCGGGCCATTTGAGGTTGCTCTTGTACACGTCGGCGATGGTGATGGTGCCTTCGCCTTTCGCGCCGTCGGCGAGGCGGAGGCGTTGCTCGGGGATGACGGGCGGGCGCGGCGTGGCGCGGAGGGGGGTGGGGTTGAGGCAGGCGATGGCGGGGTCGCGGTAGATGAGCTCTTTGTTGCCGAACGTGTCGATGAGGTAGAGGCCGAAGGCGTGGCGCGTGCCGGTGCCTTTGACCTCGACGGGCTCGTAGGCGCAGAGGAAGTAGGTCTCGCTGAGGGGCCATGCGGTGCCGTAGGTCTGCGTGCCGCCCTGGCTCTCGGGGAAGCCCGCGTCGGGGGTGAGGCGTTTGACGGGGGCCATGGCGTCGTCGTCCTCGATGCGCGGGTCGATGACGACGAGCGAGCCGAAGGCCTGCCCGTGGTGCGGCGAGGCGGTCGCGACGAAGCGGTGCGAGCCGGGGATCGGGCGCGGGTCGAGCTCCATGTCCGCGCGCTTGCCGCGGAAGGAGTAGTTGCCGTGGACGGGGCGCGGGTTGCGACCGTCGGGGGTGGTGAGCCATGGGTGGTGCGCGGTGCAGCCGTGGCGGTCGATGTAGTCCCAGCGCGTCCAGAGCAGCATCCCGTCGTGCGTCACGGTCGGCGACCACTCGTTGGTCTCGTGGAAGCTGAGGCAGCGGATGTCCGAGCCGTCGGGCATCATGTCGAAGAGCGTGAACGTCGGGCAGTGGCGGCCGCACCGCAGGTAGCCGCCGCGCCGCTCGGAGATGAACGCCACGCGCCCCGCCGGGGTGAAGCACGGCGAGAAGTCGTTGAACGTGCCGTCCGTCAGCTGCGTCAGCCCCGCGCCGTCCACGCCCACCGAGAAGAGGTGATAGCAGAACCCGCGCTCCCAATGGCCGTCCGCCTCGTGGTTCAGGTGCGAGATGTGCCGCCGCGAGCCGATGCCCTCCACGTAGGCGAACGCGACCGTCCTGCCGTCGTACGAGAGCGCGGGCGACAGCACCGAGCCGCCGTCGCCGCCCTGCGCGGCGCGTGTGCCGAACGCCAGCGGCTGCCCCTTCATGCGGCCGTTGGACACCTGCGAACCCGCCAGCACGTCACGCAGCGCGGGGCTTTTCCCGAACGGGTCGGACAGCGCGAACAGGCCGCCGCCCGAGCGTTGCTGTTGGCCGTAGAACTGATCACAGCAATGCTCCATGACCTTCCCGATGTCGCGCTTGATGAACAGCAATTCGTTGAAGTCGAGCAGCGGGTTCGCGAACGCGACACGGCGGCGCACCGCGAGCATCTGGTCGAACACCGCCCGCCGCGCCGCCACATTCTCGGGATTGATTTTTTCCGCGAGCGCACCCAGTGCCTTTACTTCGACCTGCTCCGCCGTCAGGGCAGGGGCATTGGGCAGCGCGAGAATATCCGCCAGCAACGCCTCCGTGCGGCGCAGCAAAATATCGAGCGGGTCGCGGTCATCTGCGGACACGAGCGCATCTGCGCAATACGCCTCCGGCGCGAACTTCGCGAACCGCGCCCTCTGCGTGAGGTCATACGTGAGCACCGCCCACTGCCTCTCCGCCTCCCCCTCCGGGTACGCCGCGCCCGACGGCAACGGCGACAGCCATTCCGACGCCGCAGATGCCGCGAACGCCCCTGCGCAAACCGACGATAAAATAATCGCAACAGCATTTTTCATAGATGCCTCCAAACATGTATTTCATAACGATATCACATTACGCAGAGGTGTTGCAATTATGAATTGGACCGACGGGGCGGTTTCTTTGGCGGCGAGCGGGGGATGAAGGTATTTTTCTTTTCCCCTGCGTCACCTATGTCCCCTGTGCATCTCTACCGCAGTCCTCCCGGTGCGCGGGGGTAGGGGATGACATCGCGGATGTTGTGCATCCCCGTGCAGAACTGCACGAGGCGCTCGAAGCCGAGGCCGAACCCTGCGTGCGGCACGCTGCCGTAGCGGCGCAGGTCGAGATAGTGCGCGTAGTCGGCGGGGTTCAGCCCGGCGGCGCGGAGGGTCGCCTCCAACACGTCAAGGCGTTCCTCGCGCTGGCTGCCGCCGATGATCTCGCCGACCTCGGGCAGCAGCACGTCCATCGCGGCGACGGTCCTGCCGTCGTCGTTGCGGCGCATATAGAACGCCTTGATCTCGGCAGGGTAGTCCGTCACGACGACGGGACATTTGAAATGCTCTTCGGCGAGGAACCGCTCATGCTCGGACTGCATATCCATACCCCATTGCACGGGGAACTCGAAGGGCTTGCCGGACTTCTGCAGCAGGGCGATCGCCTCGGTGTAGGTCACGCGGCTGAACGGCGCATCCGCGAGGCGTTCGAGGCGCGCAACAACGCCGGGCAGGACGCGCTGGTCGAAGAACACCAAATCCTCCGCGCCGTGCGCCAGCACGGCGCGGAACAGGTGACGCAAAAAATCCTCCGCGAGCGCGGCATCGTCGTCGAGGTCGGCGAACGCCATCTCGGGTTCGATCATCCAGAACTCGGAGAGGTGGCGGCGGGTGTTGGAGTTCTCGGCGCGGAACGTCGGGCCGAAGGTGTAGATGTCGCCCAGCGCACAGGCGTAGGTCTCGCCCTCGAGTTGTCCGCTGACGGTGAGCGAGGTTTTCGCGCCGAAGAAATCTTGCGCGTAATCCACCGTGCCGTCGGCGCGGCGCGGCAGGGGCTTGTCGGGGTCGAGCGTGGTGACTTGGAACATCGCGCCCGCGCCCTCGCAGTCGCTGGCGGTGATGATGGGCGTGTGCAGGTAGAGGAAACCGCGCGACTGAAAAAAGCGGTGAACCTCATGCGCCAGCAGGTTGCGGACACGCGCCACCGCGCCGAAGGTGTTGGTGCGCGCGCGCAGGTGGGGCAACTCGCGGAGGCGGTCGAAGTTGATTTTCTGCTTGCCCAGCGGGTAGTCCAGCGGGTCGGCCCAGCCCAGCACGGTCATGCGCTCGGCGCGGACTTCGACGGCCTGCCCGCTGCCCTCGGAGGCGACGAGCCGCCCTTCGGCGGTCACGGACGCGCCGGGGTGCAGGCGCAGGATTTCGGTTGCGTAGTTCGGGAGCGTGTCGGGCGCGATGACTTGGAGGTTGGCGAAGCACGAACCGTCATTCAACTCGATGAACGAGAACCCGCCCTTCGAGTCGCGGCGCGTGCGCACCCACCCGCAGACGGTCACGCTCGTATCACGCGGGGGACTGGCCAGCAGGTTTGAGATTCGAGTGCGTTTCATGGCGTTAGAGCTTCGATTTTTTGACAGGATTTACAGGATTTGTAGGATTAACAGGATTAGATTTTCTGCGCAACATCATCCTGTCAATCCTGTCTAAAAATAAGCCAGAGCTATTGCGCGAATTCCGCATAGCGAGATGCCCAGTAGGAGATGATGAGGTCCGCTCCGGCGCGGTCGAGCGCGGTCAGCGACTCGCGCACCATGCCGTGCAGGTCGCCCCACCCGCGCTCCGCTGTGGCGATCAGCATACTGTACTCGCCGCTCACGTTGTACGCCGCGACAGGCAGATCCGTGCGCTCGCGCAACTTCGCCAGCACGTCGAGGTAGAAGAGCGAGGGCTTGACCATGAGGATGTCCGCGCCCTCCTCCTCGTCGAGGTCGGACTCGCGCAACGCCGCCCGCAGGTTCGCATACGAGGCCTGATAGCCCTTGCGGTCGCCCGCCGAGGGCGAGGAGTTTTCCGCGTCGCGGAACGGCCCGTACATCGCGGACGCGAATTTCGTGGAGTACGCCATCAGCAGGGTCTGGTCGAAATCGTTCTCGTCCAGCGCATCGCGGATGGCCATGACCTGGCCGTCCATCATCGCGCTCGGCGCGACCACGTCTGCGCCCGCCTGCGCGTGTGAGAGCGCGGTCTTGGCGAGCAGTTCGCACGATGCGTCGTTGTCCACCTGCCCGTGACGGTCGAGCGGGCCGCAATGCCCGTGCGACGTGTACGCGCACAGGCACACGTCCGTCATCACGACGCACGACGGGAACGCGCGTTTCAGGACGGGGATGGCCTGCTGCACCGCGCCACGCGGGTCGAACGCCCCGCTCCCCGCCGCGTCCTTGTCCTGCTCCGTCTGCCCGAAGAGCAGCACCCCGCCGACGCCCTGCGCCGCCACAGGCGCGACCCATTCCTCCAGCCGATCCACGCTCACGCGGCACTGGCCGGGCATGGACGGAATCTCCTCCATCCGCCCCTTGCCCTCGACCACGAAAACGGGCCACACCAATTTGGATGCCGCAGGGAACGGCATATCCAGCAGACGGCGAATCTCAGGTGTCCGCCGCAAACGCCTCAAACGCACAGTGAGTTGCATAATGGCACTAGTGTAGTACACTCCCCGACAAAGGGCAAGAAGGCTTTTCGGCCAGCGCGGAAAAATATTCCGTGCGCCGACGGGTTGCGTCAACTAAAAACGACACCGGAAGTGTGATTGTCTTGACGGGATGGTGGTCGAGTGGGAGGGCGGTCACCATCCCGCTTGTGCCTGACGAAGGGGGGGCTTCTGGAGCTGCGCGAAGCGTCGGCTCGCGAAGTTCAACGGCATCGCCTCGGCGGAGTTCGTGCTGCGCCTGAAGGAGTGCGCGTTCAGGTTCAGCAACAAGGGGCAGGATTTGTTTGACATCCTGTGCAAAAATGTGTTACAATTTTAATCCTTATCTGGGCAAGAGCCATAATAGGTTGCTGGTAAGCAGAAATCGCTATCACTTATTACTTGTCACCTTTTACCTATTACTTATCACCTATTACCTATTACTTTCTCTCTGCGTCTCCACGCCTCTGCGCGAGAAAAAAACGCCAGCCCTGCTTTTTCCCCTTGCAATGTGGATAGGGAAAGGGTAACGTTTATTTCATCTTTTCGGGGCGGCGGGTGCTGTTCCGGGGGACTGGTTCTTTGACCGTCACGGGCAGTTCCCGTGACACCTTGCCGCGAAGGTCACACTTCCTTCGCAAATTTGTTTTGTACTTTTGTGCAAAACATCTGACTGAAAACGCTCAAACTTGTGGGCAATGTGGAACACACTTATCCGCAAGAGTTTTTAATCCGAAGTGTAGAGTATGGGGTACGTCCTTTTTTTTAGGCGTATCGCTGAAATATATGCAGTGTTTCGGATTGGCATTTGAGCGTGCCTCAGTTGGGCATTGTTAAAAAATCAGAGGTGCGTCTTTCCATGCCCATGAAATAGGGAAAACGACCTTGTAAAATGAATTGGGCAAGAAGGGGAAAGTTCAATGAACAGACACACAAGAATAGTCGTGAAGATGATGGGAGTAATGTTCTCATACACGGTGAACGCCGTGACACTCGGCGCAATGATGCTCGTTTTAGCGGGAGGTTGCGGATTCACTGACAATATGGTTTACAGTGTAAACACAAAAAAGGATTATCGAGAAATCAAGAAATATAACCAGCAAAAAATAACGGAGTGGAATGAGTCCAATAAGCAGGAACAGGACAGTAAAGATTTATCTGAAATTATGCGTCAATATCTTTATACAAAACACGTGGAAAATTTTGGAATCTGGAAGGAGGCCGCAGAGAAAGGTGTACCCGAGGGACAAATCCTACTGGGCTGGTGCTGTTTTTGTGGGGTCGGTGTTAAGCAAGATATGGCTGTGGGGGTAAGTTGGATTCATAAAGCCGCTGAAAAAGGACATCCTGATGCGCAAGTTGATCTTGCCGGCTACTATCTAACTGGAAACGGTGTTCCCGAAAGCAGAGAAGAGGCGGTAAAATGGTATAAGAAAGCCGCTCAACAAGGCAATAAGGATGCGCGACGGATGATACTTGAACTCTTGGGAGAGTCTGAGTCTTTAGAGAAACTTGACACGTCTAAATCAAAACTGGTTGGTAAATGGCAAGCCCAAAATGGTTCAGCCCCAAGGGGTTTTCCTGATAATCTTGAGTTATTTAAAGATGGGACAGGAATATGTGATAAGGCGAATATCTCGTGGGACGTGAAAGAAAAACGCTTTGTCATTTCCTCAGCATTACAGGCGAGCGCATTTAATTATGGGATGCAGGGGAACACATTGTTCCTTATTGATGATGATGGCAAGCGTGTAGCGTATGAAAAAAAATAAACCTTCAAACATAATCTTGCCGGGGTTCTGTAGAGACAAGGCATGCCTTGCCTCTACAATTTTCGGCGGCGGTTTCGGAGAAACCTTCCTCCCATTGATGGTAGGCTTTCAATCTGCAAACATGAGATGCCGCTAACACAGGGCGCTGCCCTGCGCTGTGATACGGAAGGGCTTCGCCCTTCGTGGTTCACAGGGGTGAAGGCACAGAGATGTAGAGACGGATGATTATCCGTCTCCACGTGTCATTGCATTGCTTTTGGAGACGGATAATCATCCGTCTCTACGCCTGTGTTGGGCGTTGCCCTACGTTGGGATGTGGTAGATTTGCCAAGGCTGAAAGCCCTCGGGAATATCCAATATTCCGTGTTGAATATTGGATATTCCCGACCTCCCCGTAGAGACGGATGATTATCCGTCTCCACGTGTCATTGCCCCGAAGCGCATTTCACTTGGGCGTTGGATTTTCCCCAAGGCCAAAGGCCTTGCGCATGATGCCGCGTGTTTATCAGCAAGGCTTGACATCCGGTACGGGAATGTGCTAAACATTTTAATCATTGCCTTGGCGTATGCCATGGTGTAAAAAAGGAGGAATCGATGAAAAAATGTGTGTTGCTCGCCGCCACACTGACCGCGCTGTCCGCAGTCGCGGAACCGGTGACGCATGACGACGTCGCGCTGAAACAGGCGCAGAAACTCAAAGACCTGAAATGGGGGATGTTCATCTGCTGGTCGTTCAGCACGTTCTCGGGCAAGGAGTGGACGCCGGGCATCGGCGACATCTCGTTCTTCCGGGCCACGGGCGTGGACACCGACCAGTGGGCGCAGACCGCGAAGGAGGCGGGCATGGGCTACATCCTGTTCCTCGCAAAACACCACGACGGGTTCTGCCTCTGGGACACCGCCACCACCGACCGCAAGGTCACCAACGCGCCGCTGGGCAAGGACGTGCTGGCGCTGCTCCGCGCGTCATGCGAGAAGCACGGCATCAAGCTCGCGCTCTATTTCTCCGAGGGCGACTGGACATGGCCGGGCGCGAAAGACGGCGCGGGCGGCGGCTCGGGAAAGGACGCGGACAAGGAGCGCGCGCAGCTCACCGAGCTGCTCACCAACTACGGCCCCATCGAGTATATGTGGGTTGACCACGCGCTCGGGCCGGGCGGGCTGTCGCATCAGGAGGTGCTGGCGCTCGGGCGCAAGCTCCAGCCGTCGTGCTTCATCGGCTTCAACCACGGCGATCAGGAGAACACCTACATCCGCATCGGCGAGCTCGGCAACCCCGGCGCGTTGGACGACAAGGCGGCGGCGGGCCCTTACGCCCAAGGCGGCGGCAAGCACTACCTCGTGGCGGAGTTCACCTACCCCATCCTGCCCCCGCACGACGGCGGCGCGATGTGGTTCTACTCGCTCCCCAAGCACGACAACCTCTGCTCGCCGCCCGAGCTGCTGTACGAGGACTACAAGGGCGCGGTGAAGTTCGGCAACATCTTCTCCATCGACGTCGGCCCCGGCTACGACGGCAAGCTCCGCGACATCGAGCTTTAAGATATCGCCCCGGACTATTTCTATGTTTGCTTGCCCAGCAAGCATATCGCTCAGTATCGGCAGCAGCCGCGCGTCAAGCTCAACCGCCGTGACACGCCCGGCCGCTCTGCAAATCTCCGCCGTCAGCGCACCGATTCCCGGCCCGACCTCGAGCACGCCGCATGTTTTGTCAATGCCTGAAAGCCTGACTATCTTCTCAGGGATGTTAGCATCGATAAGGAAGTTTTGCCCTTTCGCCTTTGAAGTTTTGAAATCATATGCGGCGAGCAACTCCCTGACCGCAGCTGCTCCGCCGGGATAAGGCGGCAAGCTCATGTTGAACTCCTGTTGTCATAATTCTTCAGCGCCTAATTCGAGGCGAAGCACAGTAATAGCTTTAATTACACATTCTAATTGCAGAAACATCGTCGGAATTGCTTGAAATCATCGCCGCTGTGTGATATAGTTGCACATAGTTGTTGCTTTTTTGCATCATAAAGACCAACAGGGCATCCGAATAATACGATTTCATTGCGGAAAATGCGTTCGCTGCCAGCGAGTTCCGGGAGCCTTGTATAGGCAGAAGAAAGAATAAACAGATCGGAGAATGATTATGTCACTAAACTCATATAACGACATAAACGAGATGCACATCGACGTACTCAGGGAAATCGCCAATATCGGCTCCGGCAACGCGGCGTCTTCACTGTCGAAGATGCTCGGGCACAAAGTCGATATCTCCATCCCAGGCATCAGCATCAAGGGATTCAACGAAACTTATGAAGCTCTCGGCGGCGCGGAGGCGGTAATGGTCGGGGCGCTTCTGATGCTCACCGGTAGCATCAGCGGAATGATGATGTTCCTTCTTCCTATAGATATCACCTGCGATATGGTCAACATGCTGATGTATACAGACATAAAAAGCCATGAAGAAATCGACGAAATGGGTTTTTCGGCCATTAGCGAAGTGTCAAACATTATGTCCGCATCATTCGTAAGCGCGAT
>Ga0082212_10007610_pt1 | contig 14276 bp, 8 predicted proteins | sample TergutNt197P3_FD_71548 | JGI IMG/M metagenome (GOLD analysis project Ga0082212, IMG submission 71548) | Neocapritermes taracua P3 segment gut microbial communities from Petit-Saut dam, French Guiana - Nt197 P3 | ecosystem: Host-associated > Arthropoda: Insects > Digestive system > Gut ... | reverse complement strand
TTCCATTGCCGGATGCGATCGGTACACGGGTTTCCTCCCCAACACCGCCGTTTTTTCCCCGCCGCGTGCGGGCAGGTGCCTGCGGGTTGCTCAACAATTGGCCGGAAGTTTGCGGCATCCACTGTTGCATCTGCAGCTCGTACATCTGTCTTTGGTGCGCCTGTTCCTGCTGCTCCAACTTTTCGTCGGAGCGGGCTTTCCATTCCCTGCCCCATCCGACCACGTCCAATCTGGCGAAAAGCAGGGCGCAGGCCAGGCAAATCAGCACCAGCGCTACCATACCGCCCGTGGTTCCCAAAAATGTCCAGGACACCCAGCCCAGCAGCATTCCCAAAGCTCCGCCGAAAGTATGGTGCTGGGCACAGAGCTGATAGCATGCGCCCAGCATCGTTCCAAAGTTCTCCGGTTCAGCCAGCAAAAGACTCTTATTATAGCGTACCACATGGTCCATAAAAGGGTGTTCGCTCACCTTGCTCAGCAGGTTGATGATTGCAAGCAGGCACAAATATAGGAGCAGCAACAAAAAGAGGCTTCGTACGGGCATGCTTCGTCTGGTCGAGAAGCAGGACAGCACGCCGCCCCATATGAGAAAGACCGGAATTCCATAGCAGCCGATGCCGCCCAGTCCATGCAGCGCATCCCTTACCAGATCGAAAGCGGCTCCCCGAAACCCGGCTAATGTGGACAGCAATCCCAACACGCCCAGCGCAATCAAGACAATCCCCGTCATGCTGCGCAGCATGAGAGATTCGGATGAGTATTCTCGCGTAATTTTCCTCTTTACGCTTGTTCGCCGCTGCATGCCAAACCTCCTGGATGCTGATGATCCGCCCGTTACTTCATTAGCCGAATGGAGTGGAGAACGCCGTTTTTACCTGCGTGTAAGCGGAGTTGATAATCGCCAAAGGTATAAAAATCGCTTTCTCCCGGCGGTATCCCGTAATCGTACGCCAAATCCTCGTCAAAGAGAGACCGCTGATCCGGCTCTCCCAGGATTTCCAGCCAGCGTTCCCGGGTGGTTTCTCCGGCTTGTATGCCGTACAGGTTAGCCCGGGTGCTTTGCAAACCTTCTACTACTGAATGCGCGTACCCGGCGCCAAGGGAGTCGGACAGCACAAGTACTTGCCGGAACATGGGCGCTTCCAGCTGATAATACTTACCGGCCGGAAACTGATCCGGTACACGCAGCAAACGGTACTTCTCCACCACCTGGGGCATGAGATCGCCAATGGCTACGGGGATATGCGGAAGCTTCCCGCTTTCAGCCATCCGCCGGATTCGTTCTCCGGCCTCGGCGTCTGTGAGGCTTTCCGGCTTCACGCCGAGTCGACTTGCCATGCCGTCCCAATTGATATATTCAGCCAGCTCTTCATAATAGAATTGAGCCGCGCCGGCATAACCGCTCACCAAAAAAAATTGATCGGAGGGGTAGTAGAATATCAAGCCGTCTTCATCCATGGCAAAATTTCGGATGGGAAGCGGCGATAAATCGCTGTGCTCCAGGTAGCCGGACAACTCATCCCCTAAGGAGCTGTCTAAGCGTTCCTCCATAAAAGCGGCGGCGCTCTCCACATCATTCAGCAGATCATTTAGCAGGATGGGATTGCCGGTTTGCAAATCGTAGCATAGCGCCGTGGTGACTTGGCCTTCCCGGCCGTGGGGCAGCTGGCCTTTCGCGTTCAGAGTGACGGACAGAACGTCGTTTTTTATAAAAGCCTGATAATCCACCAGCAATCCCCAGCCGCCTTCCTTCAACAGGCTCAAGGTGACCAGGTGCTTGGTGATATCACCGCGTAGGATGATATCATCGTTGATAGCCTGCTGAAGCGTCCCATCTGCCAATCCGTCCAATTGAGGATAGATAACCTTGTTTGGCCCAATGATCGTGCTGATCTCCTTTAAGGCCGGTGAGGCGGCGGAAGCGGTTAACGCTGTCCAAAAGCATAGGGCCAGCATCCCACAGAGGAATCCCACCCTAAATAGACGCAACCGGCGCATCATCCCTTCCCCCTCTCTCCTACGGTGGAAATAGTATACTGCAAAACAGGAATTGTTGCAAGTTTGTTACAATAAAGGACAAAATTTTACAAGTTGTATGATTTTGCGAAAGCGGATCCTCCTAAGCGTACGCCATCGCGATGATACCTTATGTATCCTGCCGGTGGAAGAAGCAATGGCAACTGCGCTCCGTTTCCGCCCCTTATGGATGGCAAGCTGCGTTTTTCGCTTCGGGTATTTTAGCCGCAATGCCTTCGCGGTGAAATCGTACGGCACGCAAAAGCGATTATGGAAATATATGCCGGGTTTTTACAGAAATTGTATATAAAAAATTGCTGAATTCGATAATTTTAATATTCACGCATATGCTTACTGTTTCGGCATACATTGTTCGGCCGTTGTTGCGAACGATCAATATATTTAGAACTTATAAGTTGTTTGTGCGCGAAGAGGCCAACATGGAGGTCGTTGCGCTTTCATATAAGAATGCGCAATTATATTCTATTGCATGATGGAGAAAAGTATAGTATAATCATTCTATTGTTCCGAAAAAAGGAGGAAATTTTGTGAAGAGATACAGCGAGGATATAAAAAAGCAAGCGCTTGAGAGTATGAAGGCTATCGGCGTGAAACGGACGGGCGAGGAGATGGGCTTGTCCATCCAGACGTTGTATAAATGGCGCAATGACGTCAAAAGGTTGGGGGGAAGGCCCGCCTCCACTGGAAAATCCGCCGAATTGCTTCGGGTTTTGAAAGAGGATAATACGCAAGAAGAGAAAATCAGACAGTTGGAAATTGAGAACGCCAAACTGCGGCAAACCATCGTCCGTATGAAGAAGGCCTTTATCGAGATGATAGAGTAGAATCGTCATCCTTTCTCCATCGTAGCGAGGTTTCAGTCCGGGTTGCGCGGAAGCTAAAACAGACGGAGTTGTTCCGGCTTTCGGGGCGTTTTGCGCTCCACGACGATACCGTACTCTGCCATGTTTTTGAATTCCCGGACAAACAGAGGGTCTCCATCCAATGCGGTTACAATCAGTTCGTCTTGCGCCCGGGTCATGCCCACGAAGAAGAGCCTGCGCTCTTCTTCTGTTTTTTGAATATCCACCGCGGAGTCCGACAGCGGAAATCCATCAGCGCATAAGAATACAACGGGAAACTCCAACCCTTTAGAGCCGTGTACCGTCATCAACCGTACCGCGTCCGTGGCATAGGGGCCAGAGCATCGGCGCAAGTCCCCTTCTTCGCCCAGACGCAGGGTTTGCAAAAAGGAGTCCATGCTCTGGTGAAAAACAGACGCATTCAGAAGATGTTCCATCGGGATGTTTTTTCCGTGAATCTCTACCCAGCGCTGAAGAAGTTTGCGGGGCTTCTCTTTTTTGATTTTTGCCGTAAAAGCTTCCCAATGTTCGAGCCATGGGGAAAGAACCGCAATCGCATCCCATGAGGCCAGCGCTTCACGGAGAGCGTCCAACTTGAGGTCACCGCTTTCCGCCAACAAAACTTTAACGCGCTGGATGAGCGGTATGGGTATACGGTAAGAAAACCGCAGGCAGTTTTCCAAGGAGGTTTCCTCCTTTGGATCGAGCAAAAAACGAAAAAAGCCGAGGGCGCCCGCCACCTCCGGGTTTGACAGGGTGTCGTCGCGGCCATAGACAACGCAGGGAATGCTTTCGTGCCGCAGACATTCTTCCATCTGCTCCATTTGCCGGCGGGCCCGGCACAGCACCGCAATATCCGAGAAGGAACGCAGGGTATGTCTTTCCGGACCGACCCCGCGTACGCTGAACATCTCTACGCCGCCCACCATATCAAGGATGGACTTGGCAATCCATACAGCTTCTTCAAAGGGATTTTTTGCCCGCATTAAGCGTACGGCGGCTCCGGCAGGCCGGTTGGCGGTGAGTGGGCGCGGCATGCCGGGGTTATGATCGATGATTGAGCGAGCGCAGGCGAGAATGGCCGGCGTTGAACGATAGTTTTGCCGCAGGCTGATAAACCTCGCCGCCGGCCATTCCGCTCTCAACCGGTCAAAGCACTGTGCATCGGCGCCCCGAAAGCCATAGATTGACTGATCTGGATCTCCGATCACGAAAAGGGTTTCGCTCCGCTGACTCCAATGGCGGATCAAGCGGTGCTGTATCGGGTTAATATCCTGATACTCGTCCACCAGAAGATGGGTAAACATCTTTTTCTCTGAGATGTCCAATGCCAAAGCGTCCAGCATAACATCGTCCAAATCACGGATACGCAGGTTTTGCAAATGCGTGCAGTATGCTTCATACAGAAGCCGGTCCTGTTCATCCAAGAGAGGCGATACGCCGTTTTTAAATGAGGAAATCATACGCAGGCAATCCAGCGGTTTCCGATGGAGCCGGCAATTCTCCAGATATTCCTCCACCGTTCTCAATGCCTCCGCTTCCCCGATTAAGGCTTTGGGCTCCAAAAGACGCAGACATATGGCATGAAAAGTGCCTATCGTCAAGCCTCTCATGACTTTTTTGCCACCAAAGCGCGCCTGGATCCGCTTACGAATCTCTTCGGCGGCTTGGTTTGTAAAGGTGACGGCGGTAATGGTATCGGCAGGAACTCCTTGCCGCTCTATTAACCAGATGATGCGCTCTACCATCGTCCGTGTCTTGCCTGTGCCTGGTCCGGCCACTACCGCGGTGACCGCGCCTGGGGAAGTGATCGATTGTTCCTGTTCCTCATTGAAGGTTGCCGGGGGAGCGGATACATGGCTTTCCGACCCGCCCTGTTGACCTGCAGGATCGGAGGGCCCATCCACTTTTGGCTTTATGGACGCCTCCTTGCGTGAGCGACGCTGAACACCCTGCGCCTCCAAGAGGGATAGCTGCCCGCCCATCCTCTCCAGTTCATCCGGAGCAAACAGTGAGATAACGCCGTATTCTCCGTCATATCCGCCCAGCAAATGCACCTTGCCGCTGCGCAGGCGGCGGATCCCCTCCCCGATTGCGCGACCGGCAGCCGTTTCAATGGTTTCTATGGGCAGTTCGCGCAGGATGGAAAATTCGGTGCCCAAGGTTCGGAGCATGTTGAAATAAGCCGCCTGGGTTCGCTTGCTGGCAACGGACGCGGCGGTGGAAGCCGCTATGACTTCCGGCAGGGGGATCAAACTTTCAAAAAATTGCGCTGCCGGCACTGAGATGTCCGGAGACCGATCCGCCAGTTCCTCCACCCTGTGAAGTACGCCTATGGTGACCTTCTTGCCGCAGACCGGGCAGTTTCCGCCCAGTCGCATTGTTTCTTCGGGTTCCAGCCGCTGACTGCATGCCCGATGCCCGTCCAGATGATACTTCCCTTCTTCGGGATAGAACTCCAAGGTGCCCAAAAACCCCTCGCCGTTTTGGATGGCTCGCGAAATATGCGGGTAAGAGTAGGGCACGTCCAGCAAATTCGCCTCGCGCCCCAGCTTCCCAGGAGAATGTGCGTCGGAATTGGACACAAGCGTTATCGAATCCAGCATGGAAACCCTGCGGTTCATAGGCGGATCAGAGGAAAGCCCCGTTTCAGCCGCGCGGACAAAGGGCGTCATGTCCCCATAGCACTCTTCCAGCGTATCAAAGCCTGAAAAAGCGCCGAAAAGCGAGAAATGAGGCGTCCAAATATGAGCCGGTATGTAGACGGCCTGTGGACAGGTATCCAATGTGATCTCCAAAAGGTCCCTGCTGTCCAGCCCAAGGATAGGCCGTCCGTCGGAGTGGAGATTTCCGATTGCTTCCAGCTTGTGGGACAGCCTTTCAGCGTCTTCCAGGCTGGGCAGCAGGATCAGATGATGGACCTTGCGGGTTTTTCCGTTTTTTTTGTAAATGGTGCTGATTTCACCGGAGATCAGGAAGCGGGGAGCGGAACAAACCGTGGATGGATGAATGGAATGCTGGGAGGGGAGCATTACTTCCGCGGGGATACGGAATTCCTGCCGAAGCGTGTATAGCCCGTCTTCGGCGGGTACGAGTGTTTCCGCCAACTCCTTTCGCCAGGCGGGATGGGTAAAGTCCCCTGTGCCCACCAGTCCGATCCCCTTGTAGCGGGCCCATAAATCAAGATGACCGGCATCGCAGTCCCGGCTTGTTGCCCGTGAGTACTTGGAGTGGATGTGCAAGTCGGCAATTATCATGGGGGCACCCGCCTTACGTCTTCTTTGTGTTGTGTACGGACAATGTGTTGCGTACGGACAATCAATCCATTCCTTTTGATTCTAAAAAGCCGTTCATTTTTTGTCAAGAAACAAATACGCGGCGGTTTTTCGGAATTTCAAAGAACCTTTTTTCCTTGACAAGGAGAAAGGCTTTCGATACGATGTCAAAACCGCGAGTAATATGAAGAACTGCTGATTGACGATAGACCGGAAGGAGGTATGCGATGGGGCGCCTGGTGGATCCTTGGAAGGTTGTGGAAGAAGGTTTGGACGAAAAGGAAAACCTCATTTTGGAAAGCCTTACCTCCATTGGTAACGGGTACATGGGCATGCGCGGTAATTTTGAGGAAGATTTCAGCGGGGACACGTATCTGGGTACATATATCGGCGGTATATGGTTTCCGGATAAAACCCGTGTAGGCTGGTGGAAAAACGGCTATCCCGAGTATTTTGGCAAGGTGGTCAACGCCGTGCGGCTGATGGGTATTCATGTGGAAATAGACGGTGTTCCGTTGGATCTGCATCATGCTTCCGTCCAGAATTTTTATCGGGAACTCGATTTGCGAACGGGTATATTTTCTCGCCGGTTCACGGTGCAAATGCCCAAGGGGCTTGTATTTGTCCGGGCGGAGCGGTTTGTATCCCTGCCTCAAAAGGAGTTGCTGGCGATTTCTTATGCCGTCACGCCTCACTTTGACGGTCAAATTGTGATGAAACCGTATCTGGACGCCCATGTAACAAACCGGGACAGCAATTATGACGAAACATTCTGGGACATGCTGGCTGAGGAGGAAAATGAAGATTCACTCGCATTGCTGACCCGAACAAAAGAGAACCTCTTCGGTACGCCGCGCTTCGCCGTAGGAGCGGCCATGAGTTGCTGGGCGAACGGGCTGGAGTTGGAGAGGCGAACGCTCCGAAGCGGCTATGTTGAGGCGGTATATAAGGGGACCATGCGGGCGGAAGAAACGGCAATTCTTGAAAAGTATGCGCTGTGCTTTACCAGCCGTGATCATGAGGAAAAAAACCTCGTCACCCTTGCCATGCGAGCGGCGTCCCGGGCGCGGGAGGTGAGGTACGAAAAGCTGCGGGCGGAGCATGGGGGAGCCTGGGAGGACCGGTGGGCGGCTTGTGACGTTGAAATCGGCGGGGATGACGCCGCACAGCAGGGTATCCGGTTTAGCTTGTTCCATCTTCAAGGAACGTATACCGGCGAGGACGAACGCCTCAACATCGGGCCCAAAGGTTTTACCGGCGAGAAGTATGGCGGCGCCGCTTACTGGGACACGGAAGCCTATTGCTTGCCTTTCTATTTGGCGGTGGCCGGTCAAGATGTGGCCAGACAGCTATTGCGGTACCGGTATTTACAGTTGGACGGCGCTTATGAGAACGCCAGGCGGCAGGGCCTTCGCGGGGCACTTTTTCCTATGGTGACTTTTACAGGTATTGAGTGCCACAACGAATGGGAAATCACTTTTGAGGAGATTCACCGCAACGGCGCGATCGCTCATGCGATCTTTTACTATACCACATATACCGGCGATCAAGAGTATATCTTGCGGGAAGGCTTGGACGTTCTCTGCGGCGTGGCCAGGTTCTATACGGATCGGGTCCATTTTTGCAAACGCAGACAGCAGTATATGATCCACGGGGTAACCGGTCCCAATGAGTATGAAAATAACGTGAACAACAACTGGTACACCAACCGGATAGCAGCCTGGAGCATCGAGATGTTCTGTACGGCGGCCGGGCAGGCGCCGGCGGAGCGAAGAGCGCTGCTGGGCGTTACGGAGGAAGAACTCAGCCATATGCGGGATGTGGCGTCACGCATGTATGAGCCTAAGGATGAAGGCCAGGGCGTCTTCGTACAGCATGATACCTTTATGGATAAGGAATTGCTGCCCGCGGACCGAATTCCGGAGGCGGAGCGCCCTATAAACCAGCATTGGTCCTGGGATAAAATTCTCCGTTCCTGCTTTATCAAGCAGGCTGACGTGCTGCAGGGGCTGTACTTCCTGGGGCACCTGTACAGCAAAGATGTAAAAAAACAGAATTTTGACTTTTACGAACCCATGACCGTCCATGAAAGCAGCTTATCCCCCTGCGTGCATAGCATTTTAGCCGCGGAAATCGGCTATCGGGACAAGGCGGTGGAAATGTACCGGCGCAACGCCCGCCTGGACTTGGACAATATGAACAATGACACTGGCGACGGCTTGCATATCACCAGCATGGCAGGCAGTTGGCTTTCCATTGCGCATGGTTTTGCGGGCATGCGTACTGTGGGCGGACTTTCCCTGGCGCCCTTCCTGCCGGACGCATGGCGGTGCTATGCCTTTCAATTCCGCTACCGGGGCAGGCTTATTCGCTTGCAGGTCGTCGATTCCAGGGCTACAGTCGTATTGCTGGAGGGCCTACCGCTTTCCATGTCCTTATGTGGTATAAAGCGGGAGCTGAAAACAGAAATTTCGCATACGCTTACAGAATAAGTGAGCTGCGATGATTGTGAGGGAATAGTCGATGAGAAAAATTGTTATTGTGGGCGGAGTGGCTGGCGGCGCTACTGCGGCGGCGCGCCTTCGCAGGTTGGACGAACACGCCGAAATCATCATGTTTGAGCAGGGGGAGTATATCTCCTTTGCCAACTGCGGCTTGCCCTATCATATCGGAGGAGAGATAGCCGACCGGGAAGATTTGCTTTTGCAGACACCCGAGCTTTTTAACCGACGTTTTCGTGTGGATGTGCGGGTACAGAGCGAGGTGGCGTCCATTGATCGAGCCGCCAAAACGGTGAGAGTGAAAAGCGTTCAAACCGGTGACGTGTATGTTGAAGCATACGATCAATTGATTCTATCGCCCGGAGGCGTCCCGATTAAGCCACCAATCGAAGGGATCAACGCAGAGCGAGTGTTTACGCTGCGTAATATTGCCGACGTCGACCTCATGAAAGCGTTTTTATTCAAGCACCAGCCGAATAGCGCAGCAGTCGTAGGCGGTGGTTTCATAGGGGTCGAAATGGCTGAAAATTTGAAACGCATTGGCTTGGACGTAAGCATGATCGAGCTGTCAGACCAAGTAATAGCGCCTCTCGATAGAGAGATGGCGTCAGAGTTGCATCAGCATATGCGGCAACACGGCGTTTCGCTATATCTGAATAATGGTTTGCGAAGCATTGGCGAGCGCGGCGACGGCTTGACCGTTGTTCTGCAGGACGGCACGTTGGAAACGGACATGCTTTTTCTGGCTATCGGCGTAAAGCCGGAGAGCCGGCTCGCCAAGGATGCCGGGCTGGAGGTTAATCAGGGTGGCGGCATTGTCGTTGATCGGCATATGCGCACTTCCGATCCGAATATATACGCCATTGGGGACGCGGTGGAAGTGGCTGATTTTGTTACGGGGCAACCCGCAATGATTCCGCTTGCCGGCCCGGCGAATAAGCAAGCCAGGGTCGCCGCCGATCATATCTGCGGTATATTTTCTGAATATGCGGGCACGCAGGGGTCGGCAATCATTAAAGTTTTTGATATGACGGCGGCATCAACCGGTGTGAATGAAAAAACCGCGAAGCGCCTTTCGCTGGATTATGACAAGGTGTTCCTTTGGCTTTCCAGTCACGCTGGGTATTACCCGGGTTCAAAGCCCATGTCCATGAAGGTGATTTTTGAAAGAACGAGCGGTAAAATTCTTGGAGCGCAGGTCGTCGGTTTCGACGGCGTAGACAAGCGCTGTGATGTGCTGGCAACGGCAATCCGCGCGGGCATGACGGCTCATGACCTGGTTCGGCTGGAACTGTGCTACGCGCCGCCGTATTCTTCAGCGAAGGACCCGGTTAACATGGCCGGATGCGTAATCGAAAATGTACTGACCGGTAAGGTGAAGAGCTTCCACTGGCATGAGGTGGACGCCCTGCCCCGCGACGGCAGCGTTATTCTGTTGGATGTGCGCAGCCCGGAAGAGTTTGCGCAGGGCCGTATAGATGGCTTTACCAACATCCCGTTGGATTCCTTGAGGGAACGCATGGGAGAGTTGGATCCTTCCAAGCCTGTTTATGTGCACTGTCACAGCGGCGTACGCAGCTACGCCGCCGCCAGGGTTTTAGTTCAAAACAGATTTGACGTTTATAACCTCAGCGGCGGATACCGGTTATTCCGCGCAGCTTACGCATCATGAATGCTTTGTTGAGCGCGCATAACCCCCTTTCTTCATCGGAGGTGGCGTGATGATTGCACTGGCGAGCGACCACGTTGGCGTCGAGCTAAAGACGCAGGTCATGGCGTACCTGGATGAGCACGGCTTGTCTTATCGTGATTATGGCGTATACGCCGCCGAACGATGCGATTATCCAGTGTATGCGCTTCGGGCTGCCCGGGCGGTAGCGTCAGGAGAGTGCGGGCGGGGGTTGTTGTTTTGCGGAACCGGCGTTGGCATATCGCTGGCAGCCAACAAAGTAAGGGGCATCCGTTGTGTGGTGTGCAGCGATCCATATTCCGCGCGGCTTTCACGCGAGCATAACGACACCAACATGCTGGCGCTGGGCAGCCGTGTTGTAGGCAAGGATCTGGCGCTTATGATTATAGAGGGTTGGCTGGCGGGTATTTTTGAAGGCGGGCGGCACTTGCGCCGTGTGGAACAGATTGCGGAGATAGAACGCACTGGGGGAATTGCTGATGAGTCATTGTGAAGAGCAACGTCCCGGACACGTCTGAAACCAGGCGAGCTGTTCACTCCTGGTCCTCCCGGTTTGAAGGCTTATTCGATGACCATCCTGCCTGCTTAATAACAACAGACTTGCATGGGCACGGAGATACTGAACACAGGCGCTTCCGGACTGTTCCAGCATGACAGCGATGTATGTATACACAACGAGAAACGCTTGCTTACTATGATAGGGCTATGATTATGCAAACGCCTCAGGCGTGGATGGGCGGTGAGTGATGCGTAAAGGCATCGACGTGCTCGGGTTGGATATCGGCGGTACAAATATCCGAATCGGCCTTGTAGACAGCGAAGCCCGATTAAGCCATTTTGAGATCGGCGCGAGCCAGCAGGTGTTCGGCAGTGGCGCCGTATACGGCTTAATAAGCTTTATTCGGGATTATCTCAGCCGTGTAACTGACGGGCGCTTGCCAGCCGGGATCGCGCTGGGCTTTCCTTCGTCTGTGAGCAAGGACCGGCGCACCTTGCTTTCCACACCCAATATTGCCGGCCTGGACGGTTTGGCGATTGCCGATACTCTTGAATCCAGCTTGAGTGCGCCTGTTTTTGTGGATCGTGACGTAAATATGCTGTTTTACTACGATAAGCGACGTTATAAAATTCCGGACCCGGGCATTGTGCTGGGGTTTTATATCGGAACCGGTTTTGGCAACGTTATTGCGATCGACGGAAAGATTCTTATTGGAAAAAATGGCGTTGCCGGAGAACTGGGCCATATACCCATGCGGGCGGAACACGAGATATGCGGTTGCGGCAATGAAGGATGTGCGGAGCTGTTCGCGTCAGGGATTCGGCTGCAGGCGCTCTCCGCGAGGTGCTTCCCGGGTACCGACATCAGTGATATATTTGCCCGGCACTGGAATTCGCCCCGGGTTGATGAGTACCTGGAGGATCTGTCACTCCCCATCGCCGCTGAGATTACGATCCTTGATCCGGAATGCATACTTATTGGCGGCGGCGTAGTGCAGATGCGGGGATTCCCCGCCGAACGCCTGGAGTATTACATATGTAAGCACACGCGTAAACCTTTTCCGGCCGCAAATCTTCATATTTTGTATTCAGAGTCAATGCAGGAGAGCGGCGTAATCGGCGCGGGCTTGTACGGCATGCAATGTCTGGGACATCACTTCGCGTAATCGAGGTTTATGCTCTCAATCATTTTCCATTTCCTTGTTATCACCTCCGGGGCTGCCTTGACAGCACGCTCAAGCGGCATGTATAATCCTTGTTGTACTTGCGTTTGAACAGGATAAGCGAGGTGGACCCATGCTGACCAAGGTGCCGAAGGGAATGAAGGACGTGTTGCCCGCAGATAGCGCCCGTTGGCGGGCCGTTGAGCAAGCCATGCGGGATGCGGCCCTGCTGGCGGGATATCGGGAGCTCCGAACCCCTGTGCTGGAGCATACGGAACTGTTCGCCCGAGCCGCGGGAGAGACCAGCGACGTAGTCCGAAAGGAAATGTATTCATTTATAGACAAAGGCGGGCGCAGCGTCACTTTAAAACCGGAAAGCACGGCGGGCACTGTCCGAGCTTTTGTGGAAAGCGGGTTGTATGCCCGGGCCTTGCCGTTAAAAGCGTATTACATAAGCGCGCCCCACTTCCGTTATGAATCTCCTCAATCCGGCCGGCTGCGGGAACACCATCAATTTGGCATGGAATGCTTTGGCGCAGCCCAGCCGTCTACGGACGCGGAGTTGATAATGCTTGTGGTGAATTTGCTAGCCGGCTTTGGCCTTAGGCATTTGTCCGCACGCGTCAACTCCATCGGATGCCCCGTATGCAGGCCGGCCTATCAGCAAAGGTTGAGAGAATATCTGCAAAGCAAACTGGATCAATTGTGCCGGAATTGCCGGGAACGCATTGTGTCCAATCCCATGCGCGCCTTGGACTGCAAGGAGGAGGGCTGTCGCGCAGAGCTTGCGGACGCACCCGTGATGCTGGACTTGCTATGCGAAGCGTGCAGCAGGCATTTTAATTCACTTAAGGGATATCTGGATGGGGAAGGCCTTGATTTCCAGATAGACACAGGCATTGTACGGGGTTTGGATTATTATACCAAGACCGTTTTTGAGATTACTACGGGAGTTGGCGCGGCTGCGTTGACGGTGTGTGGCGGCGGCAGGTATGACGGGCTGGTGGAGGAATTGGGCGGCCCTAGTATTCCGGGAGTCGGCTTTGGCATGGGGATCGAGCGGGTCATCATGCTGTTGGACCGGCTGGGTGAAGGCGAGTGCCTGTTAAGGGTGGATGAGGAGTCGCCGGAAGTCTTTGTGGCCAATCTGGGCGAGGGTGCCGCCGCCAAAGCTTTTCATTTTGTAGGGGTCCTTCGAGCCAAGGGGCTTCGGGCGGACATGAACCATCAGGTCCGTAGTTTGAAAGCGCAGTTCAAGTATGCGGACAAGCTAAACGCAAAAATCGTGGCCATTCTCGGAGATGATGAATTGGAACGCGGCGTTGTGAGAATACGGGACATGAACACCAAGGAAGAGTGGGAAACGCCGCTTGTAGAGGCGCCGGGGTTGCTCAATGAGCGCCTTCGCCCGTAATGAGGAGTGAATAGAACATGAATCAACGCACGCACATGTGTGGCGAAGTTAATAAGGCGCATGCCGGACAATCTGTGATTTTGAAGGGTTGGGTACAGCGGTCCCGCAATCTGGGCGGCATCATCTTCGTGTGGTTAAGGGATCATACAGGCGTCGTGCAGGTGGTCTTTGACGGCAACGTCATTTCACGGCCGCTCTTGGCCGTGGCGGAGAGCCTGCATAGCGAATACGTGCTGGAAGTTCGCGGCAAAGTGACCATGCGGGCTGCGGAAGCCGTCAATGAAAAGCTGAAAACCGGCGAGATTGAGGTGGCGGCGGAAGAGGCTGTTATCTTAAACGCAAGCAAGACGCCTCCCATCTATGTTGAGGAGGACACCAAGGAGCAGGAATCCCTGCGCCTTACCTACCGGTATTTGGATCTGCGCCGGCCCTGTATGCAGCAGATGCTCCGTATGCGCCACCAGGTGACCCGCCTGCTTCGGGAGTATATTGACAGCCAGGGATTTGTGGAAGTGGAAACCCCCATGCTGACCAAGTCCACCCCCGAAGGCGCCCGGGATTACCTGGTGCCCGCCCGCTGCAAGCCGGGAACCTTTTACGCCCTTCCCCAAAGTCCGCAAATTTATAAGCAGCTGTTGATGCTCTCCGGTTTGGACAAGTACTACCAAATTACCCGCTGCTTCCGGGATGAGGATGGCCGGGCGGATCGCCAGCCGGAGTTTACCCAGTTTGATATGGAAATGAGCTTCGTGGATCCGGAGGACGTTCAGGGAGTGATCGAAGGAGCGTATCGGCATGTGTTCCGCCATCTGCTGAACGTCGATTTGCAGCTTCCACTGCCGCGGATCACCTGGCG